>ENA-UPTF01000487-UPTF01000487.1-marine-metagenome-genome-assembly--contig:-NODE-487-length-27798-cov-8.398182_pt1 | contig 27798 bp, 26 predicted proteins | sample MGYA00238166_ERZ767019 | MGnify/ENA primary metagenome ERZ767019 (study PRJEB28930, sample SAMN06266391) | marine metagenome | isolation source: Sea water from 250 m depth | place: Atlantic Ocean | study... | reverse complement strand
AGCATCTAATTGGTCCTAATTATACTCTATTTGATTATAATTAATCATCTGAATCCCAGTAAATCTCTTGCCACAGTTTTGTCGTTTCTGGGAAAATTCTTAACATTATCTTTTTTAAAGCTCTCGCATATTCTTGTATCTCTACTTGAGCAGTGGGCTCATCCCTGAGTTCAATAAAATTCATGATAGATTGAAAAGATGCTGTCCACCAGACTTGCGTATAAACAGTCAGAGGAAGTATACTCCTAGCCTGCTCTTTAGCCATTCCCATATTTATCATTTTTTCATAGGCATTAATGGAGTTTTCTTGAGATTCTTTCCATAGCTTTTCGGCTTCAGTTTGATCTTCAACAAGGCCTTCACTCGCTTGTTTATTATCATCTGACTGGGCACGGAAATTAGGCGGCATATAAAAATCTGAGTATGCCACATAACGTCCACTTATCTCATTCCATGCATGGTCTTTAGTCGGGTGATCAGAGGTCGTCTCTATTCCAACAACGTGTTTGTACCACTGCCTCATTACAAACTCTGGGGCCTTAATTATCATCATAACATGTTGATGCCTAAATGGTGAAAAATGCTTATGCTTTATTAAAAATTTTGATAGTCGCCTGTCTTTATCAGTAAAATTATCAGACCTACCACCAAAGGAAACTCGAGCAGCATTTACAGGCGTCAGATCATCTCCAAGTGAATCAACTACTTCGATGTATCCCTTGTCTAATACTTTTTCAATAAATTGTTTTTTCTTTTCGTTCATAAATTAATTTTCATTAAATATTTTATATGTCTTTTCTACGGATAAATTATACCCAGCAATAAGACCTGGTTCAATTAAAGTTTTTTGATTGTTAAATGTTATTTCTTTTCCATTAAGATTAATTACTTTGCCTCCGGCCTCATTTATTAAACATGTACCGGCACATATATCCCACTCATTTTTCGGCCTAAGCGTTGCAAATATATCTGCTTTACCAATCGCGGTTAAACCCATTTTATAGGCTACGCTTCCTATTGGTCGGAGCTCTTTAAAATGTTTTTTATATGGTTCCCACAAGCCTCTTCGAGTCTCTGATCTACTATTAAGAATGACCATATCTGTTGTAGAATCTTTAATACTGCATCTATATTGATCCTCATCTAAATAAGCTCCTTCCCCTTTAGCTGCGTGGAATGTTTCTTTTGTCACGGGATTATGCAGAACGCCTATAATTGGGATTCCTTTTTCGACCAGCGCGATACTTACAACAAATTGTGGTACACCCTCAATAAACTCTTTAGTACCATCAAGAGGATCAACTATCCATACCCTTTCTTTATGTAGCCTTTCTTTTGAGTCTACAGTCTCTTCTGATAGCCAACCATATTGGGGCCTGGCACTCATCAATGTTGATTTCAAGTAGGAGTCAGCTTCATTGTCAGCAGTTGTGACTGGATTATGATATCCCTTTTCCTTTATCTCATAATCATCACAGTAGTACTGCATTATAATTTCACCAGCTTTTAATGAAGCATTTATCGCAAGTTTAAGATCATTATCCACAATTATAATTTTTTTAATAAATAAGAAGATCTAAACTAACTATAATAGGGAATACATTTTTTGAACATTTTCTTTTATTTCAGCTATATCCTTCTCTACTATAAACACCTTAGCGTCGTCAATAAAAGAAATATTCTTATATGGCTTGTCATCCTTAAAATGTATGGCTGCACCATCTTCGAGCGCATATACTGAGGACAATTTATCTTCTTTAATAAATTTATGGACACTAGGCCTTCTATCTTTTTCTGAATTATAATGCGGGCAGCAACTTCCGCTTAGAATGCCCATACAATCTATTACATTAAGATTACTTGCCCAGGAATCTGTGACTCCTTTGTCAAACCAACAAATAGCTCCTGCACTTACACCTGATAAAACAACACCACGATTATATGCTTTCGTTATTAGTTTATCTAGTTTCCACTCTTTCCAAACAGCGAGCATACTTTTAGTATTCCCACCTCCTATATAAATAACATCTGCTTTGTTAATTATTCCTTCCAGCCTAGGTGTCCTCCCAAAAAAACTAATATGACTAGGACTACAATTAAGCCCACTGAAACATGAATAAAAATTCACAATATATGATTTATCCTCAGCGCTGGCTGTTGGTATAAAAAGTATGTTTGGATTGGAAGTATTTGATTGTTCTAAGATATAATTTTCAATTATTCTTTGCTTAGGATTTCTCCCAAAGCCACCACCGCCTATACATATAATTTGCTTGTTCATTAATCTCTGATATTTTTTATTAATTATTATGTAAAAAATAGAAAATAGATAGTAACAGTAATAATTATTTTTTATTTCTTGAATAGAACAAACAACTACTAGTATCTTTAGGCATACTGGGAGTTTAGAAGGAAAATAAATTTCAATTTTTTTCTGACGACAAAGACAAATTTTATATCATCCCTAATGGACTGGGACAAAATTTCTTACCTTTCTATCCTCCCTCAAACATAAATAGTAACTTTTTAAGTGGTAATAGCTTGTGCCTAACCGTGCGCTATAATCACTTAAGCTGGTTATATAAAAATAGGTAGATAAACGATGAAAAAAGAAATATTCATAAATGAGAGTATGGGAGAGACAAGAATTGCTATCCAAGAGGATGGGCAAATTGTAGAGGTATATATTGAGCGCCAGGATAAACAAAGAATGGTTGGCAATATATATAAAGGTAAAGTAGAAAATGTGCTTCCAGGGATGCAGGCTGCGTTTGTAGATATCGGCTACGACCTAAATGCTTTTTTACCTTTTTCAGAAATAGCAAACCCGGACTATATCATTGAAGATGAAGATGAGAAAAATCAGAAAAAGAAAGGCAAGCCAGATAACATTGAGGTTGACCTTCAAACAAATCAAGAAATATTTGTACAAGTAATAAAAGAGCCTTTTGCCGGGAAAGGTCCTAGAGTGACTACTGAGGTAGCTATACCAGGCAGATTATTAGTCCTTGTACCCTATGAAAACTATATAGGTATCTCAAAAAAAATATGGGACAAGTTTGAAAGAAGAAGACTGAAAAAAATTGCTAAAGGACTAAGACAAAAAGATACAGGAATAATTATTAGAACTGTTGCTGAAGGTAAAAGTGAAGAACATATAGTTAATGATTTCAATTCTTTATTAAATAGCTGGAACAAGGTTAGTAAAATTGCTGACAACGAAAATGCACCTGCTTTAGTATATGAAGATCTGGAGACAGCATCAAGTGTAGTCCGGGATCTATTGACTCCTGATGTTGAAAAAATCATTATTGATTCCAAACGTTTATACAGAAAAACACAAAGGTATCTGGAAGAGGTCTCTCCGAGTCTAGCAGAACGCTTAGAACTCTATAAACTAAAGCTTCCTCTTTTTGAAAGTTTTGATATTGACTCAGAGATAGAAAAACTAATGAGACCCAAAGCATGGTTAAAAAGTGGTGCATATTTAATTATTGAAAAAACAGAGGCAATGGTTGTTGTTGATGTAAACAGTGGAAAATTTGTTGGAAAAAAATTACATGAAGATAATTCCTTAAAAATAAATCTAGAAGCAGCACGAGAAGTTGCTAGGCAGCTAAGACTTAGAGACCTGTCAGGGCTTATTGTGATTGACTTTATTGATATGCGTCATGAAGAAAACAGAAAAAAAATATATCATGCACTCCGTAAAGAATTAAGAAAAGATAGAGCAAAAGTAGCCGTATCGCCAATCACTGAATTTGGTCTTCTAGAAATGACCAGACAAAGAATAAGAGTAAGCCTTTTAGACTCAATGAGTGAAGAGTGTCCTACTTGCCATGGTTCTGGAAGAATTATTTCAAAAGAAACTTTAATAACAAGAATAGAGCACTGGTTGAGAAGATATAAAAGTAAGCACCGCGACCTGCGTATAAGGTTACAACTGCATGAGGAAAATGCAGAGTACATAACAAATGATAAGAGAAATATTCTTAGAGGTCTTATGTGGAAGAATTTTGTTCACATAAAAATAGAGACCGATAAAGATATTGCTAGAGACGAATTTAAATTTATCAAAACAAGAACAGGAGAAGACATTACCAACGAGATGTCACTTGATAAGGATAACTCAATAGCGTAACTTCGCCAACTTTTTTAACATTATGTATGCAATAGTAAATATATCAGGTAAACAATATAAAGCCGAAAAAGGTGCAAAATTGTGTGTGCCAAAACAATCTCTTGATGAAGGGAAAAAAATTGTTTTAGATGATGTACTTATGGTGAACGATGGTAAAACAATTAAATTTGGTAATCCTAATGTTTCTGGTGCAAAGGTAACAGCAACTGTTATAGATCATGGCAGAGAAAGAAAAATTTTGGTCTATAAGAAAAAAAGGAGAAAAGGATACCAAAGAAAAAATGGACACCGGCAGTGGTATACAAATATTGAAATACAGAATATCCAGATGTCAAAAACGAAAAGTACTCCAAAACCTAAAAAAGAAAAAAAAGAGAATTAGACCTTATGGCACATAAAAAAGGACAGGGCAGTTCAAGAAACGGTAGAGACTCAAACGCAAAACACTTGGGATTAAAGGTTGGTAACGGACAGTCTATACTTGCTGGCACCATCATCCTTAAACAAAGAGGGACTAGAATACATCCAGGGAGTAATGTAAAACGAGCTAATGATGATTCCTTATTTGCTACGAAAGATGGTATTGTTGAGTTCAGGCGTAAGGGACGAGATCAAAAGATTGTTAACATAGTATAAGAGACACAACAATCAATAAAATAAAGATTAATTAAAACCCCACAATGTGGGGTTTTTTGTTATACAATAATATGCATAGCTTCTGTCTCTAATACTAAATAATTAACGGAGATATCAGATAATGGGAAGAAAAAAAATAACACTAATTGGTGGAGGTCAGATTGGAGGAAATCTAGCACTGATTGCCACACAAAAAGAATTAGGGAACGTTGTTATATTTGATATCCCACAGTCAGAAGGAATGGTTAAGGGTAAAGCATTAGATATTATGCAATTACGCCCTCATGATGGATACGATACTAACATAGTTGGTACATCAGACTATAATGATATAAAGGACTCTGATGTAATCATTATCACTGCTGGAATCCCTAGAAAACCTGGAATGGATCGTGAAGATTTAATGTCTATCAATCTTGGGATTATGAAAGATGTAGCTACAAATGTAAAAAATCATGCTCCTGAAGCTTTTGTAATTGTTATCTCTAATCCTCTTGATGCAATGGTCTATGCATTCCATAAGGTTTCAGGGTTTAAGAAAAATAAGGTTGTGGGAATGGCTGGTGCATTAGACTCAGGAAGATTTAGAGCATTTATTGCAATGGAAACTGGCTACTCAGTACAAGATGTTAGCTGCATGGTGTTAGGCGGGCATGGAGACAGCATGGTTCCCATAACAAGGTTAGCAACTATAGGCGGGGTTCCTGTTACAGACCTGATTTCTGCGGAACGATTAAAAGAAATAGAAGACCGAACTAGATTTGCTGGTGGAGAGATTGTTAAGCTATTTGGAAATGGATCAGCCTACTACGCACCTGCTCAGTGTGCAATGGAAATGGCAGAAGCATATCTCAAGGATAAAAAAAGGGTTATCCCTTGTGCTGCATTATGTGAAGGTGAGTTCGGGGTTGATGGATTTTTTATTGGAGTACCTACTGTAATCGGATCTGGAGGAATTGAAAAAATTATTGAGTTCAGCCTGACGGATGCAGAAAAAAGCTCACTAGAAAACACATTAACAGCAGTAAAAAAGACAGTTAGTGAAACAAATTTATAGAGATTCATTCTTATTGAAGATTGACCTTCAATAATTCAGTTAGCAATGAAGATTATATTTATTTTTTCATTTATAATATCATCTTCTTTATCCCAAGAGATCTTTGTCCAAACCGAAGAAAAGAATCTATACAGATCAGCTGTAGAATATAGCTTCGATGAGATACTCGATAATGGCGCCTATACATTTGCACTCGAAAACCTTAGTGGAATAATTAAAATAACCGGCCACGCAGGATCTGGTTCACACTTAGTTATAGATAATAGAGTTCGTGCCGTAAGTAATAAAAATGCGATAGCAATACTTAAGAATAGCCAAATAAATGTATATCATGATGATGGTAATAAAAATGTCAGCATTAAAAAAATATCTGAAAGGTATGACCATAAAATCATAACTACTATTGATCTTCATATTCCTATAAACACTAATATTAAAGGATTCGTAAAAAATGGTGATGTTCAAATAAACAAATTGAGAGGATCGGTCGATCTAAAAACAGAAAGTGTTGACACAGAACTAAATAATTTATCCGGAAATATTGTGTTTAACACAAAAGGCGGAAATATAAATATAAAAAAAACGAATGGGACCATAAGATTAAATGTAATTAGTGGAGACATAGATATAATGCAGTGCGAGGGGAATATATTTACTAGCATTGAGAATGGAATCGTTAAACTAGAAAAAATAAAAGGCGAGATAAAATCAGCAACCACTCTAGGAGATATTGAGATATCTTATTTTGATGGTAGACAATGTTCTTTTGATATAAATGTGGGCAACTTAATTGCAAAAAACTGCAATTCAGACTTTAGGGTAAATATAGATATCGGCGACATCACTATAAATGATGTAAAAGGCAATACAACACTATTTACAGGAAAAGGTCAGATCAATATGAATAATATCATAGGAAATACAAGATGCAATTCAAACTTTGGAAATATAAGCGGCAACAATCTATTTGGAAGTATCATAGCTAATTCTGAGCTTGGCGATTTAATAATAAATAAAGGTTATAATTCTTTTTTAAAAGATCATAACATTGACCTAAGCGCTAACCGAGGTTCGGTCTCGCTACGGCTACCATCAGATTTACCATTTTTTATAAAAACACATTGTGATAATCTAAACTCAAAAGACGCTATCACCTCTGAGATTCCTTTAGATGAAGAAGTATACCCGACGAAAGTTATTGCAGAAGGAAAGATAAAACAGGGCACTATAGATTGTAAAATCTATTCTAATTATGGTCCAATCTCTATAAATACAAATTGACAGTAATCAATCTAAGAATGAAAAATAAATTAATACCTATTACGATTTTAGCGGCTGCATTGCTCATGGGAAAGTCTGATGATTATAAAACTCTAGACTATAAGTATAAGGTCAAAAAATATGATGCTCTTAGAGTCTATTTTGACTGCAGTATAGGCAACCTAACCATGAGATCAAGTAATAACAGATATATTATTACTGGTAATATTGAATTTAACTCTTCACTGTCTAGGCCAATCGTTGGACTCACGAATAAAAATAATATTTCAAGGCTAGATATCAAGATAAAACCTGATAAAGCTAATAATAATGACAATAATAAATCATTGATCAATAGTCTAATCGAAGATGGTAATGATAACTATAAAATTAATTTTCAGATGCCGACAAAAATGTCAACCGATATGAACCTAAATTTTGGTTTAGGAAAAGTAGATCTTGATTTTTCTGGGATTCGAATATCTCAATTGGTTATGGACTGTGGTCTGAGTGATGTAACCTTAGTAAATACAAAGTCAAATATTATTAGCTGTGAGAAGGTACATATTGCTACTGGAATATCCGATTTTAATAGTCTTGGGCTAGGCAATTTTAATGCATCTAATTATATTTTTGATGTTGGCATGGGCTCTGCTGAGATTGACATGTCTGGCACAGCAAATAAAGACTCTCACTTAAATATAAATGTAACAGTAGGATCATTAGAACTAAAACTACCAACAAATACAAATATTGAACTTATTATTAATAAAAACATGTTCAGTTCAGTAAACGTAAAGGGTCTTATTTCTTCAGGGGATGGTGAATACAAGAGTAGAAAGACCCAGAAAAGATGGGCCACGATGAAAGCCGAGGTCTCTGTGGGAGTAGGCTCTGTAGATATATCCGTGGATTAGTTTAAATCATATCTAAAACTTTGTTTACTAATTTCTCAATCCCCGTGAATGATTCATTCATTGACTTTGCCTCAACATATGCTGGGGTTGTTACTATTTTATTTTCCTTGTCAATAACTATCTCTTCTGCTCCGACCTCGATTGTATTAATACCCATCGCTTTAATATCATTGTTGATTTCGACATTAAATCCTCCGGTGACAGTGCCTGTTCTTCCCAAGAACTCAAGTACTTTCGCTACCATAACTGGTGCAATGCATATTGCGCCCAAAGGTTTATCTGCTTCTAATATTTCCACGACCAGTCTTTGAACATCAGATATAACGGTACAATTAATGCCTGCCATACTATAATCAAAAATATTTTTTGCCATTCCCGTACCCCCAGGAAATATTAATGCGTCTAACTGGTGTCCGCTTACAGAAGCTACATCAACCACCTTTCCCCTTGCAATACGAGCTGACTCTACTAGTATATTTCTAGATTCGGATAAATCTTCATTTCCATTAAGATGATTAATCACATGGAACTGATCCATATCGGGCGCCATGATAATAGCCTCTGCGCCTGCCTTTTCGAGAGCATGTAGTGTAAAAACAGCTTCATGAATCTCTGAACCATCCTGGTGCCCGCAGCCAGATAAGACAACACCTACTTTATTCATTTTTTATCCTCACAGTTTTTTTCATTTTTTTATTATTATCAATATTTCTTTTCAGTCCTGAGAATTTAGTTCGCTTAATAGCAGATTTTTTAAAAATAGTACTGAAACCTGATTGATTTAGATTGTTCCAATCTTCGTCAGTGTTATCGATAATTTTATCCCTTGGCTCAAAATATGATTCATCTGACACCTTTGAAAATGAGATATTCCAAGGACAAACCTCTTGACAAACATCACAACCGTAGATCCAGCCGTCTAGATCATCTTGGCCTTCAAAAAATTCTCCTCTGTGTTCAATCGTTAGGTAGCTTATACACTTTGATGAATCTATTATATATTCATCTAAAGCCTGAGTTGGACAGGCATCAATACAGGCTGTACAACTCCCACATAAATCTTCAGAGAATGGTTCATCAATATCTAGTTCAATATCAAGTAATATTTCTCCAAGAAATAGCCAGCTACCATAATCACTGCTAATTAGATTGGTATGCTTGCCCTGCCACCCTAATCCTGCTCTCTGTGCCCAGACTTTTTCCATCAAAGGAGCCGTATCAACGCAAACTAATCCTTTAATCTCTGGGCTCTGTTTTTTTACTTCCTCAAGAAGAGAAAATAATTTCGTTTTGATGATATCATGATAGTCGTCTCCCCATGCATAGTTACTGATCTTATAGTTGCTTTGTATATCAGACTGACTCTTACCCACATAATAGTTATATCCCAGTGAGACGATGGTTTTTACTTCTGGAAAATATTCATAAATGTTACCGCGCTCAGACTTTCTCTTTTTCATCCAATTCATTTGACCATGTTTTTCTTGGGACAACCATGTTTCAAGGTTCACCTGCTCTTTTTTTGTATTTGCAGCATTTGTGATTCCTACTTTATGGAAACCAATCTCATGGGCTTTTTGTTTGATAAAATCTGAAGATAATGCCATTTGAAATAAAATTAATGTGTTAACAAAAACCCAAGGTATATCATGCTAGATAATCCACTATAATCATTTCTAACTGTAAATGACTTTGTTTTATTATTTTTCTTAAAAGTAATATCATTATTTTCACTATACTTTTCGTATCCCAGCATCACTCCAGCGATTAATTGTTTAGTTAATTGGTTACTAATATTAATACTCAGATCATAACCATTCTCTTCTATTGACCCGTACAATAAAAGATCTAGGTTTGATTTATTTAATTCATCGATATCTGGCTTATACCATGATTCAATACTGATTCCATTATTTCCAATATATGTCCAAACAGAAATATTATTTATGTCTGTACCAAAATACAGCTCAGGTACTTGTTCAGGATCTTCACTAATTGAATAATTGTATGCGTATCCAAGATCTAAAGAAAAATCATTATGAAATTTTTTATTTAAACCTAAAGAAATATTAGACTGTATATCTGTGTTGCTGTAGTAATCAATCTGGCTCAACCAAATATTCCCATATACACCATATCTAGACTCTACATTGGCAAGAGCTTCAAAGTCCAAGCCCCCCTCAGTGGCATTCATAAACCCCCCTAAAACAAACTTATCACTTTGAAAATAAGATTTATTATTCTTAACCTGCCCAAATAAAACAGTAAAGAATGCTAATAGATAGATATATTTTTTAATTAGAAAAAAAAACACAATTGTTAACTAATAATCCTGATTTTCTGTAACCAGAGCAGTCCAATGATTGATTTGACATCAGTAATTTTATTTTCCCAGACAAGATTTAATGCTTCTGTCAACGTGGTTGGAACAAGCTCTAGAAATTCATCTTTGTCTCTATTGTGTTCTGTTTTCTCTAAGTTTTCTGCAAGAAATACACCCATTATCTCATTTGTAAATCCTATTGCAGGATGAATATTGGCTAAAAACTTGATTTTGTTTGCCCTGTAACCGATCTCCTCTTCAAGCTCACGTAACGCACATTCTTCTGGGTCTTCGCCAGAATCAAGCTTGCCAGCAGGAAGTTCAATAAACTCAGATCCTGCCGCATAACGAAATTGCTTTATCAAGGCTATTTCCCCATCAGGAAGAATGGGGATTATAACTACAGCACCTGGATGATTTATCCACTCTCTGGTTCCAGTTTTACCATTGGGTAATAACACTTCATCCCGCCTTACATCTAAAAAATCACCCTTGTATACGACCGTAGTAGATATTGTAGACTCTTTAAGATCAGACATTTCTACAAAAATAAGTCTTTAACTCATTTATACTCTGAGTGAAGCACTTTTGCTTTTTTGATCCATTCCCAGTCAGAAGCATAGTCATCTTTGGATGGAGTCGCTTGAATGACCTTATCTAACAACCTAATAGCCTCATTCCTTTTCCCATCTTTATAAAGTGCCTGAGATAGGTATACACCTTGAGCAAGCTTTGCATCACCTGTATTATAAGACATGTCCAACCATTTTATTGCATCTGAATTATTTGGCCATGATAATAAAAAAGGAATATACGGAGACTTATAGTGTACCGCTCCTAGCATAAAATAACCTGCACCGTTTTCATATTCTGGGTCAAGCTCTATGATTTTTTTTGAATGAGATCTCATTTGATCAGCAACACCCTCCCTAGCAGCCGCAAGAATACCATATACCTCTGCCCAGCTTCCAAGATTAACCAAATACCAGTAACGATATTCTACAGACTGAGGGTAATCAGCTACAAGATTTTGACCAAGTTCTTTACCTTTTTTTAGTAAATCTTTTTTTCTTCTTTTATCGTTCTCAGTGAACTTTGCCTTAAAATAGTACGACTTCAAAAGATATAAAGAGGCCTCATCTTTGTCAATTTGATTGCCATAAGCTTTCTCAAAATAAGAGACAGCTTTGGTGATTGGCTCTGGATCAGCTTTGTCTTCTATGCAACCTTGATGTCTTAGGTTATAATACCGAATCCCGCTTTCAAGGTCTGACTGAGCGACTATAATTGAAAGGATAAAAAAGAAAATAAATGATACTTGTCTTATCATAAACACTAAAAATATTCAATGTAAATTATTTTTATTTCCCGTTTAAAATAATCTACCTTATCCTCATCAAATAATAAATTGTTTAGATTAAGCTCAAGATGTAGGTGCTCGACAAAGGTCCACCTAATCGCCGCATTTAAATAGCCTCCCCTACTAATTGCAAGAGTTTCTGTTGTCATATTATTTTCATTTAGGGCAGCATTATATTCCATTAAAATAGAAAACTCTGGGTTAAGCTCTATGTCCATTCCAAAAAATACGTTTGGATCTTCATCACCATCATCGATCTCAGTAAAATTATAGCCGACACCGCTATGCAGACCAAGATTACCAAAAACCGTTTTCCAATTCTTACTCGCACTCATGTAAAATCCATAGGCTTTCATATCATATCGGTTAAGTGAATCTCCCTGATGAAAATTCCCAAATCCTTGGGTATTGAGTCCAATAGCAACACCTGGCAGTGTTATAGACTCATCCATAAGCATGTACTTTAGATTTGCCTCAGGACGTGGATACCAGCGCAGACTATCATCTCCAATAAGGTTAGAGGATCCATAAGATAGTCCAAACTGGAACCGATCCGTGATACCAGCACGGAGTCCCAAAATCATGCCACCGCCACCTTGTATACGCATTCCAAGCGAAAAACTACCACGCATAAGCGTAGCGGCTGTTGGTACGGTAATCAAATCCGTAGGCGGAGGATAGTTCTGCCCGGTAGGGTATGTTTGTCCAAAGAGCGTGGTCAATAATAGAAGTAATGTATATCGTTTATTTTTCACTGACTTTTTCTATACTCAATTGCCTCTGGATAAATTACATCTCCCATGCGGGAGGTCAAAGAGCGGACATTGTCAAAAGGTATTGTAAGAAGCCCATCACTATCATTTAGCCTAAACTGTATCCCGTTCTGGTTCGTCCCAACATAATCTACCTCCAGAGCTTGTCCTGTTTTTAGTACTAACTGATCATTTTCTGTATGAGGAATAACAGGGTTTTTTGATGTGATAATTCGTTTTTCTTTAATCTCTTTTGCGATTATATCATACTCATCTAGAATATTTCCGGTACGTGGGGGAGGTGTTCTATATAGCTGGTCTGCTGGTACCATGTCTAAGGCTACTTCAGAAATTAATTCTCCATTTTTTCCATACTCCCAAATCTGAGTTACATCAGACAATAGATCAAACTTGTAGTTAAACTGCCTAATAACCTTACCCGACGGAAGCTCTCTCCATCTTTCTTCAGATAGAAAATTTAAATAATCATAGTCCAGCTCAATCTTTCCATATTGTAACCCGTCAACAGTCTCAAAAATAATTTGCGTAACATGTTCCCCCCTTGGTATAAAAAATGTTGAACGCTGATCTGTAAAATTAATTCTCTCTTTTTCAGAATAGTTCGACTTTTGATATTCCTGACTCCATGGCTCATTATTGCTATATACAACTAATTTAATATATTGTCCCTTACTATTCACTTCTCCCTTGCGAATAAGCTCTTTTTCCTTATTATATTCCATTACCTCTCGCTTATTCAGGCTACCATTGGACAGGTAGTATTCCACCTTTACAGGAAGGCTTCTATCATTGAAGTAAGCAGCGATATGATCATACCCTCTCCTGTTTGATGCTTTCATCGGAACGTTTGCCATGAAATCTTTATCAGTAGCATAATAACGAATAAATGAAATATCCTGCGTGTGGACCAATGCTGTTTGCAAGATAGCAACTAATATCACATATTTTTTCATGGCGTAAACCTCCAAACCACAGGACGATGGTCTGAGATTATTTGATCATAGCCAGATATATAGTCACCCAGTCGTATGGTCTGAATATCACCATTGTCTGCCTCTTCAAATAGATCTTTAGATATCATAATATGGTCAATAAAACTAGGATAACTAGGATAAGAAACGGCTGTGTTATATCCTGAGTTCGCATAATCATAGTTAACATACTTATAGTTATCAGTATCATCCAAAAAAATATTAAAAGAGTTCTCACTATACATATCAGATAGATCATCGTTCCAGTCACCTACGACAATATGATTTACCACACCAGCTTCAACAGATAAATTTAGATAATCATATAAGATGCCCGAAGAGGCCTTACGCCTATCAAATCCATTTCCACTATCACAACACTTTAGATGCATATTGATCAGGGTAAAATCAATTGCATTCTGCCCTAAAAATGTCATCTCAAGCCTTAAAGGGGGCCTGTATGCAAACTCATACATATAATCAGTAAATAGATTTGACTGATTTCTAACAACAAATTGATCTTCTTTGTATAATACAACCAAATTTAAATATTCTGTTGCGTCTGAGGCTACATAGCTATACCCATCCAATATTTCCACAAGCACTAAAAACATAGACAGGTTTGATATTTCTTGGAGGCAGTATATATCGGCATTTAGACTGGTAATAATATTAGCAACAGAGTCTATTGTCCTCTGACCAAGTTTTGGAAATTGCTCGATATTCCAGGTAACGACCTCAATCCCATCTTCCAAATTCAGATCTGGGAGCAGGCTGTCATTACCGCTATCATTTGCCTCTTTTTCTACTGGGATCGCACAAGAAAAAACCAAATACAAGAAGCATAAGGTTATAATATTCTTAATCATTATTCTTTTATTGGTAGTGATAATAATATAGGACGGTGATCAGAAATAAGATTCTTATACTCGCTCCATCCTCCTATCCACTCATCGATATTCACTGAACGAATAGTGCCCTGTTCTTCAAAAAGATCAATAAACCCATTACTGATCATGATATGGTCTAGAAAACTAGGCCATGAAGGATAAGACTGCTGGGTCGAGTCATTGACAATTTTCTCTGTCACAAAAAGAAAATGTTCTCTATCGTTTATAAAAGGACTAAATGATTGGTAGATACCGGTGTCCTGAAGCTCATCGTTCCAGTCTCCGACAGCAATGATCTTATTCTTACCTGAGGAAACCTTTTCCATTAAAAAACCATGAAGCTGCTTCATAGACTGTTGGCGCCTGTATAATCCGTCTCCACAGCACTTTAGGTGCATATTAATAACGCATATTTCCTGTTTTATATTGCCGCAGCTATATAAAAAATCAACCACGAGAGGAGGCCTGCCCGCAAAATAATAATCATCAAATGCAAAAGGCTCATCCTGGCCGAGCACTGTGAACATATTTTTCTTATATATGATAGCCTGCTCTAAAAAAGAAGACTGCCTGCTTAAAACAAAATCATACTCCGGTATCCAAGACATCATCTCCGCAAAGTCACCAATCTTTATCACCTCTTGAACCCCAATAATATCAACATCTAGATCCTGAATTATTTCAGCAACAGCTTTCATTGTATTACTTCCTTTTAGAGGAAACCTCTCCATATTCCAGGTCATTATATCTAATGCGTTGTCTTTTCCTAGAGATGGAACTGAGTAGTCGCTATAGTCAGACTCTTTGTTTGAAACACAGTCCGTATTATCTATTTTAGAAATTTTCTCTGAATAGTCTGATTGCGGTTGCGAACGAACAGTTGAAACCCAATGTTTTATTGTATCTGCAATCACAGGATCAGGCCAAATATCATCCGTGAAAAGATTGACCATCATTCCACGCTCTGTTGGGAACGAGTAGTCTTTTATTAATTTTTTTTCTTTATCTATGTTTAGGGTCAGATGACCAATTCCCGTCAGGTTTCCATAATTTTGGACAACAATGGTATGTGTATTTGGATCCACCCAAGGCGTATTATAACCTTTATTAAACCCGCCTGTAATAATCACATCTACATTATCTGTATAGTGCGCAAGCTCAAGCGCATTTCTTATAGGAATTGTCTTATCTTGTTCTATTTTTTTAATGAATTTTTCATATTCAATCTCTCTATCATATGGTAGCCCGAGGTGCGACAAAACGAAAATCAGGTCTACATCCTTACGTATCAAAGAGATCTGATTGTTTAACGTTTCCAAAAGGTCAGCTACTTTTACCTCTTCATAATTTTCAGGTAGAAGACCTTCTTTGATAAATGGGGTGATTAAGCCTATGATGCCTATCTTCACTCCGTCAAATTCAATAATCTTCTTATCCTTTATACCATCAATCCCTTCAAGATTAGCCGCTAAAAAGGGAAACTCTGCTTCTTTATTCAGCCTGAATAGGTTTGCCACTCCCTGGTCAAAATCACGTACCCCAGGAACAAAAGCGTCATAGTTCATCCAGTTCATCCAACGAATCATACGTGAGCCACCATCTTCCGTTCCAAGCTGAGTCCCCTGGAACAAGTTTCCAGCATCGGTTAGAAGCACAAAGTCTCCTGCATCTTTTGCCTCGCTTCTTAATTTGTTTACGTACGAATATGCACCAGCGCCACCAGAAAGAATTGGCGAAAACTCAGGATTAATAAAACGAGCCGGAACCTCATGAATAGCTCCATGAATATTATTAGTAAACAAAAGGTGTAACCTGAAAGACTCTCCAGATAAAACTCCAACAAAAATAACCGATAATGCAAGTGAGATTATTCTGTTCATTTTATTTACAAATTTATTTTATCTAAAAAGAGTATTTTATTGTTGCCTTTAAAACCGCATTCGACTCATTCACTCTCTCTAGGGCTGATATACTTTGCCCTTCAGGAACAAACAGATCCGTATACATATATTCTATTGAGCCAAATATCGCTGCAACATCAACACTAATATTATTATACACCCAGCCGCTACCGATACTAACTTTTGTGATCTCAAACTCACTGCCAAGTGGTGACTCACTATAGATAAACCCAAAACGAAATGGCGTCTTGTTTAAGATCCAATGTTCTACCCCAAATGATAAACCTATTGTGGATTGATACTTGAAATTTACCGTATCAATAGATGCATGATTCACCGTTTGAGTATCGTGATTTTCCCAGTCCAAATAGCTTAATCTTCCAGTGACTATTGTCTTTGTTGGATTGTCTAGGCGAGCAGACATACTGAGAGCAAGATCTTGAGGAAGCGAGATCGTATACCTAGAGGTAGAGTCACTAAAGCTTATTCCAGGTAACTGAGTTTTTTCATTAACTATCGGCAGAAGGCCTCCAGTTTGAAATACAATGTCAGCAGAAGGCTTATAAGACAGACCCAGAGATAGATGCTTTTTAAGATCAATAATGCTTCCTAATGATGGACGAACCACGCCATCAATAGATAGGCTGATATTATGTATCATAGTTGTGTCCGCTGCCAAAGCATCATCCTGATCTATAACGTTTACCCCGGATTCATAGGAAAGGCTATTTTCATATAAACTCTCTAGCGACAACCCGATTCGTACTTTGCTTCCAATCTTTGCAGCTAGACCGATTTTAAGAGACTGTATCATTCCCTCGATATTTACTAGATGGTATCCAACCACAGGATCTCGGTTATAAACCCCAGGACCAAGACTGGCCCTGACCTCTTCAGAATACTCATATCTCATATCCCAGAATGGTGCACCGGAAATAGATAGTGAAAAAGGCAGTTTAAAATATTTCGTAAGATCATTACCAAAAGCCCATGAAACAGAGCTAAATGCAGGCCTGTTCAATACGTACACATTTTGTGTTACAACATCGTCGAACATATCGATAACAGGAAAAGATCGCTTCTCAGTGTATGATCGTCTTGATATGTCAAACGAAACATAGAAAGGCTTACCAAAGCTGCCAAAAGCCGGATTTTGCACTGATCCAAAATCTGCTCCACCCATCGCCATAGCCCTAGCGTCCATTGAAAAATTATTAACAGGAAAAAATGTTGAAAAATATCCTTGTCCAAGAATTAGGTTGATTCCAAGGATGGTAATAAATATTGAAATATGTTTAATTCTAAAATGCATAGTCTAGCTGAACCCTAATATCATTTGAATAGTTCTCTCCACTAACTGTCTTCCAGTTTACCCGTTGATCCGGATACTGACCTGTCGGATCGCTAGGCTCAAACGCATAATTTGTAACCGGAGCGGAGCTGTCAATGGTCCACTTAAGCCTAACAGCCCAGCGGTCATTTAAACGAGAGAATAGTGAGACCCAATAACGCAGTGCATCTGAGTTGCTGTCAAAGACCCTAAAGTCAGTGTCCTCAAAATTCCAGATAAAACCATTATACAGCATTACCTGACTCATTATTTTTAAACGGTCATTAAAATTATGTGTTACCTTAAAACCTATTGCCTCACTGCCAGTACCAGCACTTCCAACCATAGAAGGATCCTCACCCCCAGAAGTTAGATCAAGAGTTAGCCTCCTCCTGCTTGTAAAATCAACCCAAGACCTAACCCACATCAGCTCAATCTGATCATAGCCGGACAAACGAATCTGAGAACGAATGATCGTTTCCTGAGAGTAAAACGCTGAAGGATCCATTACATTCATCGAGCCTCTTTTTTGCCACTTATGTCTAATGTGAAAGCGTACGTTAAACACGGGTCTATATTGTGCGCGAAGCACTGTCCTAAAATAGCGAGCCTGATCGGCCGCTCTGGTCCAGGTATCAAAATCTCCTGATAAGACCAGCGCCCTGTGTGGCTGGTACCTGCTAAAAACATATAGCCCTCTCTCCGACTGTGGCTGTGCCTGTCCAGAGTATAGAAACCCATAGATAGGATCCTCTAAATAAAACGTGTCCTCAAAAATACTTCCTTTATATCTCTGGTAGTTTGAGAATGAACGCTGGTATGGATTATCAAAAGCCAGGTCATAGTCACGATAAACAACCAGAAGGCTATAATTATTAAACTGAGTATATCCGCTAAAAACAAAGGCTCTTGGGTCAGACTTGTCTATGCTCATGTCTCCATTTTTATCTAAAACTCCATACTCGCCCTGAAGTGCAATATTTCGAATAACAGTTGAAAAATCTGTGCCAAAAACTCTTCGAAAGGCTCTGGCTTTATCCCAAACAGAAGACTCAGCATAGCTGGAATACATTGCAGCTATCTCCGTGTCAGCAGTGTTTCCGATTGAGGTGAGAAACTTTCCCTCATTCGCATCTGCAATGACCGTGGTCGCAATATCAGGCCTTATTGGGCGATCATATAGACTCTCATAAGCAGAGAGGCCAATAAAACTCCCAGGAGATAATATAATCCTAGCACTCGCACCATAGGTCACTTCTTGTAACGTTTCTAGCATTGGCATCGCAAGCGCGCCATTAAAACCTTCATTAGTTCTGGGGTATAGAGTGATCAAAGCTGCCACAGAACTGTCGGACGGGTTCAAGATTGCGTCTCTTTTATGATTAGATAAAAATCCCATAATATCTAACAATTTATTTCCGGCCTGAAAGGCCACTCCTTTTAGGGCATACTCTCTTGTTCTGGAAATATCAGGGAATACCCCGTGGACTCTGCGGCTCCAGCTATAGCCAGACCTCCTAGGCGAAAAAAAGTCCGTATTTTCAAATACCACTCCCTGGCCTATTGTAGCAGAAAAGTTTCCAAGAATTACCCTCTCAAATTTCAGTCCGGCAATGCTCAAGTTTCTATAGGTGAGCGACCACTTAGCATTTGGAATTTCTAACTCACCAAGTTTGAAACCATAGACCTTTTCTCCAAGTTGACGATGCGTCGCCAAAGAAAGTTTCCAGTGCGATCCAAAGGTGGCGACCAGCTTATGATGAAGATCTCCAGGATGATTATTGATCTGTTCTACCAGGCCAACTTCATCGTCAAACGAAGTTGTGGAGGGAAGCGTCTTATATGTGGTATTGTACCACATATGAAAACTATCTGTGGAGTCATGATCTTCGTAGGTAAAGAAATCTACCATGTTTTTATAGCCCCAATAACTCAGCCCAATCGCTCCCCGAAGCGCCTTGGGATATGTAATTTCACCTTCCTCAATTCTTTTGATCACGGCAACCGCATCCACAGGACTAACATTCTGAAGGGCCATCAGATCATTCCAAGATGCAAAATTTATATTTTTTGGCTCTGCCAGCCTGTCCAGCCAAACCTCAACAAGACCTTCATTTGCCCCTTCTTCTGAGGTCCAGTTTTCTACTTTACGGTAACGATCACTTAATCTTGAAACCGTGGAACTCATTTCTTGATCAAGACTAATACTGATAAGAGGCTTTAAAGATTGGATATTTTTAGCCTGAATATTATCAACCTTGTCTAGCTCATAGATATTTCCTATTGGTCCCTGAAAAAGGATATAATCATAGACGCTCGAAGCTTGTTCTTCTGTAAGAGGAAGTGTTTTGATCTGTTCTAAGGTTGCACTATTAATTGGCACTTTCTGTGCTAAAATGATCGTTGTCATGAAAAATATAATCTGCTTCATTATCGATTTACCTCAATCGAAACCTGATGCGACAAGGGAAGCACCGGGTGAGTCATAAGTCCATAGTCGATGCGAATCTTTTTAATAAAAACACCAAAACCAGTAGTAAACCGATTAGGATTTGCCTGTACACCTGCCTTTAAAAAAACATTATCCAGAATATTGTAAGACATCCCTCCATGAAAATGCGTTGGGTGGCCAGAGCTTTTTGTCAGAGCCGCCGTTGTCCATACCAGATCATAGGGAGAAAAAGCAATGCCAACCTGTGCTCTCTGAGGAAGCCTAACAGCGCCGTTTGCGTCTCCCAGCGTTGGACTGTTTATATTAAAAGCCCTTGCTCCAAACCTGATCCGCTCGGCTAAGGATGCCAGCAGACCAATATCAACGCCCCAAGAGCTTTGAGAACCTAGCTCGATACCATCTGAACCATCTCCGGATACTCCCGCAGATGATCCATAATCGATTGTATAGCTTTTGATACCATAGCCAAAAGAAATTGTACTGTTTCTATCTGACCTAAGCATAATCCCCTGATGAAATCCAACTGCTGTCTCTCTTGATAAGGAATTTCCACTATAGGCTACAGAAAAATCTTCTATGGATAGGCCAAAAGAACCAGCTTTAGGCACTCGAAACTGAATGCCAAAAAGAGAGTGACTAAAATAGTCTTGCCCAAATAAAGATTCTGTGCTAGCCACCAAGGATAATGTTTTCTGCTCCGCGATTCCAGCAGGGTTAACAAACATTGACCATGAACTTTTTGGAATTGCGATATCGCTTCCTGCCATAGACAATGAGCTGGCCCCATAATATAAATGTTCCGATGCTACCTGAGCAATCAACCCAGAAAAAATAGATAACAATAAATAAATCTTTATACTACGCATTGGCTTAATTCTTATAAACTGCAATCACCACTGGCGCGACTTTTTGGTAATTTTTTCCGGTTATAGCATCTATAATATCTAGATGTATCAGATAGGTTCCACCAGGAACCAGCTTGTTTAAATTATCTCTACCGTTCCAGGTTGCTTCTTTGTAAAAAGAAATTCCACGGTATTCATCATATAATGTTGTGATCAAACGTCCTGCGGTATCAAACACCCTCAGCTTTATCCTGGCATCAGATGGAAAACTATAAGAATATTTTATAACCTCACCTAGCTGAGGAACAAAAGGGTATGGAGACACAGATAGGGTTGCACCAAAGTCACCTGTTTGCCCTTCTAGCTTTTCTGAAATATCTGTCGCGTATGCAGGCTGAAGCTGACTCGCGCCACTATACTCACCCCCTATACCTGCTACCTCAATTATTCTACCAACCTGCAAAAGTGAGTCAAGCTCAAGATTAATTAGCTGCATATCATCATTAAAAAGAATGTTGGTCGAGTTCCATATACGCATCGTGGTAACCTCTCCAGAGGCATCTTGAATACTAATATTAGCCCCTGTGTTCGTACCATAAGGATCAGAACGTGAAATAATCTTGCCCCAGACTCGTACGAATGTATAGCCATATTTAAGCGTGTTAAACTCACTGATAGTGATCTCCTCTACGGGAACTTTAGCGTTCTCTTTTAACACAGTAATACTAGAATAGATCAGCTCAGGTTTCCCATCAAACTCATCTACCTCTGCTACTACAAGAACAGAGTCTCCTCTGGTAAATGATGTATCTAACTGAGAACTATATAATATGATCCCCCTGCCAGACTCATCCTGCAAGAAAGCCTCTGTAAAATTTGTTCGAAGCCTCCCAGCTGGCACGGTAACTACGCCATCAATCTCAATCACTTGACCCACAAAAGAATCAAGATCATTAAGCAAGCTAGCTATAGTCATATCCTCAGGTGGATCTGAGATAGTCACTGCTATTTTACTTGTCGAGTCTTTAAGCCCGCTAATGTCTTCTGCCATAACAGAATAAATCAATGACCCCGATACACCCAAAGGTCCTATCTGAGCTCTATAAATTGAGGATGATGACTCAGACATCGAAACGGATACATTCTCACCCTGAAACTCATAATTAAGATTTACGGCTGCTACTCCCTCATCATCTGTAACCGTAACCTCAAACACTAATACGTCTTCTATAGTTGGAGATCCAGGGGTTAAGCTAAGCCCTGTAATATCTGGCTTTGATGAAATAAGGCTCGCCGTAACCCAAGTAGCAGAAAGAGGCTCACTCGTTTCATCATGGCCCGTGATCCCGTTACCACCAGACTGAGTCTCTCCGCCTTCACTCGCACTTTCAACTCTGATGAGTTTTTCATTTGTAGTGTGGACAGACATGTAAGACTGGGATGATACCGGAGTGTCAGACTGGTACCCACTTATACCTGACTTGTCAACCGCAAATGAATTGTCACCCCATAATAAATAGTCGACATCTTTAACCGTTGATGATGTCCCATCCCAATAAAAAAGCACTAGAGTCTCTCTCGTGTTATCCAGCTTTGGAGCAGATGCATTTCCTTTGGTACTTGACCCATCTACTGCGTCTAACAAATTATCATTTAAAGAAAGATCTGCAGACTCGCCATAGGTGCTTACAAAAGAGTCATTGTCTTTGAGCGAGACCTTGATAGAAGCACCTGCAGCTATTGAATATCCAGAGGGAAACCTGCAGATGAAATCAAAACTTGAACCGCTCCAATAGTCTGCGCCGGCTGGAAGCTTATAATATGCTTTATCAGATCCAGTGTCAGTAGCATCAGTAAGATAATAGTCTGACATATCAATATCATTAGTGGTCGGGTTTGTGATCTCTACATACTCACCATCAGACGGAGTAAGCACAATTTCACTAAAGACTACATGATCTGCCTGTCCAAAGGTGAACGCGGAGAATAAAAAAAGGATTCCAAGAAAGACGTGCATATTTTCCTTTTTCAATATCAATTACTTCAGCAGCAAAATCTTTTGTGTTAGCCTCTTGCTTCCTTTAACAAGGTGAACAAAATACATTCCAGAAGAATGCTCTGACGCGTTCCACTGTATCATATGTGAGCCAGATTGATAAAACCTTTTAGCGGCTGTTTCAACCAGTTTTCCGCTAACATCATAGACCTCAAGTTTGAGTTCCGATGGAGTATCAATTGAAAAAGAAAGTTTCGTAGATGGATTAAATGGATTTGGATAGGCTGGCATTAAATCAAACCTGTCTGCAATCACAATTTCACCATCCACTGCAACTACGGTTGTAATATCAGTCTGGTATCCAACAAGTAGCTGGTACTGATCATTGTACTGACTTCCGATACCAATAAATTGACCGCGATATCCAACGACAAAGCTAGACACATCAATACCTGTTGAGTTCCAAAGCATAATGCTAGTAACATCATCAATCGTAAGGTTCGTTCCTGTTGTGCTTACCGGTGTTACCACTGTAACATTCCCCGTAACAGATATCAATGTTCCCTCATAGTCAGAAGAGTTTGCGCCTGAAGGAGTAACCACGATTGGATCAGGAAGAGCATTCCCACTTGATAACTCTCTATATTCAAAATCCTTGATCTGATATGTTGTATTATAATATCCCGTATAACCAACTACTTCTATCTCATCTCCTCTTTCTATACCATCAATAAGTTCATAGTCAAAAAGCTGTAGGCCTCGACCAGACTGGTCTTGGACATATGCTTTTGTCTGGGAGGGATATAAAAGACCCCCTCCTCCGATGGTAATGATACCTTTTATCGTAACTATCTCATTAATGCTCTGGCTAGAATAGAGATCGGCTACAGCGCTTGGTGTTGAACTAGCGATTATTCGTTCTTCAATAACCGACTGCCCTTCTACACCTTCGCTGTTGGTCGCATGGATCCTCATCTGCAAGACAATGTTTCCTTGTTGAGCCGGTATTGTTCCTGCCCAAATATCTCCACTTTCCAGATATAGTTCTGATTCGTTAACCAGTTGCCCACTCGTACCATATTTTACGACAACACTAGAAACACTACCTACAGGAGTAGTTATCGATGCAGTAAATTCAATCTCTGTCGCATCTGTAATAAAAACCGGAGAAACAGAATTGAAAGCTACTTCAGGAGCATCTACGGCTTGGCTATGAGACCCCAAATTATCCCAATTATTTTGTTCAAAAACAATCCACTCCGAGTCTGAGGCATCAGTACCAGCAGAAGAAGCCCAGTCTGTGTTTCCAGCTATTACTGAAGGCTTTCTAACTATAGTACGCTCTGCTGTAGCATTTGTAACTCCTGCAACATCCCATGCAATGTCCGGCGCATTGCTACTCATATCTCCCACAATATCAATAACTAGCCCTGTGGATGAACTCACTAAACCAAAAGCATCATTTCCATTGCCCATATAGGTAAACGAGACATCATCTGCATGATTAAGTATAATAGGATCTGCAGAAGGATGAGCAAGAACAAAAACATCACCAGATGCCAGCATAGTACCTGCATCAAAAACAACCTGATCAGGATAGTCCCACTCCCCAGAAGTATCACATCCATTAGCGCAAGAGGAAACCTTATAGTTACTAAGATCTATTTCTTCACCTGTGGCGTTATATATTTCTATGTATTTATTGTATGAGGTACCTTCAGCCCATTCACTGAAGAATAAATTTTCACTGTCAACAGCAGGAACCTCTAAAGCCCCCTCATCGATCCACTGAGCAATCAAATCAACCTGATCCGAGCTTAGAGTACCGCTAGGTGGCATACTGCCATTGTTCACACGTACCCATAGAAGGCTATTTGCATGATCACCTGCTACAATAGCTGCTCCACTGGTTCCACCATTCATTACTCCGGAGTATACAGTGAGATTTAGTCCATTTTGACTCCCATACTGGTGGCAGCTGGTACAGTTGTTATTAAATATAGTCTGGATCTGTGTTTCATAATCCACCTGGGCCTGGATCATTGTTAAAGATATAATAAATAAAATACTAGATATCATTTTTTTCATTTTTTCCTCCATAAACTTGGATGTTAATTTGTTTTTCTATGATTCGACAAATACTTCTACACGGCCGATATTTTTATCTCGACAATTTTTTCGATCTCTCTCACGAAATTCTTCTAGGCTTGAAAGTTCTTTTTTTGTTAAGAGCTCTAAGTGTTCTAGAAGCTTAATAGTTCCGATAGGCATTGCCCTACTGCTACCATCTAGCACTTTTAATGATATGCCAATATTTTTCCCGTCTCTATTTCTAAGCGCAATACCTCTTACAGACTCTCCGCCACCTTTTGTTACACCATTGCCTTGTAATGCCTCAATGAATTTAGTATCAAAGTGGCCTTTTCCTGCTACATTATATGGGTAAGATACCATCGCGTTATAAGCCCGAACCAGCTCAGTGTATTTATCTGTAGCTAATAGCTGATATAATCGCGCAATAGTTTCCAATGTAAAAAACGCTGTCGGCACTGAACAGCCGTCCGTTTCCATAGGAATATCTTCGATTCCAGTATACTCCTGTAAAAGACTATATATTGCTTTTTGTACAGGATGATCTGGATCTATATAACCTCCAGGCTTCCCAGTAAGGTTTTTTGCTAGCGATAACATCCCCGCATGCTTTCCGCTGCAATTATTATGAAGCGGATTAGGGTCTTTGCCTGATCGAATTAGATCGTGTCTGGAATTAATATCTGCTGGAGGATGAACACCGCACTCATAATTATCAGTGGTATACTCTAGTTTATTTAGCATGCTTTCTGCGGTCTTGACATGGACACTTTCTCCTAAGTGAGATGCACACATCAGAGCAATCTCATCGTCAGCAAATCCCGCAGCATCTACTGCTCCGGCTTTGATAGATGCGGCCGCCTGAAAAGGTTTTAAAGAGGACCTTATGCAGGTTAGATAGTTAGAGTCACCTGCCGAATAAAGAACAGCACCTTTATCATCAACAACAGTTGCAAAGATGACGTGTATGCTTTCTGTTAAATCTCCACGGGTAACTCTGCAAAGGATTGGCATCAGGATCAGTATACCAGGTTAGATACAAATTCGAATCGGAAACCTTTTTTCTGCAATACAGGAATCTCTTTCGCGAGTACATTCAGAGTCTGAGGCTTAACATGTCCGATACCGATTGCGATACCCTTTTCTTCAGAAACATCTGCAAGCTCCAATAACTGAATTTTGATTTTTTCCTCATCTAACTCATTATCTAAAAAAACGTCTCTCTTATTAGTGGGAACTCCATACTTGCGCATTGTGGTCTCTGCTAAAGAATTATTCGTAGTTCTACTGTCAATGAAGAATTTCTTTTTCTCTTTTATCACACCAGCAACTAGGGTCATAACACGAGAGTCTGCAGTCCCTCTTGAGCCCTGATGATTATTTAATCCGATTGACTCCGGAAGCAGGTCAAATGCCTTATTAATCCGATTTTTTATTTCGTCATCCTGAAAATATGACATCAAAACATATTCCTCTTCACCATATGTTTTGCCAATATTTTCCATAGGCAGGTGAACAATAATCTCATAACCGGCATCATACGCTTTTTTGGAAAATAATTGACTATAATCATGCCCCGGGATTATTGCATAAGTTAGTTTCCCAGGAAGCTGTAAAAATCCGTTTGAAACATGGTCATTACGATAACCAAAATCATCAATAATTAAACCGATAACACCTCTCATTGGCACCTTAGCAGTTTCAACTGGGGTTTGGCTACTTGTTTGCTCTTCTAATGTATCCGGGGATATTGTTGTTATTTCGGTCTCAACAATATCATTCTCTAATTCTGTTAAATGATCTTGCTGTTTTTTTAATACAATTAGCAGTACTACAACAAAGAGCGTTAAAACATAAATCGCTAAGGTTTTATAGTCCTGCTGCACTAGGGTAACCGAAAGCTCATACTAAAATTTTTGGGGACACCAATATCCTGCGATCCAAAACGTATCGCATAGGTTACACCAAAACGACCATATACTAAACCAGATCCAAATGATAATGAGGTCGAATGTTTCGTAGTAGAAAAACCACCCAGTAGCCTTATTTGCTTCCACTGAGCGTAGTTACCTATTTTTATTTTCCAGACATCATTCAATGATGAAAACTCACTGGTTATATGAAAATTATTTTTGATGCTATTTAATACTAAATTTTTAGAAACCCCTGCTAGTATCCTAGTTGGTAAATTCGGTTTTTCTTGATAAAACTTAGAAGCAGTACCAATGTTCAATAGAGACGCACCGATTCCCCAGCCATTACTAAAAACATTTGAATACCCAAGATCTACAGAAACGCCCGTGGAATGTTGATCATAAATAGTAAAATAAAGTGCACTAATGGTAGCCCCAATCTGACCAAAAGAGGTCTTGTATGAAATTCCAGAACCGATTGAAAATCCATAAGCGGCAAAGGTTGTGGTTGGGTCATCTGATGGTCTGTCTTCTCTATACTCTAGATCAGTAACACCTGCCTGTCTCAAAAAAATTTTATTATTATAGTTTCCAACTTTGTGAACATAGTTGACTCCAGACATTCTTATATCTCCATACCACTGACCGGAATTAAAATATAATGATGGAGAAGACTGGGCAGCCTCTATAAGCGCAGGATTTACACTGGCTGAACCCCCAAAAGAAACATGAGACCCCATAGCGAGATCATACGCGTTTTCAGGGAAGGTCAAAAACTGAGTTCCAATAGCAAATAAACCAGAACAATAAAAAGTAAGATAAATAATAAATATTCTAAAAATTGAACCCATAAGAAAGCGTGTGTGCTAATTGTGAAGCCCAGTCCATTGAAAAAGTATAGTCTATACGTGAGTCATGGTCTTTGATTAGGTCATATTCAAG
>ENA-UPTF01000486-UPTF01000486.1-marine-metagenome-genome-assembly--contig:-NODE-486-length-27862-cov-7.421918_pt1 | contig 27862 bp, 15 predicted proteins | sample MGYA00238166_ERZ767019 | MGnify/ENA primary metagenome ERZ767019 (study PRJEB28930, sample SAMN06266391) | marine metagenome | isolation source: Sea water from 250 m depth | place: Atlantic Ocean | study... | reverse complement strand
TCACGAAGGAAGTTTGACTCTAGTTTTATGACAACATCACGAATAACCATGGGTGGGATTTCTTTACTACGCATAAAATTAATTTGGAGGTTCAACTGACCTAACGAGGTCATATGAAAAAGTGGAAGATTACCATCGTCACTATCACACCGGAAGGTCATAGTCCCGTGGTCTGTTCCTCTTCCCCAGCTTATGTCCGATGCGTTACTCTCGGCAAATTGAATAATTGACTCACTAATTTTTGCAATCTCTCGACTGCAGTTTTCCCGCAAGTGTTCTATAAAACTGTCTTTATTCCAGCTTGACATTTAGCTCTCCCCCATTTTTCTTATATGTAATAATGAAAATATGATAGGCTGAATTTAGTATGACTTATTTACACAAAAAAGTTTTCAGAATTGGAAATTTTTTCGTTAGGACTCTTTTTCTTTTGAAGAAACTATTTGGACACGCACCATATTATCATCAATATCTCGATCTACGAATTTATTCATTGGGTCAATACCCGCCTTTGTCGGTTTTTGATCTACGGTAAATGTATATGTTGAAAGAGAGTCTGTTATTATTACTTTTTCGACATATATCGGGATCTCATGCTCTACGCCATCTATTTCAGTTTCACCAAGAATACCAACCTCAAGCCAGTCATTAAGAATAGCCGGAGGAGATTCTTCTCCTAGGCTATCTGCATACACCTTTTTGGCTTCAACCGTAAAGGTAACACTATAAGTGCCGTCTAAGTTTTTTATTGCACTGGCTTCCTTTGCCTTGTTTTTATAGAGAGTGATCTTTTCAAAAGTGTCATGCACAAGATATTTCAAATTTTCTGGTGTATTGTTCTTGATCGTTTCGATGAAAGTACCGATGTTGGCATAAGGCTCAGACTGATACCGAAACCTATCTATAAACTCTCCAAGCGCTTTGTTGAACCGATCTCTCCCAATAAAATCTGATAGGGTATACATAATTAGTCCGGCCTTATTATAGTGGATATATTGCTGGCCCTCAGTCTTAACAATACTAGGCTCGTGCTTACTCTCCATTGCACGGCCCATTAAATAATTATCTAGCTCATACTTTAAAAATTTTCTTAGTTGCTTCTCCCCTTTTTCCTTAGACAATAAAGATACCGCTGAGTATTCTGATAGCCCCTCACTTAAAAAAGCTGACCCCTGAACATTTCCGCCGGATACCTGATGAGGCCACCACTGGTGACCCATCTCATGGGCAGTCACCCAGAACGGCATGTCAAGGTCTTCTGGATCCTCTGGGTCAACGTCCATCACAAAACCTATAGCCTCAGAAAAAGGAATCGTATTGGGGAAAGAGACAGCAAACGCTGAGTATCTCGGAAACTCAATAATCCTACATTGCCTATAAGGATATGGCCCATAAAGCTCTGAATAATACTCTATAGACTTTTTCATGCTGTTCATCATGGTCTCTAGATTATAAATATGTTTTGGATGGTGTAAGATTTCCAGATCAATGCCATTCCAACGCTCTTTCATTACAGCATATCTTCCCGATACAAAGGCAAAAAGATTGTGTATTGGCTGGTCCATCTTATAGTAAAAATACCTTCTTCCGTTCTCGTTCCACTCACTCTGCAAATACCCTGGGGTGATCGCTATCTGATCTGGGTCAGTGCTTATGGTCATCTCATAATCAACCCAGTCCGCGTCATCACCAAGGATTCCATTCTTTAGTCCTTCTGGATCATTATAGGCTGGCATGGGATCTTTTTCTTCATCAAGACCATATTTTTTCCTTGTCCTTTTTTGTCTAAGCTCTCGGTCCGAGTCATAACCAAATGTGGGTAAAATCTGTGAGCTAAATATCAGTGTCCCATTTTCTACCACGGTCATGTCCACCCCGCCATTGCTAAAACCTTTTCGTTTACGCTCTCCTTCAAACTCAAGAAAGAACTCGTCGCCAGGCATGATAGGCGGGTCAAACACGTACATGCTCCAGCCATATACGCTGTCTCGTTCTGCCAGTTCATTATCGATCGACCAGTCATATTTCGCATAGGGAAAATTTGCACTATAGTTCGAGTGGATCGTATCAATCACTGAGCCTGTTTTATTTTTCATTTTATAGGTTCCGCTGAACTCCACCCTCGATTCGGTTGGAAAAAGATGAACCTCCCCTTTTACAGAGACAATCTTTGGAAGGAGCCTGTTTTTATACTTTTTATATTTTTTTTCATAGTCTGCGGACCGCTGCTCATAATACTTAGGCCGGTGGTATTCGTTAAGAATGTTGGTATTATAAAATATATACGAGCCTGTTAGAATAAACAAGACTGTGAAACCAGCTAGCCCATAGCCCACATAATTATTCATTCTAATTTTTGCCATTGATAGTCTGGATTTTATATTTAATGCTGTGCCCCTTGACCACATCAGATTAGATATAATGATTATCAATGCAGCGAAGAACGCCCAGTACAGTTTATAACTAATTAATCTGGGAATGTACGGGGCAAAATTATTCATATCAGAGTACGGTGCTCCGGATCCGGATCCATAATAATAAAGAGTATGATTGAGACCAAGCTGACCAGCAAAAATCCCAAACATAAAATACAATATCATTAAAAAATGGCCTAAATACTTATGATTTACTAACACCTGAATCGTAAATGCCAACACACACAAAAGCATATACCTGGTCCAATCAAGGATGAATAGTTTTTTTATATATAATAGAATCTCATAGTCAAAGAATCCACGCCAGGTCTGGATACCAACTCCGACAATCATAAGCACCGCAAGCATAAGCCCAGGCAATATCATAAGAGCGACAAGTTTTGATATCATAGGAATCCAGTTAGGCACAGGAAGAGAGTCCATGATCTGGTCCGCACGGAGCTCTCTCTCTTTCCAGATAATTTGTCCTGAGTAAAAGGTGATAATAATCAGCATAAACAAGGCGAACGATCCGCTTAATACCGACAAAACTTCATAGGTAACTGGCAGAGTATTGACCCCATACATTTTTCCTATTGCGGATTGATTTAGCAGCAAAAACCCGGCAGCAGTTCCAGCAATAGCCAGAAAATAAGGATCACGAAAAGCACGCTTTATCTCAATCCTAAGTTGGGTAATAAACTGTAACCATCTGGAGGTTGAATTAAAAATTGGTTTTATAGGTTTGTGACCTAATTCAGGCTCTTGCTGCTCATCAGAAGATTCTTCTGCCTCTTCTTTCAGCTTTCTATTAAATAATCGTCCTTCATGAGAAAAACTAAACTTCCACAGCCCTAGCCCAAAAAACACTGCGCCCACGCTCAGCCAGATAATCCGATTAAGTAGCAGCCACTTGCCTAATGGAATCAGCAGATTGTCTCGTTCACTAGGTGTCCAATATCTTACTAGCTCGCTAACAGCCTCACCTCCAAATGGATCTAAAAGAGCAGCAATCCAACGGGTCTCAATATCGCTAGTTAGGTTTGAAGAGGTTAAATATCCAAACAGTAAAATAACGGAAGCTAAATAGGTAGGCAGCATCCTTCTTGAAAGCACCGCCAGTGTAAACAACATTGAACCGACTAAGAAAATATTTGGCATTACCATCACAAAAAGTGGCTGCAGGTATGCGTCCAAACGAAAAGCCCCGATCGCATCCTGATCAAGGTATGGCATCAAAAAGCCAATCACCAGGCCTAATACTATACCTAGCTGAACAAACAGACTAAGAGTGAATGAGCCCACAAAGCGTCCTAAGAAATAGCTTGAGGGTTCAACAGGCTTGGTGAAAAATAACGGGTGCATATTGATCTCGTAGTCTCTGTAGCCTGCGTTACCAAAGATCGCCGCACAGATTAGGACACCAAAGATACTAAACACTGTCTGTAGCTCAGCAATGAGCAATGGTGAGTTAATGTTTGTACCCTGGTTGCCTATTACTATACTTGCGCCAGTAAATGCCCCGCCTAGAATATTTGCAATCAAAAATGAGAGCCCAAAAAAGATCAAAAAATAGACCCAGATAGATACTTTTTTAAACCCTTGGTGAAGCTCAAAATAGACAATGTGTTTCCACATGTTAGCTTTCGCTTCCTGTATCTAGTTCATTAATTGTCGCAAAATAAATATCCTCTATCTCGGGAGAGGTTTGTTCAAAGCCTTCCATCGGCTGCCTATCATCCAGTACGCGTACTTGCACCTTACCCATGTACAGCTTTGATGAGATAAGCTGGTAATCATTTTTAATATTTTTATAATTCTTTTTGTCAACAAGGCCGGTCCAGACTTGTTTTGTTAAGCCTTCAATTAAACCCATTGGCTCGCCAATGAGCCTGACCTCACCATCTTTTATAATTGCCATATGGCTACAAAGATCGCTCACGTCTTCTACAATATGTGTGGACAGGATTACAATTACATTTTCTCCTATTTCACTGAGTAGGTTATGGAACCGATTTCTTTCTGTTGGATCTAGACCCGCTGTTGGCTCGTCAACAATGATAAGCTTGGGGCTTCCTATTAGGGCCTGGGCTATCCCAAATCGTTGTTTCATGCCTCCGGAGAATGTACCCAGTTTTCTGTTTCTATATTTCCACAGATTCGTTTGGGCTAGCAAACTTTTTGTCAATTTTTCTCTTTCACTTTTTTCAGTAATACCTTTCATCACTGCCAGATGATCAAAAAGTTCTACAGTAGTAACCTTCGGATAGAGACCAAATTCTTGGGGAAGATATCCCAGTATCTCTCTTAGGGCCTGCTTATCTGTCTCAACATTGATGCCACCAACAGTGATAGTTCCACTGTCAGCATCCTGGAGCCCGGCGATTGTCCTCATTAGGGTAGACTTACCGGCACCATTCGGGCCTAACAGCCCGAACATCCCGTTGCCTATGTCAAGGCTTACATTTTTTAGCGCTTCGACATTATTTGAATATGTTTTTGAAACATTATCTATAAGTAACCGCATGATATCTCCATTTTTTTAACTGTTCTGTCATTAAAGTTTAATACGACTTTGATTGCTAACTGATAGAAAGATCTGGAACTTTCCGTTTATTATCATTTTGCAAATAAAGTGAGCACAAAAATGAGCCAACGATGATAGTCACCACAGGATAAATATATACGCCTTCTAGGTTATACCAATTATAATCCTGGGAATAGATAATACTTAGGCCAAGAACCAGTTTGCAAGCCTCCGCTATCCAAGTATAGCTGCTATTATCAAGCAAAGAGGTATAAGAAAAGATGCTTACAAATATAAATATTGCATATAAATAGTTAAATAGCGGTTCCGTATTATGTAGTACAATAAACAGGTGGAACATAAAGGCCAACGCAAAAAATAGCTGCGTCCAGCAAAAGAAAATAAGACCCGATGAGTTTTGCGTACTGTATTTTATCTGTTTACCCGGATCCTTTATTTTTTTTGATGGATAAACCTTTGACACATCTTCAGGCCTCCACCCAGTTGGCATAAACCAAATTTTTATTTTATCTACAAAACTATCCGTCCTCCATGCATCTTTAATCAACTGCCAAACATATTTATAATTTATCAGTATAGGGTTCCAAGTTTTTGCCTGGTTCAAGGTTCCATACACAGGCGTAACGTAATCAAGCTCCGGTTGAAATGTTCCAAATATTTTATCCCATATAATAAGGATCTGTCCATAGTTCTTGTCAATATACTCTGGGTTAATAGCGTGGTGCACACGGTGATGAGAGGGCGTTACGAGTATATACTCTAAGGGTCCCATCTTCCTGATCATTTGTGTGTGATACCATAGCTGCATAAATAAGTGAATAGGGCCCATTATCGCAAAGATTGACGCTGGCACTCCAAGGAGCGCTCCTGGAATCATAAAAACCGCTGAGAATTTTATGGTGTTTGATATGGACTGACGCAGTGCGCAGGACAGGTTAAAGTCCTCACTACTATGATGAATAAGGTGCCTATTCCAAAGAACATTAACCCTGTGGTTTAATCGGTGTACACAGTAGCCAGAGAAATCCTTGACCAAGAATGCGACGACCACCGCGAGCCAGTATGGTTCTAACTTGTAGACTGTAATGCGGTCAACGAGCCAGGAATAGGTAACAATAGCAAAGCTGAATTTTATCGCGTCACGGATTGTATTTGTTATCCCTGAACTAAGAGATGAAATAACATCCGCAGAACGGTTGATGTTGACCCCTTTTACCCTGGCAACGATCGCCTCCAATACGATTAATACCATAAAAGTGGGAATCGCATAAAACAGTGTTTTTATATAAAAACTCACGAAAGAATCACCCTGGAAATATTGTTCTTACACATTAGTCTATAAACTCATAGTCATCTGGTATTGTAAATTTATTTTCATCATAGGTTTCTGCATATAGTTCTATCATCTCTATCCCAAAGCTCATATTAGAATCATCATCACCCTTTTCCACTTTTTCCACATTGCCCTTAATAATCTCTCCCGATATCGGAGAGATACCATAAACCTGATATAAACTGTCTAAACTGGTAGCGCCTAATATCATTTCATTATTTGAGAGTCCACTTCCATATCTACTGATCGCAATTAAAGTATCAGAGACACCTTTTGATATCAATACTTCTCTATTCAGCGAGTCCGCAAGATGTAATAGAGGAAGCTCCCTGACTGACCATTCATTAATTATCCACTTGAACTCAGAAAATTCTAGTGTTGTTGTCCACTTTTTTGTTCTAAATCCATGAATATTTTCCATCTTTTCGTGACCTAATCTAGAAACAGAGATAACCTTATTCTCATTAGATGACTCATCATCTGAACCTATAGTGTACTCTATTTTTTTTGATTCGTTATCACCATCTTCTGGTGCCTGTTCATTCTCTTTCAAAACTTTCCAGTATTCCTTATCATTAATATTGTATTCCCACTCCTGTCCTTCCTCATCAATGAGCGTGCCAGTTGTATCTTTTATGTCAGAGACTAGCCCTGCAATAAAACCAAAGAATCTTGTTTCGATATCTGTTTTTTCAATGGTGTTCTTCCGATTGTTTGATAGATATGTAGTCTGTAAAAGATAAACCTTTCCTAGAACAGGAACATCAAAATATGATTTTGTTAACATCTTCACCTGAATATCCTGCGTAAAACAAAATCCTAAAGAAAAAAGACAAATCCGGATAATTATCCTACTTATCATTTACTATTTATCCACCTGGGTCTGAGCTCTAGACTTGGATTTTTTTCTTTCAAAGATAAAGACTCATAAACAGCCGAGTGTATACGATGTCTCCAATCAAAATATTTTGGTTCTTTATTTTTCCTGTTTGGGTGAACAGCATTGGTAAGTAAAATAACAATAATCTCATTCTCAGGGTCGATCCATAGCGTGGTCCCTGTGTAGCCACCATGTCCAAAACTAGCATCACTCAGATAAACTCCCCCCGAGGACGCACCCGACGGGCTGTCCCACCCGAGACACCTTGAGCTCTCTGGAATCATATTTGCTCTTGTAGTAAAAAGCTCGACCGTGTTCTGTCTAAAGATCCTTTTCCATCCATAGATCCCTTTGTTCAACATCATCTGGGAAAATATTGCTAGGTCCTTGGCCGTAGAAAATAGTCCTGCATGTCCTGCTACTCCGCCAAGGCTGTGGGCATTTTCATCATGAACATAGCCGTGGATTAAATTTCCATTTGGATCTATCTCAGTTGGAATAATTCTATGAATTTTTTCTTTGGGTGGATTAAAAAATGTCGTGGTCATACCCAAAGGTTCAAAAACCAATGAGTCCGTAAACTTGTTTAAGGAAAGACCGCTTACTTTTTCTACTATTTCGCCTAACATAATCGCTCCAACATCAGAGTATATCATCGTATCTCCAATCATTCTAATCGGCTCAGTGTTGTATATACTTTCTAGAATAAGGTCTCTAGATTTCTTCATTTGGTAGTACTGTTTAAACGCTGGCAGCCCTGATGAATGAGAGAGTAGATCTTTAACAGTTATTGTTGATTTTTGCTTCTTATACTTTTTCTTTTTTCCTTCAAAATCTGGCAAGTATGTCACAACAGGCTTGTCAATCTTAATTTTATTTTGGTCTACCAGTTTCATAATCGCAGACGTGGTAGCGATTACCTTTGTAACAGATGCTAAGTCAAATATATCACTTGAGCGAACAGGATGATTACGATCGTATGTGTGAAAACCATGCCCCTGATGATAAAAAATATTTCCACCTTTGGCTGCCAACAACACTCCACCCGGCCAGGCACTGTCTTCAATAGCGGATTCCATGAAACTCTCGAGATAAGCATTGTCCACGCCGAGCGTTCTAGGCAAAACTCGTTTGATGTGGGTACCAGGCTTATACTCTGAAATTTCTTCAATCTCTATTTTCTTTTCCTTGAACATGCCTGAGCCTATCTCATAAAGATCAGGAATGGTCACCGGAAGACGGCCAGAGATATCTTTAAGTCCAAGAAGAGCATCGGCCAACGCATTTTGCATTATTGAGCTACCTTTATAGGCACAGAGATAGGTTGATACCTCAGAAAAATCCTGAAGAAGATATGGCGTGCCCAGGCTTGCTAGGATAATCCGGTCAGATTTTTTCAATAACTCTCTTACGAAGTATGTTTCATTGTCCGGGAAAAAAATACGGTCCTTCCACTCCTTTGGACTGACAAAGGCATTGATAAGTATCTGACTATTCTTAGGAACACTTTTTATGATCGCGTCCAGGACAGGCTTCTTATCTGACTCATCTATCTGAACAGACCTGACAGGGATCCTTTCTGCAATGATCCTGGCCGTAACCGTAGATCGTGAGTGTTTGTATTCTTGGTCATAGATATCAAAAACATAGAGAGTGTCCTTACCATTTGCGCTGAGTGGCAAGAGGTCTTTTTTATCTCTAAGAAGGGTTACGGATTCAGATGCAATTCTGCTAGCGGTTTCTCTATTTTCTTCGGTTGAGATATTCTCCATCATAAAGTCCATACTGATATATCGGCTTAGGTTGAGACCGACTTTGTCTTTTAGCTGGAGCATTTTCAGGGCTGAAGAATTGATCTGGTCTATTGAAATATCACCGTCCAAGACAGCTCTTTCAACAACATCAATAGCACCGGTCAGATCATAATTCTGTATGATAATATTACAACCAGCCTGGATAGCCTTTACAAGTGCATAGTCATCAGAATAATTCTTTGTGATCCCACCCATGCTCATCGCGTCGGTTATAATTGCACCATCAAAACCAAGTCTTTCTCTAAGAATTTCCGTAACCCAAAATCTGCTAAGGGTAGCAGGCTCATCCGCCTCTGGCTGATAGTCTGGTGCGTGAATATGAGCCATCATGACAACATCAATCCCGGCACCGGCCATTACCCTAAAAGGCTTAAGCTCTACTGACCAAAGACGGCTTGAGTCGCTGGGAATCATGGCCAGCGAGCTGTGAGAGTCTGTCTGCGTATCACCATGACCAGGAAAATGTTTTGCGGTTGCGATCATTCCATAATCCTGGAGACCTTTTGTATACTCGATAGAAAACTCACCCACAATATCCGGATCATCACTAAATGATCTGGTGTTAATAATCGGATTCAGAGGATTGTTGTTTACGTCTACAACTGGTGAAAGGTTCCAGTGTACGCCTGCGGCTTTGGACTCTAGGGCAACAATTTTCCCGACCTCATAAGCATTTTTAGGGTTCCCCGTTGCGGTAATAGCCATCATAGGCGGGAAATCAGTGCCTGAAGGAAATCGCTGTCCAAAGCCTCTTTCAATATCAGCGTCAAATATAATCGGAACCTTTGAACGTTTTTGTATCTCATTTATGAATGCTAAAGAGCTGGAACCATCCCCAGACCATAGGTGGATACCTCCAATTCCGTCGCCAGACACAAGCCTCGTTATCTCCTCCCATTTTTCAGTAGTAACACTCTCATACTTGAGATGCATCCGGTATATCATCATCTGGGCAATCTTTTCCCTTAGAGATAGTTTTTTCAGTACCCTCTTAGGCCAATTCTTTGATGATTTAGGCACACTAGCACATCCGCCAATAAAAACAAAGAAAGAAAGAAATAACCATAGAAATAATTGCTTTCTACAGTAAGTTGTAATAAATAACGTTTTCATTCAGTATTTAATTTATTCAAATTATTTTTATGTTATGTCAAAAACACTTGATCAATTAGTTGGGCAACTTATTATCGCTGGTTTCAGAAACGATAAGGTAACCGATAGCTCAAATATATCCACTTACATCAAAAAATATAATCTCTCTGGGGTCATACTTTACGATGAAGACTTGGAAAAAAATGGACCAGGAACAAGAAATATTAAGTCTCCGGGTCAAGTTAAAGAACTTACAAACACGCTTCAGTCAATCTCAGAGACACCTCTTTTCATATCAATTGACCAAGAAGGGGGACACGTAAACCGTTTAAAAACATCCTACGGGTTTCCAGAGTTTCCATCGTGGAAACATATTGGTGCGATTGACAATACTCTTATTACCAAAGAATTTGCCAGCTCTATCTCTGAGACAATGGTCAACACAGGTATCAACCTGAATTTTGCTCCTGTTCTCGATCTGGACTATGGTGAAAAAACATATATCGGGAAATTAGAGAGAGGGTTAAGCGGGGATCATAAAAATGTGATAGAGCACTCAAAGATATTTATAGAGACCCTGCGAAATAACAATATCATTTCATGCGGAAAGCACTTCCCTGGTCAAGGATCTGCTTTTGGTGATACACACCAGGGGCTTATTGATATATCAGACTCCTGGTCTGTTGCTGACCTGTTGCCATACTCTGATCTTATAGAGTCTAATCATTTAGACATGATCATGGTCTCACATGTTTTTAATGATAAGTTTGACCCTGAATATCCAGCCTCACTATCACATGAGACAATCACAAACAGCCTCCGTAAAGATCTAAATTTTAATGGTGTAGTAATATGCGATGATCCAAGCATGAGAGCGATATCGGATAATTACAAACTAGAGGACATGTTTGTTTTGATGATCAATGCCGGGATTGATCTACTATGCCTAGGAAACAATCTAGACTATGACCCAGAATATATACCCAAAGCCGTTAACACAATTCGTAGATCAATAGAAAACAATAGAATCTCCATCGATAGAATAAACCAGTCAATTAATAGAATAACTTCACTCAAACATAAGTTTAAACTATATGAATAATCCTCTTTTATTAGGCCTTGATGGTGGAGCAACCAAGATACTTGCACAAACATCCACCATAGATCCTAGATCATCATTAATTATTCCTAAAAAAGAGTATCATGAGTCTAACTATAGAGACTCACTTAAATTTGACTCCGGCTTTCTCCCGATTGATCTAGCTCAGCAAAAAAAAGAAGCCAAAGAAAATAACTATAGTATTTCTGAGCAAGAGATAAATCAATCGGTATCTGTCATCGACACTATTGTAAAGGTAATTCTATCATCCGTAAGAGAAAAACAAATATCCAAGGTTGGGCTATGCTTTCCCGGAATCAAGACAGCTAACTATGATGGTATCTCAATCATGGCAAATGGACCAAGAAATATCAACATGTTATCGATGATAAATAAAATGCTAAAACCAAAGTTAGATAACGGAATCTCAATTAAAACGATATATGATGACTCGGAATGCTGCGTGATCGGTGAGTGGAAATCATCGATCGGTAAACTAAGAGACTGTAAAAATGCGATCTACATTGGAGGAGGAACAGGCATAGCTGATGGAATAATATTAAACAATAAAATAGTAGATATTAAGTTCCACAGAGAGATAAAAAGATCATGGGAATTGATCATGCCAAGCGGTGAATCTGTTGAACAATGCCTATCGCTTGGTGGTATGCTAAGCCAGTGGAATAAAGAAAAAGAAAAATCTATTAAGGCTATCATATCACTTTTCGATCACGCTAGGTTGGGAGATAGTTTTGCAAATAACATAATTGAAAAGGCCTCAAAAGCATTTGCCTTTCTTATCGATAAAAGAATCGAGTTTTTTCAATCTCACAACACTAAACCAGAAAAAATTGTGATTGGCCAGAGGCTAGGCAACATAGTATCAGATAAAAATAATCCACTAGCAAAACTAATTTTTCAAAATAATTATAATGTTTCGGTTGAAATATCAACAGACAGAAGAACAGCAGCCCTAGGAGCCGCATATAAAACACATGAAAAGCAAAACTAGATTTCCAGAAAAAGAGCCAAAAATGTCAATCGGTCTTGTTCTGCCTGAGGATAAACAATTAGACCTAGAGATTAAGATCAATGGTGATGAGTTTGACATACAAATTGATCAAGAAAAAATAAAAACAGCCCAGCATGAGCTATCTGTCCAGCAGACATCAAATGGAATATTAGTGAATGATATTGATTGTAAAGAGCTAGAAATAAAAAATAAATCTAGAACGATCTCAAACAATATTTATCTTAGTCCAATAAATGCTGGCAGAGGTTTTCACTGGCAAAAATCAATTTCGATCCAGGTTTTAGGCGATCTACGTATATCGTCTAATAAGTCCTCACTTTTTGTTGTTAACACTATATACCTTGAGGATTACCTGATGTGTGTGGCAACATCTGAGATGAGTAGTAATTGCCCAGAGGCATTATTAGAGTCTCAGACTATAGCCGCAAGGTCATGGATTCTTGCCGCAGAAGAAAAAAAACATAAAAACCTAAACCTGGATGCTTGTAATGATGACTGTTGTCAACGGTATCAGGGTATCACAAACTTAAACCAAGAATCAATCAAGGCCACTAATAATACAAGAGGAACAGTACTGGTTCACAATGGAATGATCTGTGACACAAGATATTCAAAAAGCTGCGGAGGAATAACAGAGACTAACGATAATGTATGGGATACCAGCCCAAAGGCATACCTTCGTTCCGTTTATGATGGTGACACATCTAAGACAGACCACGTTTCAAGCGATCACAGATTTGGCCAGTGGCTAAAAAACGAAACATCTTCATACTGCAGCCCAAAATTTGTTTCAGAACAAAACCTAGATAACTTTTTGGGTAGTGTGGATAAACAGGGTACATACTATAGGTGGGAAGTGTCGTATGATAATAATAAACTATCAGATATAATATTTGCTAAAACAGGCCAAAGGTTCAAAATAATAAAAAGTATAACGCCAATTAAAAGAGGCGACTCAGGAAGAGTTTTGACCCTTGAGATAAACGGAACAGTAGACAATGATACAAACTTTTCATTAGTCATTGATTCTGAATACGAAATACGTCGTGTATTACACTCCCAATTTTTATATAGTTCTGCGTTTACTGTTGAATCAAATTCTAGACTGGACAATGAGGCAATTCGATTTACTTTAAAAGGAGCAGGATGGGGACACGGTGTCGGGCTGTGTCAGATAGGCGCATTAGGGATGGCGCTTGCTGGTAGAAAAACAGAAGAAATCTTATTACACTATTATCAATCTTCTCAAATGAGGAATATCTATGACTGATACTGTCGCACTGCACTGGATTGATTGGTTAATCATTCTATCCTATATAGCGTTTTCTTTAGGGGTCGGCATATACTTCTCAAAGAGGGCCGCATCTAGCACAGAAGAGTACTTTCTCTCTGGCAGGTCACTGCCCTGGTGGATAGTGGGAACCTCAATGGTCGCGACAACCTTTGCCGCGGACACCCCATTGGCCATTACAGAGTTTGTCCGGGGTCCAGGCATTTGGCAAAACTGGTTCTGGTGGAACCTGCTCATGGGCTCTTTACTAGGAGTATTTCTTTTTTCAAGACTATGGAGAAGGGCCGAGGTCCTTACAGACAATGAACTACTAGAAATTCGATACAGTGGAAAACCGGCTGCTTTTTTGAGAGCGTTTAAGGCAGGCTATTTTGCAATCCTATATAATTTTATTGTCATGGGCTGGGTGATCAATGCCATGGCCTCTGTTGTTTCTGTGATGCTCAATATGGACAAGTGGACTGCCGTATGGCTGTGTGTTCTTATTGCCCTGGTTTATGCCATTCTATCTGGATTTTGGGGTGTGGTCGTAACAGACTTGGTTCAGTTTATTATAGCAATGTTTGGTTCAATCACGCTTGCGGTAATTGCCCTTAACCACATCGGTGGGATGGAAACATTATTAGATAAATTATCTCAGCTTATGGGGACTGATGCGGTAAACGAAAATACCCTAAAATTCATCCCCCCCGTTCCAGATGCCAGTATAACAACCTCAACATTCTGGGAGTCGCCGTTTTCTAAATTTTTAATATTTATTAGTGTGATGTGGTGGTCACACCATGGTACCGATGGTGGCGGATATATAATCCAGAGAATGTCCTCTGCCAAAAATGAGAGACACGCGCTCTTGGCCACACTATGGTACAATCTCGCCCACTATGCTCTAAGAGTCTGGCCCTGGGTCATTGTCGCGGTCGTTTCCATTATTATGTTCCCTATTATACCTGAGTCTTATGCTGAACTAGGTACCAAGGCAGGCTATCCATTGGTCATGAATAGTTTACTTGGGCCTGGCCTAAAAGGGATCCTGATTGTGTCCTTTCTGGCCGCGTTCATGTCAACCATAGACACGCACCTAAACTGGGGCGTTTCTTACCTTATCAATGATATTTACAAAAGATTCTACAGGCCTAATGAGTCAGACACTCATTATGTTTTCGTTGGAAAGATTCTTACGGTAGTGTTAATGGTCCTGGCTGCATTCACCGCACTAAAAATGCAAAGTATTTCAAAAGCCTGGGAATTTATTTTTGCTATGGGCGCGGGAATTGGTCTTGTACTTATTCTCCGCTGGTTCTGGTGGAGGGTAAATGCATGGAGCGAGATCACAGCTCTGGCGACATCTATAATTATCACGATTACGCTTGAAGTGATCGCATTTAGCCAAGCCATTTCTAATGCAAATACGTATACATTATTTGGTTCAGCTCCTGTTCTTTTTGGTATAACCCTGCAGATTCATCATAAGCTAATGATTATTGTACCCATGGCGATATTGTCTTGGGTCACCGTAACATTTTTCACCAAGCCTGAGCCATTCGAAAGACTTGAAGAATTTTACAAAAGAGTCCAGCCTGGTGGATGGTGGGACCCAATAATCGCTGATTTTGACCACACAATGGAACCCGTCACCAAAGGAATTTTTGTATTATGGATAGCTGGAGTGCTAATGATATATGGGTTCACCTTCGGAATAGGAAATCTAATCTTTCATAATTACAGTGCATCCGTTTTACTATTTGGATGTGCTGGCATCGGATCTTACTTGGTGTGGAATAGAAATCTGTCTAAACTCAGTTAACTTAGATGTCAAAACCAAGAAGAATATACTCGATCGATATTTTTAGAGGGATGACAATTGCCCTGATGATTATTGTCAATAATCCAGGAAGCTGGGCCCATATCTATGGGCCCTTTAGGCACGCGAAGTGGCACGGATGTACGCTAACAGATCTGGTTTTTCCTTTTTTCTTATTTATCGTGGGCGCTGCAATGCGCTTCGCTTTCACTAGGTGGCACTATTTTGCTTCTAAAGATTTTTATAAGCATGTTTTCTGGAGAACTTTGTCGATCTTTTTAGCTGGATGTTTTATCCATGCCTACCCCTTTATACAGCAGGACTGGGACTGGAGTAGTTTTCGGATCATGGGAGTTCTGCAAAGAATTGCCCTCGCCTATGGAATCGCCGCGATAATGGTGATACACCTTGATCTTAAAAAGCTATTTATTGCCGCAACTGGAATGCTTGTATTTTACTGGGGGTTGCTATGGATCGGTGGCGGCGGTGATCCTTATGGGCTAGAGACCAATCTAATCCGAAAGATTGATATACTTATTCTTGGTGAAAAACACCTATATGGTGGTACCGGAATCCAGTTTGACCCTGAGGGCCTTCTAAGCACTATCCCCTCTGTCGTTACCGTTTTGATAGGCTACCTTGTTGGAGCGATGCTACACACGACCAAAGATTTTTTAGATAATATCAGACGAATGTCGATCCTTGGAATAGGCCTCATTATCGCTGGCCTATTATGGGGTTTAATGTTCCCTATTAACAAACAACTTTGGACCAGTTCTTATGTGCTCTATACAGGAGGAATTGCGACACTGTTCTTGGCATTACTTAGTTGGATGGTAGATATAAAAAAATGGAAAAAACCTTTGTGGGCGTTTGAGGTATTCGGCACAAACTCTGTTCTCTTATTTGTTTTATCAGGAATCTGGGCAAAAACTATTTTGAGGATAAACTTCTCTCTTGATGGCAGCGCCGTTTCAGGCTATTCTTATTTATACAGATCTTTGTTTGTACCACTTGCTGGTGACCTTAACGGATCCTTACTATTTGCCCTTGCACATGTTCTGGGTTTTTGGCTGATACTCTATTGGCTCTACAGAAAGAAAATATTTATTCACTTATGAAAAATATATGGATTGTTTTTGTAATTGCCTTAACAATCAATTGTGAGACTCAAGCGCAAAGTCAGCACCAGTATTTAACAGACAGACCCTACGCTGTCGTATTAGGAATAGCTCAGGATGGTGGATACCCCCATGCCGGCTGTGAGAGGCTTTGCTGTAAGGAGGCCTGGAAAACAGATAGTTTAAGGAAAATGGTGTCTAGCATAGCGATCATCGACCCTCGATCCGGACTTGCCTGGATGTTTGATGCCACTCCAGATTTTGCAAAACAGTATAATATCATAACCAAAGAACATGGAGCACGACTAGCCGGAGTTTTTCTAACGCACGCCCACGTTGGTCACTATACTGGATTAATGCATCTTGGCCGGGAGGTGATGGGAGCAAAAAACATAGCAGTATATGCCATGCCTAGAATGAAAATATTTTTAGAAAAAAATGGCCCATGGAAACAACTAGTATCATTAAAAAATATCCATATAATACCAATCAAAGACAAAAAAGAGATCTTACTAGCAAGAGACCTGATCGTGGAACCATTCTTGGTACCACACCGAGATGAATTCTCAGAGGCAGTTGGTTACAACATTATGGGGCCAAACGAGTCACTTATATACATTCCAGATATAGATAAGTGGGACAAGTGGGAACATGACATCCGATATTGGGTAGAGTCAAACAGTTATGCACTTTTAGACGGCACGTTCTACTACGATGGTGAAGTTCCTAATCGAAATATGAGCGAGATTCCGCATCCATTTATTATTGAAAGTATGAACTATTTTGAAGACCTGCTTGATCGAAACCAGAAGAAAATATTTTTCATTCACCTAAACCACACCAATCCTGCGATACAAAAAAACTCAGCCGCATCAAAAAATATCGTAAAAAATGGATTTAACACTGCTAGAAAAGGAATGAAATTCTTTTTCTGATTATGCCAAAAAAAGTTTTCATAATGGGTGCCAGCACTGGAATTGGAAAAGCATTAGCAATGCACTATGCGGATCAAGATACAATCCTCGGACTTGCGGCAAGACGTGTAGACCTGTTAGAAGGTGTTGCAAGTGAATGCAGAAAGGATAATGCCAAAACCTATGTCTTTAAGGTCGATGTCACTGATCAAGATAACTGCTCAAAGGCGGCACATGAATTTATTGGCATTACCGGCGGAATTGATGTTGTCATAGCAAACTCAGGAATGGGAAGCAATGACGATCTTCTTTCAGGCTCAAGTGAAAGAATTAATAAAATACTGTCTACCAACATACTAGGAGTAAGCAACACCATCATCCCTTTTTTGCCGACCATGAAAAACCAGAATAGTGGCACAATCGTTGGGATCAGTTCAGTAGCGAGCTTTATCCCTCTGCCAAATAGAGGTGGCTATTCCAGTTCAAAGGTAGCGGTCCGAAGGTTATTTGATTCTTGGAGACCAACACTAAAAGAATATGGCATAAAAGTTGTAACAATTTGTCCCGGGTTCATTGACACTCCAATGACAGAGAGAATAAGATTTAAACCATTTTTAAAAGATGCAGACAATGCTGCAATAGCTTTTGCAAAGGCTATCGAAAAAGGGGTAAAAACATATGTCTACCCATGGCAAATGCGTTGGCTTGTCAGGCTAGTGAAACTAATACCTCAGTCTATTATTGATTGGTTTCAAGTTTTACGGTAGGAAGTGTTCTTATAGTTGAAACAAGCCAGGTAAGTGCGATTGTAAATGCTACGATCGTTGACACCATCATTGAATACCAGACCCATTCTACAGGCTTACCCATGTAGAAAATAAAAAATACTGCTAATGGCGCAGAAACACCGAGCACACGGACAATTGTAATAATTAATACTGGAAGTCCTTTACCCAGGCCCTGGAGCACTCTCCCGGTTGTGATACCAATAGATATTAGTGGATAGACAAATGCGAAAAGCCTAAGAAAGGTTACGGCTATAGATATAATTAATTCGTCATCAGTAAAAAGCCCAACTGCCAAGTCTGCAAAGAAATATATAAATGTTGATGATAACACTGTGATAAAGAATGCAGACATTATTCCATATCGAATCGTGAACCTCAGGGAGTCATACTCTTTGGCACCAAAAAACATACCGACAAGCGTCGTAAGTGACGCAGCCACAGAGAATATGGGTAAAAAAACAAGCATATCAATCCTACCAGCAATTTGATAGGCAGCGACTGTATCTGCGGAGAAATGGATTAGTATTTTATTAAACACTCCTTGTCCAATTGCCATCACAACCATCGAAAGAGAAGCCGGAAGCCCAACCTTGACTATATCCCAGATAATATCCATGGAAAAAGAAAAATCTTTCAGCCTAAAGGTTATGTACGAATGTTGTTTAACAAATAACATGTAAACAAACACACTGAACACAATGACCTGGCTGATTACTGTTGCCATTGCCGCGCCTGCGACACCTAGGCCAAGTCCAAAGCCCCCATAGCTCTCTAACTCAAATATAAAAATTGGGTCCAGGATAATATTCAGAACGGTCCCCAGTCCGGCGACCATCATAGGAAACTTCATGTCACCTTCGCCAGCAAGAATGGATCGGAAAAACCCTGAAAATATCATAAAAGGCATGCCAACACACATTACATGTAGATACTCCCATCCCAGAGAAAGGATTTCACCCTCTGCTCCAAATAATGCAAGAATTGTTTTACCAAACATTAAACCTATTGAGGAAAGAGATAGACTAATTATGACTGCCATAAATACAGCATGTTCTGCACTGTTATCCGCCTCTTTTTTATTATCCTGACCAATAAATCTTGCGATAGACGCTGTCACCCCTGTTCCTAGGCCCATGGTAAGACCTAATACTAAAAAAAATAAAGGCATATTAAATGCAATCCCTGTAATAGCATGCCCACCAAGTCTACCGATGAAAATCATATCTACCAGATTGTAAAGAGTCTGAATTCCCATGCCAAACATTATAGGGATCGCTAGCGACCAGAGGGCTTTGGAAGGATTATCTAAAAATGTCTTCAGACGAGACTTTGACTCGGTGTTGGTATCCATAACCTTAAGTTACTGTTGAATAGTCTATAAGCTCTTATACTATTATAACAATAACTGTCCGAATACCCGTTTTACTAAATATAGTCTCGGTATTCAGGATTATAGATTATACTGTCTAGATATTTTTCAAGATTCTTCGGGAGGGCAATATCAGTTAATCCAGAAGCAATAACTTTTTTCGCTACACTAATAGCAATTTTTTTTGAGACACTCCTAATATCTGATAGGGATGGATATAATTGGCCATTAGAGAGTTCTTCATCTGAGACTAAACTTGATAAAGTATGTGCCGCACTTAGAAAAAGATCATCAGAAATAATATTAGATCTAGAGAGAACAATTCCTAGGCCAACACCCGGAAAAATGTAAGCATTATTCCCCTGTCCCGGTACAAACGTTTTTCCTTCTAGTGCTACCGGATCAAAAGGACTACCACTGGCAAATAAACACCTGCCCCTGGTCCACTTATATGCCTGCTGCGCTGTACACTCAGACACAGAAGTTGGATTGGATAAAGCAAACACAATGGGTCGGTCATTGATCTCTGCCATTCGCTCTAGTACCTCTCTGGAAAAAGCTTGCCCCTGTCCAGATATCCCAATCAGGGCTGTGGGCCTGATTGAATCAATAATTTCACAAAGATCTTCCTTAGCATCATGATCATGTGCAAAAGGAATCTTATCATCACTAAGATTTTTTCTGCCTCTAGTGACCAGACCTTTGCTATCAATAAACCAACAACGCTTTCTTGCGACATCCTCAGAATATCCTTTTTCGACTAGCGCTCTCGTATAAAGGTTGGCTATCCCAATTCCTGCGGTTCCGGCTCCATAAAATAGAATTTTTTCCTCTGCTAATTTCTTTTTAGTAATTCTCTGACTTGAAAGCAGACCGGCAAGAGTAACAGCAGCTGTACCCTGTATATCGTCATTAAACATCCGGTAATCATTTTTATATTTTTCTAAAAGTCTTCTAGCGTTACGGTTTCCAAAATCTTCAAACTGGATAATAGCATCAGGAAAAGCTAAACCAGCCTCTTCCATAAACTCATCAATAAAACTATCATAATGATCGCCTCTAATACGTGCATCTGTGAGACCAATATATAGTGGATCGCTTTTTAGGTTTTCATTTTCCGTTCCAACGTCCAGCATGATTGGCAGGCATCTTGCAGGATCTATACCAGCGCATGCAGTGTATAGTGATAGTTTACCTACGGGTATGCCCATACCATTAGAACCAAGATCTCCCAGACCAAGTATTCTTTCACCATCAGTGACAACGATAACATCAACCTTTTTATTTGGCCAATTTTTTAAAATATTTTTTATGTTTCCCTGGTCATTCTTGGAAATATATAGGCCCCTTGGTCTGCGAAAAATATGTCCATATTTTTGACAGGCCTCTCCAACTACCGGGGTATATATAATTGGCATCATGGTCTCAATCTCATCGGTGACTGTCTTATAGAACAGGGTTTCATTCCTGTCCTGTAGTGCAATTAAAAAAATATATTTTTCAAGGTCATCATGCTTATTATTAAAATTTTCCATGATCCTTTTCTTTTGCTCATCAATAGTCAACACTCTTGGCGGGAGCAGCCCATTCAGATTAAGCGCATCTCTCTCTCTTAGACTAAAGGCAGAGCCTTTGTTTAAGAGTGGCTCATGTAATATCTGAGACCCTTTCGGAAGCTCATCAATACGACGCTTATAGTCAAACATGTTTCGTGGATAGTTTTATTAATGTAAATAAAACCAAAAACTAGAACCGTCTTAATTGGGATCTGTATATGTTAAACGCGCTGGTTAATTCTGCGACGAAATTCTTTGACAGAGCGGTGACTTGATTGACTCCAACAATACTATCAAAATGCATTTTTCTATTTTGTAAAATTTCTAAAGAAGGTTGCTGCAACGATACCTTGATATTCTCCCTCGCACCCTCTTTCCAGTCAACCTCAAACTCATCAAATATTTGCTGGACCAGGCTAATCTGATCTTTTTGCGACATACCAATTTGATTCAGTCTCATAAAAAACTCTCCCATAGAAACCTGGAGACCAGATAGGTAACCAGCTCTGGGAATATTTTCCCAATACGATTTTTCAAGTTCAAGGCCAGACTCAATACACCCTAACACCTCAATTATCTCGGTCAATATTTCAGGCTGTTCTGATTCTTTGTCTGATGGATATGGTGAAACCAAGAGCGGATCATCTATAAAAAGTTTAATCCTATTTAGCTGAACCTCGACAAGATCATTTGCAAATGATCGCATCTTTTGTGTCACAAGAGTACGATCTTTTTTTGATAAGGTCATAAAATAGATTGAATCGTGAAGCGTTTCGGTTATCTCTTTAATAAGCTCTTCATCGTCTGGCCCTTTTGTATCCAAAAATGACATCTGTCTTTCTTGCTTATACTTAGACAGTGGACAAGATTCAATCGAGAATAGATTGATAAGTGTAAACTTATGTATTACAAAATTTTCTTCTATTGCGCTTATGACCTTATCTGGCTCATACTTTGACTTAAGCTCTTCTAGTGTATATAGCTTTCTCATTTTCTTCTAAAGATAATTATATTTATAACATTATTTAACAAAAACCATTTTATATGTTTTTGAGTAATTAGAGGCCTCAATCCTATAAAAATATACCCCTGAACTAACATCTATACCATTAGTGTCCGTGCCGCTCCATTCCACACTATGAACGCCTGGCTCTAGATAACCATTTACAATTTCATTCACTACCTTTCCGGTTATATCATAAACAATTAGCCTGACAAATGAATTACTAGGAATAATAAATCTAATAGTTGTACTAGGATTAAACGGATTAGGATAGTTTTGCATTAGGGTGAATTCTGTAGGCAGACCAATGCTATGTAAAATACTGTCGCCTTTGCTAATTAGCCTAAAATCTTCATCAAAAAATGAATAGCTTACCTTAATCTCTGATGATGTTTGATCCTTATTCTTGACATCAAAAGACACAGCACTTCTTTTATTTTTGTGTAATGCATACTCAATCACAGACAAGCCAATTTGATCATCGTTATTACTCAATACTATACCGTTATTATTTAATTCAATATTGTCTCCAGGATTGATATGACGATATTCTATATCATAATTAATCACTACTTGGCCGCTCATCGCATCTTCTGGAGGAGACACACTAATAGCATTATCATTGAATGAGATTGATGATGGCATATTTACTAACTGCTGCATAGTCTCAGAAACGCCAAATGTTTGAAGCGACCATAACCACATCTGGGTAAATGCCATTCCATCATCTATCCCAAAAACATTATCAGGGCTGATTCTGATATTTGGAGCAGTGCCTGAAAAAGGGCCAAGTTCTTTTGTCAAATCACCTGTATTCCATCCATCCATAAATATAGCTAAATCCTCTAGGTCAACTGTATCATTTGGTGGTATACTAAAATCACCAGCGGCCTTCGTAAAAAACCTTCTCTCAATTAGGCTCTCTCTTTTGTTACCGGAAGTATCTTCTAGTTGGATAATACTCAGGTCTAGAGTGTCATAAGACATCACAGGAGTATTAAGGAATATTGTCAGTGAGTCAGGTGTTAAACTAGTATCATGAACAAAGCTTATGGTATCTAATTTAGATAGAAAACTATACTCAAACGAATCCGGATTAATTGGCTCAGAAAAATAAACCAGGATTGTAGAATCAGAATAGAGGTCTACATATCCATCGTGTTCGATGCTTGTTGTGTCTATCGTTGGAAATCTAAGGTCATAAAGAGAAAGAGTGTCACTCGTACTGTCTGTGCTCATAGGGTTGAAACCATTATCAAATATTGAATTGTTATCTGCTGAATGTAAAAACAATTTTTCATTTCCCGAGGGGACCTCATTAAGCCTGATCTGAAAACGAACAGCCTGTTGACCGCTCTGAATCATGTTCGGCAATACTATGTTTTCAACATAAGCAGATGATGCAGCACCATCATTTTGGATAATCCCAACCAAAAAGTCGTTAGCCTGAATAGGTAAGCTAGCGACAGAGTCTGTGAAAACATTATCGTTTATTATTGCATCAACAAAGCAAACTCTTCGGCTTCCTTCTGAAGGATTATTTTTTACAGCGTTTATTTCTGTAGTATCAATAACCGCCGATCCAGAAACAAAGCCCGGAGAAATATTATCACGTGCTGTAAAAGATATGGTGCTTTCCTCCAGTACCTGATTCCCTGAGAAATCTTCAAAATCATTTTCTATGGTTAAGGAAATAACATGCTCACTACCAAAAGGCTGGTTCATAATCACCCAGACACTATCTGGTGATGGTGCGTTCACAATAGTAGAATAATTTTCAAGAGTATCATTGTCAGTTGTATCCAATATAACAAAATTCTCTTTTGCTATTTCATCGGTTAGCGGCTGCCCTCCTGAGATTCTTACGGGCTCATTAAAGGAAACTATAATCGTATCGCTGTTCTCAATATTCAAAGCTCCATCCTGGATACTTAGACTATAAAAAGGATGAAGCTGATCATTGAGTGTAAACGATCCAATAAATTCTGAACCATCCATATTTACTCCTTCATCATTATAAATTGCGCTAGATGACTCAGGAGATATTATAATACTTTCACTTCCATCAGGGATAAAATCTAGATATATACCAAGCCTAACAATATCAGCGCCAGCGGCAGGTAAGATGATCGGAATATCGTTTTCATCTACTATAAGTAAATATAGTGGCATAATTTCGCTGATAACACCATCTGAGTTAGTGAGTTGTACCATGAAATCTTGTGTTATAATACTTAAGCTATTACTCGCATTAGTAAACACCGGTCCATTGTCAAAGAACAATGTCACATAACTATTGTCATCATTTAAAATACTGTTTTCGTTAAACACTGGTGCTGCCCAAAGATTAAACTCAGTGGTAGACTCATTTGGGCTCATTGAATTTCCAGAACCATCAAATATTTCTCCAGAGACTGCATGGACCATAACCTGCTCTGTTCCATTTGTTGAGCCAATAATATCCAGGTTCACTAATATTGCATCTTCTCCGCCAGATAATGCTCCTCCATTTATGTCAGACAAGTAGTCTATTGATATCAACTCTGCACCATTTTGATTCCCATAGTCTCTCCACAGATTTAAATCATCGGAAGTCAAGGCTCCCGTACCACTAGAGTCTGTGTACACCCCCTCACTCATATTTATCTGCACATATTGGTTACCTGACCCTAAACTATAACTCTGAAAACTAGGTGGAAAAATATCATCAACAGTATACTGGGTAAGGCCGGGTGACACACTATTCGCAAATTCATCTGAAAAAACCTCACCAAATGAAAGCTCTATGGATTCTGCTTCTGTTAGGATTTGTGATGGATTTAGAGTGATTATAGATGTATCAGCATTGAAACTGGTTTCATAATCAATTACATCGCCATTTATATATCTAAGGGTAATCATACTGCTAATGTCACTGGTATCGAGATCATCAATAACATCACTCTCAGAGTCATATTTTTTAATTGTCTCACTAAAAGTAAGAATAAAATCCGTATTTGGAACAATAACAGTATCCGCTGGAGGAGAATATGATACTGTGGGTGATAGCTCATCATAAAGGTTAAGCGTTTTTTGGTTTAGAAATACGGACACATCATTGCCTCTACGGTCATAGATCGGATTTGTACTTGATGGCGACACCGTTATGACCTCCGAGCCAGATGCATCAGCACGGCTTAGAATAATCTCTATCCTCAAACTATCATCTCCATCTTGTAAAGTTTGTCCATCTAGACCAGTTACATTCAATATATCTACATTTTGAACATTATTTAACTCATTTGGGACAATTGAAAGATCAAAATGACGATAAGTAAGACTGCCAACTCCGCCTGTTTCATCAAAACTATTATAGACTGGCTCACTCATCGCAAGCGTGATATATCTATTTGTTGAATCAATCTCAGCACTAACAATTGTAGGAGCTGTTACATCATCCACACGTATAATTTCGTCAGTTGTCTCGATTAAATTCCCTACTGAATCTGTTAAACTGACACCATCATTCTGTCTATCAAACTTTAGGTATACCTGTTGCCACTCAGACAGGGTATCTTCCGGTATTATCTCAATCTCGGTTTTAGTCTCATTAATGTCTGCTATATAATCAATAAGCGCCCCATCAGATTCGTATTTGAGAGTGATATAGTCTTTTATATTTTCGTTTGTTATTGGAGAACCGAAAAAGGTAAGAGATATTTCAGATCCATCTCCCGATGTAGCATCACCACTTAATACAAAAGTAGTGCTATTTGTAATTGAGGCTATAGTTGCCCCTGGTGGTATTCCAGTACCTGAAACTGATAACCCAGCCTCTATATTAGCATTTGCATCGTGAGTAACAGTGGTACTTCCGCTAGTAACAAGGCAAGTTGAATCAGTAAATGACCTTTGTAGTGAATCGGTGGAGGTAACCACAAAGCTAGCATTGGGATGAATAAATCCTGTATCATCAGAGCTATTGTTACTTTTTATGTTTATTGATGGAGGTAACTCGTCATTAAGGTCAATTTGAATACTGCTCGTAGATAAGGGAATATTCACTTGATCAAAAATTGTATTACTATTAGGAGAAATAGTTATTGACTCTGCACCTGATGGTGTAGGATAAAATTCTAGATAAAGCCTCACGGCATCAATACCATATATGCCTACGGTATTATCCAAAGTATCAGCTACTTGCTCTAAAGTCGCTTCGCTAGCGTTACTGTTTTCATCATCAGAATTAAGCGTAATCTCAAAATCTGTTGTATTAATACTGCCACTCTGATTGGTCTCAGACCAAATATCCTCACTAAATGTAAGCAGCACATAATCATTATTTGGTGCCAGGCTGTAAGAGGTTATCTTAGGAGGTGTTACATCTGCAACTGTAAAAGTCGTATTTTTTTCCTCTGACATAATATTACCACTAGTGTCTACGATTACATTTCCAGCTATTATTACTAGAACCTGGCTTTGCTCTGTTAGGGAATCAGTTGGAGTAATTATTATAGAATTTATTTCTGTGGCACCACCAATATCTCCTGTTGCATCAAAAGGGATAGGTTCACCCTCAGGAATACCAAGCTCATTTACATAGTATAGCGAACATAATGTTGCTATTGTTACAGGGGTAAATGCTGATCCATCTTGAAATCTTACAGGATTATCAAATTCAATTATAATTTCTGAAGCTGGATCCACGCCACTGTTTGTTTCATTAGAAAACGAATATTCAGCTACATATGGCGGCAAAAGGTCATTCAGTTGCAACGAATTACTCCATTCTGTTTCCATAGCAATTCCTGAAGAACCATATACAGCATCTTCATTAGCACGGATTCTAACAGACTCAGAGCCACTAGATAATGACCCGTATTCCAAATAAAATACTATTACAGTATCACCTCCTTGAGGGTTGAGGGTTTCATCAGCATTCCTAACTTCAGTAATTGAAGGAGAAAGATTTGCTCCAACTGTTTCAATTTCAAAGTGAAAATTTCTTACACCTCCCGTACCATCACTACCACTGTAGATTCCTTCACTGAATTCCACGCTAAAAGTATCATTTTCAGCTGAAATGCTGAATATGCTATCAATCACTGGAAGTTCCGCTATTTCAATAATTAATGTATCATCAAAAGCAAATGGAATACCATAAACATTAACCGGACTAGGGCCCCAGCCTTCTTCGGTTGGTACTAATGTGACCTCACTTCCTGCAGGAATTGATGCACTAAGTATATAATACCTAAATGCATCTAATGGATTACTTAAATATTCTTCAATTACAATATCATTTCCATCTGAGTCTGTTATCCAATCATAACCAAAAGAACCACCATTATAAATAAAATTAAAACCCGGCCCCGTAGGAGCTGTAAGAGTCCAATCGGAGGGATTATCAACCCCATAAACATTATCTGAAAATTCTACATGAATATATTCAACTATATTATTCTGAAAACCTATTTCGTAGTCGCTGAAGGTGAGCATCTCACCAATTGTTATCGTAAAATTTCCACTTTCTGTTTCAGTGTGACCATCAATGACAATGTAATAGTCACCACTTTCATCCAAATATACATCTCTAGCGATCGGAAGAAAATTAGGAGTCTCAATATCTGAAGCAGCTGGACAAAGAGCCCCAGAGTCAATGTTTTCATCGAACCCGCCTTCATCGAAATCAGGACTTGGATGTGGTATTATGAGCTCATCTCTTTCAATCTCATTGCAATTAATGCCGGGATATCCTTTGACAATTCCAATTGATGCATCAAATGTTACACCGCTCTGACAAAGATCAATAAATAGATTGAGCGTA
>ENA-UPTF01000485-UPTF01000485.1-marine-metagenome-genome-assembly--contig:-NODE-485-length-27906-cov-7.514607_pt1 | contig 27906 bp, 24 predicted proteins | sample MGYA00238166_ERZ767019 | MGnify/ENA primary metagenome ERZ767019 (study PRJEB28930, sample SAMN06266391) | marine metagenome | isolation source: Sea water from 250 m depth | place: Atlantic Ocean | study... | reverse complement strand
CTTTTATATATAGCTCTCACTGGGCAGGCTTCTAGGCATGCTGGCTTTGTGCAATGATTGCACATTCTTGGTAGATAAAAGTGATAATTATTTGGATAATCTCCTGAACTTGTATCCTCATCCCAATTTGAACCCTTGCCCATGGGTTGTTCTTGCTGCAATCTAACTTCAACACCTTTGAAGTAAACCTCATCATGATTAAGAGGTATATCATCCCCATGATCCTCTTTAGCTGGCATCAATCCGTCTCTGTTCAAGTTACCTTGATCATCAAAACCGCCTCCACCATCTTCCCAATATCTAGGGTATCCAGGACCAGGTTTGGTCTCAACATTATTCCAGAGCATGTATTCCTGACCAGGTTCGTCAGTCCAGAGTGATTTACAGGCAGTAGTGCATGTCTGGCAGCCAATGCACTTGTTCAAATCTATTACCATTGAAACTTGACCCAAACCTACCCTCCTGATTCGTCAATTGTTTTAATTGTTTTCTCTTGCCATTTTAGATCATGCTCAAGAAACGTCTTTAATTCTATACTAATTTTGGAATAGATTTCACCTTTAGATAACACTGAGAGTTTTTCTGCTAACTGAGGAACCCAATTCAGCAGATGTTTTTGGATAAAATCCAGTTGGCCCAATTGATAAGACAGCTTATCTTGTAGCTCTTCAAACTCTCCCATAGCCAGAAAATGCATAAATTCGAGCTGAATTGAAAGATGATCCATTTGCCATTGAAACTCCTCATCCAATTCATAGCCAAAGTGTTCATAAAACCTCACTAAATCTTCCTTTAATTTTGCAGGTTGATTTAAAAATAGATCCTCCCGGATAGGAATCGGTGGACCGTGATCTCCGATTTCAAATAAAGCACTGAATTGCTTTTTCAAACTATCTTCATCATTTATTGAGAAATCACCCAAAATCTTTTCTAAGTCAAAATCGAACGGTAGTTGAGATAGTTGAATCCCATTAATTTTTTCCCTTGGGTTAACTTCATGAGGAGAGCTGATTAACAAAGAAAATATGGCGTAGGCAGTTGCTCTTGAAACGGCAGTGTTCTCAGTCATCCTTGTTTTATCGAGACATACTCTATCCATAACTTAGCTGTAATCAAGCTGACTTTTCAAAGTCACAAGTAAAATCTTTATAGGTCTGATTTGGAGCATATGCTAAAGGTTGATAGCCAAGATGACCGTAATCCCCAGCCATTGATGTTGGTTTAATTAATCCGCCAGTGGGAATAACTTCACCAAAGTTCTTCTGATCTTTAAACATTTTTGGATCCCAGCCATGATACATAAATAACATTCCAGGTTGTATGCCTGAACTTACATGTGCCATTGCAGAAAATTCGCCGGCTGAATTATAAATACGCACCATATCTCCATCCATCACGCCTCTTTCTTCAGCATCATCTGGGTTGACATAAATATCGGGCTCCCCTCTTTGTAGACTCAAAAGAAAAGATTCGTCTCTCCAAGTACTATGAATTCCATGTCTAGCATGGCCCATCATCATTCGCATTGGATAACCCTTCAGCGATAATGCTTCTTTATAGGTTGGTAGAGTCTCCCCAAACTCAATAAACCACTCATGATCTATATAAAATTGTTGGCGACCAGTGAATGTTTCGTATGGTTTTTTTTCTCTTACACTCCTGACCACTTCCGTATGGTAAGGTGATTCCTCATTATCCCATGATGTATTGTCAACTCCCTCAACCTTAACAATGCCCTTCTCAGAAAGCTCTTCAAATGTGATCTTAGGTAAACCATGGCTGGTATTAATAATGAACTGAGCCACATCCTTCGAATTATTAATCCGACCTCCCATAGTAAACAGTTCGAGTGTCTTGGTGTAATCTCTCCTAACACTTCTTCCATCAACAGCATCCATTATTGGCTTAATTCCTCGAGCAACAGCTTGCTTACTGATTGCTTCGGCTAATCTACGATTGGCCTCCCAATCATCAACTGATTCACCCAATGGTGGCACAGCCTCATTAAGAACTTGTAAGTAAGGAACACGTGACTGCAGCATCAAATCATCTCGCTCATAATGATGAGCAATTGGCAGAACATAATCCGAGTGCATTGAAGTTACTCCCATGTCTGGAGTTAAAGAAACAATCGTTTCTAATTCTTCAAAAGCTGTTTTTCTCCAAAAACTTCCTGTCGCCCTCCAATTGGCTCCATTATTTCCTGCAAAAATACCCATTTTCCAACCGCTCTTGCTGTAATCAGGAAACCAGTCCTCCTCGATGCTCTTCTTGTAGTGTTTATCAAAATTATCGGCAAGCTCTTTACCGTAGATTTTTGCATTCAGATCTTTCATATCTGCATGATCATAATCCCAGGTGGTGGCTGAAATTAATCTGAGGGCAGGCCCAACATCTGAGAAACCAAATTGATTCATCCCGCGAGCAACAGGTGCATTAGCAACCTGTAGACCACCGCCTTCTTTTCCTGTGCTGCCTGTTAAAGCTAACATCAATAGCATTGCTCGCTGCAGCAGGTCTCCATGCAGCCACTTACAAGCTGCGTAACCCGCGTAAATCATGCCGGGTTGTGCGTCAGCAAAAATTCTGGCTGTTTTTCGAATCACCTCTGCGTTAACACCGGTAATTTTTGAGGATTTTTCTGGTGTGTAGTTCTTGCATTCTTCCTTTAACAATTCGAAGACTGTGGTCACTTCAACTTCACCGTCGAGAGTATTCACAATCCAGCGTCCCTCGAGATTTGGTTGTATCTCACCAAGGTCCAGAGTGCCGTATTTACGACGATCTCTACCAAAAGGTTTATCTCCCCGACCGGTTCCTGGCGCTTGCACAATCTTATTAGTTACCTCGTCCCACATGTAATACACATTATCAGCCACCGCTAATAGACCATATAAAGAGAGGTCTTCTCGTCTTACAAACTCTTTGGTATCAGTTCTAACGAGAAGCGGCAGATCTGTTTGTTCTTTGATGTAATCTGTTTGATAAAGCTTCTCATTCACAATAACCTCTACCATTGCCATGGCTAATGCAGAATCTGTTCCTGGTTTCGGGTTTAACCATAAGCTTGAATGCATCGCAGTTGGGTTAAAATCTGGTGAAACTGAGATAACCTGTGTGCCGTTATACTTAGCTTCCCAAAAATAATGTGCATCGGGTATTCTCGTCACTGCTGGGTTGCTCATCCATACCATCACGCACTTTGACTTGTATACAGAAGCAAAGGTATCTCCGGTATAGACCTGCCCAAGTGTCATGTAGGATCCTGTTGGTAAATCACCAACACCAGAGAAAAACTCGGGAACAGTAACGCCAGTGATGTTAGAAAATCTTAAATGACCTGCAAAGGATGCCATCTTAACCGACATCTGAGTTCCGCTTCCGTATGAAATACACTCCGGATTGTATTCGATGGCATAGTCCAAAAATTTGTCGGCTATTTCAGTTGTGGCTTGCTCCCAACTAATGCGTTCCCATTTTCCCTCACCTCTTTCACCAACTCTTTTTAAAGGGTATAGAACACGTTGTTTTCCATACATGTATTTATGATGCCTCATGCCTTTCTGACAGCCTCTAGGGCCAGGATCCGGGGCATCGCCTATCATTTCATATTGCCCCTGCTGTTCTTCTCTCCATACAATACCGTTCTTAATATATACGTTAAAAGCACATGTGCCTGAACAATTGGTTCCGTGGGTTCCTCTGGCCACTCTGTCCCATGTCCATTTTTTGCGATAAAGGTCCTCTGTTCCTCTATAAGAATCTTGAGCAAATGCTTGATTTGGCTTGGCGTAGCTAAGAATAAGTCCTGCAGAGGCTGAACCTTTTAGGAACTTTCTTCTGTCTAATTTTAATGACTTGCTCATTTATCAAGAAATATTCTAACTTAAATCCATATATTTATAATTCTTTATGCCTCTAATTGAAAATATCAAATTAATTACTCAGGCCATTTACTCAGATCAAATATGTTATAAAAGAACTATGATTAGCTACAATCAAGCCATTGAGATCATCAAAAACTCAATAAAGCCAATGCCTGCTAGCAATAGAGATATTAAAAGTGGGTATGGGATAATTGCAGAAGATCTGATTGCACAATCATCGATCCCGGAGTTTGCGAATTCTGCAATGGACGGATTTGCTGTCAACTCCTCAGAAACCATAGAAGCCTCAGAGAAGAAAAACATAGAGCTTGAAGTTATAGGCACGATATTCGCAGGCGAATCTCCGCCTGAAGATAGCTCAACCTTAAGCGCTTATGAAATTATGACGGGTGCAGTTGTGCCCAATGGTTTTGATTGTGTAATCCCAGTTGAACAAACAAGAATCATTGAACGTGATGGTAAAAAATTCTTGGCAATAAATGAACAAGTCTCTCGTGGACGTAATGTGAGATTATCAGGAGAAGACTTTAAAGCTGACGATATTATTTTACAAAAAGGGAGCACAATAGAACCTCATGTCATGATGTCTGTAATTGCCAACGGCATAAAATCAATAAAGGTATATGACACCCCAAAAGTTAGTATCGTCACGACTGGGAGTGAATTGGACAATAAAGAGGGTCCTAGCATCGCTAATACGAACGGTCCTTATTTAGAAGCTTGTCTTCGGCGTTCTGGAATCATGGCTCATCAAAACTTTCATGTAAAAGATGAGAAAAACAAGATTAGAGAAATACTGGAACAAGCCATTGATCTTGATTCAGATATGATTATTACCACAGGAGGTGTTTCAGCAGGAAAAGCTGATTTTGTGCCTTCGGTCCTAGCTGAGATGGGAGCTGATATCCTCTTTCATAAGGTTTGGATTAGACCGGGTAAACCCATTCTCATGGCAGTGTTTCCAAGTGGCCAAACTGTTTTTGGTTTGCCTGGCAATCCTGTCTCGGTCGCGGTTGGCTTAAGATTCTTTGTTAATCAAGCCTTTAGAATTATGCAAGGTCAGAACATTGAGCCAAGAATGAAAGCGATTAACAAAGCTGAATACACCAAATCAAAGAAATTCTGCTTCTTTGCTAAAGCTCAAACCTCAGTTAATGCTCAAGGTGTTCTTGAAACTAATATTTTAAGCGGACAAGAGTCATTTAAGCTTAAGCCCTTTAACCAAAGCAATTCATGGGCAATTATCCCTGAGGATTTAGAGGCAGTAGAAAAAGATCAAGAAATTGAAGTAGTTCCACTCAATATGGGAGAATCGATCAACCCTTGAGTCTGTTTATTCAAGAATTAGGAAGCACTTGTTCTTGAGATCTATTTCCAAATTTAATGGCTGCAAGTGTAACCACAAAAGTAAATACAGGCTCACCAGCATTACTAAGAATTGGCCCAATTGCAGTTGGTTGTGCAGCAAGAAACATAACGAAACAACCTAGTGCTAACCATGGCCATTTATGTTTGATCCATATTGCTATTCCCGATACAAGAAGTATTAATGTTAAGAGTATTGCAGCTGCAGGGGAGACTCTCATGCCCACTCCTTCCATTTCAGGAGTGCACGCTTGCCCAATCGGAACTTGAGTGACATATCTTAGAGTATCGCCGTAACAGGCTGGATAAAAATCTACAATAAATATGTGTCTAAAGTCTTCAATAATAAAAAACGCCGCAAGAAGATAGAAGACACCCATAACATATTTATTTGAAGCAAATTTAAAATCAGCTCCTCTCAAAATCAACCCTGCTGCTATGAAAAGTAGCGGTAACATCAACCAATGTGCTGAATAGCGAATATAGGTTGCGATTAAAAGAAGACTGCCTTCTCCTATAGATTGCCCCATCGCGATGATAAAAGAATCAAACCAGAGTAATGAGGTCGGGCAAAGTATTAAGAGAAGTATGTTATTAGGCTGTTTTATGTAAGCTTTTGCTGCAAAAACCAAACACGCTGCTGCTGCAAAGGCGATAAACATATATCCAATAGCGATCATTTCGTTACCTCACTTTTTTATCTCAAAAAATTCGATCTTTAATTTATCTTTAGTTTATTAGATGATTCGATAGAATTAAAACCCATTTATGAAAAAAATTTAACTTTTTATGTTCCCTGAATCTTTTCAACTGTATTTTTCTGCTAATCAAGACCTGCTGTATTTTATTACTCTCGTTCTAGATCTTGGCTTTACCGTTTTAATGTATCGATTCTTTGGCCGCTACGGATTGCTTGCTTGTATTGTGCTCTCAATTCTATTGGCTAATCTGCAGGGCCCAAAACTAACTGTTATCTTTGGCATGGAAACCAGCCTGGGTGTTATTTTTTATTCGAGCATTTTCTTTGCTACTGATCTTATGAGTGAAAAGTTTGGGAAGAAAGCTGCAGATAATGCAGTGATGATGGGCTTTAGTGTCAGTGCAATCATTTTGATTATGTTAAGCATCTCTCTTCTTTTCCTTCCCTCAACACAAAATCAACAAACCTTTTCTACTGAAGTTCACGAATCTTTTGTAAGGATTCTCGATTTCACTCCACGTTTTATTTTCGGTTCTCTTTTTGCTTATTTAATTAGCCAGCGTTTTGATGTCTGGTGTTTCCATAAAATTAAGGCATGGACCAACGGGCGGCATCTGTGGCTGAGAAATAATTTATCAACCATGGCATCACAAACAGTAGACACCACACTTTATGCATTAGTGGTTTGGTGGGGAGTCGTTGACCTAGAACAAGCCATCAGTCTAGGTCTTGCCAAAATGGTCTTCAAAATAGCTATAGCAGCGTTTGATACGCCTTTTATTTATTGGGCTCGAAGCTGGTCAGTTAAGAATTCTTAGAAGTAGATTAGTGGCAGGCTTTACCGTACTTCTTAAGACGATAATAATTATAAGGCAATGGAGTAATAAACCCAGCTAGAAGCATAAATGGAATGACCCACCATGTCAGCATTGCTCCTCCAGTTAGAATTACATCCGTTATATTCATGGCTGCTTCCATTGCAATCATGGAGATCAAAGACATTCCAATTGCAACTCTAAATGCCTCTTTTAAAACCATTTGTCTTGAGAGTATGTAAGTCTCAAGCATAATCGATGTGATTAGACCATTCATGATGGCTAAGCTCATAATCAAAAGCACTGAGAACTCCCAAGGGTTTCCGGTTACTTGAAAGAAATAGATTGTTCCAAAATCTCCTATCGAACAACCCAATAAGCACCAAAGTGTATTTACGGATGCTCTTTTCCAAGTGTGTTTACACTTCCATGAAATAGATTCTTTTTGTATAGTTTCTGTCGTCATTGTTTTTTAGACTTATTCTAAATTCAGCGAATATAATAACAATTATGAAATTAAAATATATAAAATTCTTACATAGATGGTTGGGTTTATTCGCTTCAATCCAACTGCTTTTATGGACCTTGTCAGGATTATTCTTCACGATACCTGATATCAAAGATGTTAGGGGTGATCAATACCGGGTTTGGGAAACAGCAGATGAGGCTCAAAGACTTGATCAAAATAATCTGTTTGCAGTGTCGACTCTTTTAAAAAATCTAAATATCAATAAAGAAGAAGACTACACCATCTTGCTAAAAAGGAGAGCAGATAGATGGGTCTATCAAGTGGATAGTTCAAACCAAATATCAAATTATGATGCTATATCGGGTGAAAGATTATTTTTTATCACTCCAGATGAGGCATCGTTGATTGTTAGTAGAGAGACCAACCTCAAGCCAAAGAAAGTCGAGCTCATTAATGATAAAAAAAGTGGTTCTGAATACAGAGGAAGAAATTTACCCCTCTATAGAGTTTTTGTCGAAGAACCTCAAAAAGGCATGGTCTATGTGGATCCAAACACCGGAGAAATAGCTGCAATTAGAACGAGATTATGGCGAACCTTCGATTTTTTATGGTCCTTGCATATTATGGATTACACAGAACGGGATGATTTCTCCCATTGGTTAATAAGAATTTTTGCATTTATAGGGTTAATGACGATAGTCTCAGGAATGCTCCTTTGGTATTACACCAGCAGATTCAATCTTGAAAAACGTTAAAGTTATTTAACTATTGGATTATCAGATGTGCCGAGAAAACTCTGGCACCTTTCATTGGCCATCAACTCACAAGTCTCAGTATTCATATCAGAATCGCATCTTAGCTTTGCCCGATCAACGCATGCATTATATTTTTCATTGAATTCACGATCAAAGTCCTCAGGGGTTTTCCCCTCGCAACTCAGTAAGAGAGGGATAATAAAAAATAACTGAAAAAAATAAGTTCCAAATCTCATGGTATAACCAAATTTCTTTTCTGCATTGTATTCTAGAATAGGCAATATTCAAGCCTACATCCGAAGATGTAATCTTTAGCAAATACTTGGAAAGGGAACTAGTTCCTGTCTTCTCTAGGCTTAGCTTGATTAACTCTAAGCGCTCTTCCAGAGTGCTCAGTTTCATTGAGTGCTTCGATAGCAGCTTCTGCAGCCGCGTCATCTTCCATCTCTACAAAACCGAATCCTCTAGATCTGCCAGAGTATTTATCAGTGATTATGTTAGCTGAAGTTACAGCTCCATGCTCTGCGAACAAAGCTTCAAGATCATCTTCAGTCATCGACCAAGCTATATTACCAACGTAAATATTCAAAATAGAACTCCCTAATAGGATTAAAAGAATGCATGGTAACCGGTTCTGTATAAATTTCTAACCTTTTTTTTATTTTATAAAATTAAAGACGGCTTTTGACCACTGATTAGGCTGCTCATCGACAATATCATGGGTCCCATTTTGGAGTTCTAAAAACTTAAAATCTGGGCGTAACTCCCTAGTTCTAAGGGCTGCGAAGTAAATATCATCACCTGTGTTAGTTAGTATCATTGTAGGTTTATTGATCCTCTTAATAATGGTTTCTAGGTCTTGCCCAAAGGCGGCCTTGAAGCCAAAAATATCATTAGGTCCCGCGCGAAGCATTTGAATGATCCCTCTTTGCATTGCATCGAGATCTGTCCACCCTGGAGTAAAACCCATACGCTTTTTCCATAGATCAACGAGATGACTACCGTCCTCTTTTGGAATAATAGGGGGTGATTTTTTAATCATTTGCATCATCTCATTTCTTTCATCAAGTGATAACAAGGGTGGTCCATTAAGGATAACTTTATCAACTAAGTCAGGCCGAATAACGGCGAGCTCTGCCACTATACATGCCCCCGTGTGATGACCAAGAAGTGATACTTTCTCTAAATTAAGGGATTCTATGACATCGATGACACACTCTGCATAATCGAGAATGCTGGGTTGCTGATTCGGACTATCTGATTGCCCGTATCCAGGAGTGTCAATACCAATTGATTGAACACCCAAGGAGGCCAATACTGGATATGCTGAATTAAACATTTCTAAAGAACTTGGGGATTGATGGCAAAGTATTAGAGGTTTACCGCTTCCAAAAACTTGGAAATGGAGCTGTCCAAATTGGCTGTCTATATATGATTTTTTTACCTTATGTTGCATCTTAAAATTATTTTTAAATAATTTAACATGGGCTATCTTCAAAGGATATAATCATTCTTCTTATAACTACAAACTACCCAGTATATGGAAAACCTAGAAAGCGGCTTAAAAGAATTAGTTGATCTTGTCGGAACAACTAATTGCCTTCAAGACAAAGAATCACTTGAGTTCTATTCAACAGATGTTTTTGAAGCTGCAAAAAAGGAAGCCATTGCGATTATAAGGCCAAACAATGCCGATGAGTTAATCGAAGTTGTGCGAACTTGTTTAAAGAATGAATTCCCAATCGTAGTAAGGGGTGGCGGTGCATCTTACACCGGTGGTTACCTACCGGTAAAAGATAATACAATAATTGTCGATAGCTCAAGGCTTAAAAAAATCGAAGTGAATGAAGAGGATATGTTCGTCACAGTGGAGCCGGGTGTTACTTGGGAAGAACTCTATGACACTCTTAAACCGATGGGTTTAAGAACTCCATTCTGGGGTCCTTTTTCTGGCAGAGTAGCAACAGTTGGTGGATCGATGTCATTTCATGCTTTATCACATGGAACAAACAACGCTGTATCAGCAGATTCATTATCTAGCCTTCAAGTGGTTATTGGAAATGGGGATATTATTGAAACAGGCTCACAAGGCAAGGATCAAAACACCAATAGATTTTTTAGATACTACGGTCCTGATATCGGCGGTTTATTTCTTGGTGACTCAGGTGCTTTGGGAGTCAAAACTAGAATCTCACTTAAGCTAAAAAAATACCCGGATGGTTTTGCAGCTTGCTCATTTGGTTTTCCAAATTTTGAAAATCTCTTCTTGGCAATGCGTGATATTGCCAAACTTGGAGTAGTTTCGGATAACCATGGCTTGGATCCTAGAAAACAAAAAACAGCCATTATGGAAATGGAAAACACAAGCCCATTGGCTGCAGCAAAATCTGTTTATCTCTCCTCAAGGAACCCTATAGATGGCCTCTTCCAATTGTTGAAAATGGGTGTTGCTGGACGTGGCTTTTTAAAAAAAGCAGCCTTCTCTGGTCACTTTACCACCGAGGGTATTAATACCAAGGAAGCAAAATTAAAATTGGCTGAAGCCAGATCAATCGCTCAAAAATACGGCAAGGAAGTTGCTAACTCAATCCCGCTTTACTTGCATGCAAGTCCATTTATGGATCTGACCCCCATACTGGGGCCTAATGGGGAACTATGGAAACCCACACACAGTGTTTTACCGTTCTCAAAAGTATTGAAACACGACCAAGATTTTGAATCCTTGATGCAAGAATATGAAACCAGGATGGATGAGCATGGAATTGCTATGAACAGAATGTTCTCCTTTATTGAAAGTAACGCTTTCTTATATGAGCCAACATTCTTGTGGAAAGATCAACAATCGATTTATCATAAAAAAGTCTACCCTCTTGATCTTGATCAAGTCCCTGTTTACGAATCTAATCCCTTAGGTTTAGAATTAGTTCATGAAATTAAAGACAGAATTGAAAAGATGTCCGTAGCAAACGGAGCAATCCATTTTCAAATTGGTAAAGACTATCCTTTTATGAAAACTCGAGCCGAAAGTACAAGAAAATTTCTAACCGCCTTAAAACATCAACTGGATCCTAAAAACCTTATTAACCCAGGCAGCCTGGGTTTCGATGAAAACTAATTTTTTGAGGAAGACAAATGAGTGAAAACAAAGAATTTGATTTAATTATTAAAAATATTCAAGTGGTCAAACCAAAGTTAGATGAAATTAATAATATAGATATAGGCATTAAGGACGGACTGATTAAAAGCATGGAGCCTAATCTAGATCCAGATAGCTCAGATGAAGTCTACGATGGAGCTAATAAATTAGCCTTTCCTGGGCTGGTTGATGCCCACATGCACACAGGGATCTATAACCCTCTAGATCAAGACGCCATTATTGAAAGTCGAGCTGCTGCTATGGGCGGTGTCACCTCCAGTTTGAACTATATGAGAACGGGTGGTTATTACCTTAATAAGGGCGGCCCTTATAAAGACTTTATGCCAGAAGTATTCTCACTATCAGAGAACAATTTCTTTGTTGATTATGCGTATCACTTAGCGCCAATGGATCAGACCCACATTAAAGAAATACCTAGCTTAATAGAAGACTTTGGTGTTACTTCCTTTAAGATTTTTATGTTCTATGGAGGCCATGGATTACATGGAGCATCCTCAAGCCAACATGAGTTTTTGATGATCAATGAGGATGAAAAATACGATATTGCTCATTTTGAATTTGTCATGAGGGGCATAGAGAAAGCAATCGGCATGTATCCTGATAAAAAAGACGATATTAGTCTTAGCCTGCATTGTGAAACCGCTGAAATTATGGCGGCTTATACGAAAATGGTTCAAGCTGACGATAGTCTTTCAGGTCTAAAAGCATACAGTGCATCAAGGCCTCCGCATTCTGAAGGACTGGCAATTTTTATAGCCTCTTACCTAGCCAATGAGACCAATCTACCTAATATCAATCTGTTGCATTTAACCTCAAAAAAGGCAGTGGATGCGGCCATGCAAATGCAAACTGTTTTTCCACATATTAACTTTAGAAGAGAAGTCACTATTGGGCATTTGATCTTAGATGTCGATGCTCCAACGGGTAATTTTGCCAAAGTGAACCCGCCTATCAGACCTAGGGAAGATGTTGAATACCTCTGGGACAGCGTTTTGAACGGTGATATAGATTGGATCTGCAGTGATCATGCCTGCTGCAAACATGAAGATAAGGTGGATTCAGAAGATGCAGAAAATGTCTGGCTTGCAAAATCAGGCTTTGGTGGTACCGAATATCTTCTTTCAGCCTTGGTCAGTGAAGGTCTAAAACGGGGGCTCTCATTGAATAAAATGGCTGAATTGACCAGCCTTAATCCAGCGAGGCGATATGGCTTAAGACAAAAAGGTGATCTTGAGATTGGGCTCGATGCCGATGTTGTACTTCTGGACCCTAATGCCACTTGGACCATTAAAGCTGAAGAGTCAGAATCTGGACAAGGCTACACCCCTTTTGAAGGTCAAGAACTTAATGCCAAAGTTACCACCACTTTCCTAAGAGGAAATCGGATATATGATAACGGTGAAGTTCTTGGTGAACCTAAAGGTATTTATTTAAAACGTCCGTATTAAAAAAAAGCCCCGCAATGCGAGGCTTTTCTTTTTATTATTAAGAAGATTTAGAACTGATAAGTAACTTCAAGACCAACTCTTCTTTGTGGCCCAGGATGAGCAAACACTCCTCCAAATTCAGGCGCTGGTATTACTTCAGCCAAATAGTCTTCATCAGTCGCATTCTTGGCATAAGCAGCGAAGGTCATGTTATCAGTTTCTATGCCTAATCTAACATTGACAGTGCTGTACCTATCTCTATCAGTCTTGTCGTAAGCCATAGGAGCTCCAAATAAACTCATTCTTGAATTATCAGTCTGCATAACATGGAACCATGTTGGTCCAACAACAGCATAGTCAATCTGTGCAAAGAAATTTCTGCCACTTGCCATTGGATAATCTAGTGAAAGACCACCATTAAAGGTCCAGTCAGCGTGATAAGGTACCTGGTTACCCACACTGTCAGATCGAACAGAGTTCTTCATAATCTCACTATTGACAGTCGCGCCTGAAGCATAAATAGAAATATTATCGTTGATGATCGCATTTACTGCTAACTCAACGCCATCCATTTCAGCTTCATCGATGTTCTCAACAATCCTAAGTAAACCAAACGGTCCAACAATAAATTCAAAGAATTGCAGATTCTCAGCATCCGTTCTATAAACTGAGACATCAAGACTGACTCGTTGATCAATTAATAGCGCTTTAAAGCCAGCCTCTAGTGAAGTATTAACTTCTTTAGCATAAGAATCGGTAATCGCCACTGGTGATCCAGGATTTAGCGGATTAATGAACGTATCAATCGTTTGTCGTGCACCAGAGTTGTTAAAACCTCCGCTCTTGAAACCTTCGCCCCAACTCATATACATTGAAAGATCTTCGTCAGCCTGCCAAGCAAGACTAACCTTGGGTTGAAAATGTTCAAATGTTTTTTCCTGATCAGGAATTGAGCTTGCGCTACATAGACCGGTATTTAATGGTCCACCTGTGTAAGGAGGGCCATCACAATCAATATAAGTTGAACTGACATTAGTCGGAACTAAGCTATGCACTCTTCTTTTCTCTTTGTCGTATCGACCTGCAATTGAGAGTTCCATGCTGTCTGTTAGATCAATATCAAATGATCCAAAGAAAGCACTTACTTTATTACTAAAATCATCCCACACCATTTGTTCAGTAGGATTGTTTCCAGATGCTGGCACATACATGCTTTCAACAACTCCAAAACCTTTATCAATTCCTTGGTTGACTCCAACTTCTCTGTTTACATCAAGTAAATACGCCCCCATGCTCCATCGGATTGCTTGATCATCAGGCGAGCTAAATCTTATTTCAAAACTTAAATCATCCTGGTTTCTTACCTGATACTGAGTACCGTCACATCTTGTAGGTGTGTATGGACCTAGCAATAGGCCGTTGGGTACAGATGGGTCTGCTGTTGCAATGTACTGAGGTGAAGGAAGAGAAAATCCTTGGCCTGCAGAAACAATCTCATTTAAAGAATCCAAGCAAGATTGATCGCCAAAGAAGAAGCCAAACGCACCACTGGTTCCGTCTGCTCCAAATGAGTTTTCAATATCACTGTATAAGGTCCAAGCGGTCATATTAGCCCAACCTAGATCCCTTTCCATTCTCAATGAAAATTCTAAAGATTCTTGATCGTTGGTGTGCGGGAAATTACTGACAAATTCAAAGTTGTGGTCATTCACATCTTCGTAAAGTGTTGGGATACCCAAGAAAGCCTCGAATGCAGGTAATTGAAAAACTGCATTGAAGACAATCGAGCTTGTATCCACTTCACCGTATCGCAGCTTAGCATCCATGGATGTGTTCTCATCCATGTCCCATGTCATTCTTGCATAGATATCAGTTGACTCATAAGGGTCAACACAATCATCACAATTCAACCAGCGATTTGTTCTGAATCCGTCTGTAGAGTTGTGATTGGCAATGATGCTTAGATTGTGGTTCTCCATTGGAATATCTGCTCTCGCTGTAATGGCAAAACTTTCATGCTCTCCCAAGCTTAACTTAACTTGTTGGCCAGCCTCATCAGAAGGCTTTGCAGTGGTGACTATAATAGCTCCTGCTGATGCATTTCTTCCATAGAGGGCACCTTGAGGGCCTTTAAGTACCTCGATTTGTGACAAACCTAAGTATTCACGATTAAGTGCTGCTGGATTGGTCATGACAATACCGTCTATGATTAAACCAAAACTGGTCTCGGCATCTCTGGCACCGTTTAAACCTCGAATACTAACTTGCGTATCTCCAACTTCAGCTGTATCAACTATCGTGACGCCAGGTGTTAAGTTAATAAAATCTGTTGCCCTAGCGACGCCAGATCGTTCAATTTGCTTCTCAGTTAAAACCGTAATTGCTGCTGGTACTTCTCTCAAAGATTCTTCTCTTTGACGAGCAGTAACAGTAATTTCTTCGATCACCGACTGAGAATACACTTGCGAAACAGGTATTAACATAATCATGCTTACGAAAACACCAATAATGTTTCTAATGTATTTATTCATTTTTATAAGTTCCGTGTTATTAAATTAATTTAGAAAGATAGTGTTGAAAAATCCCCCATTTGTTACAACTTGTTACAACTTCTTCAACTATCGCCATTCTAATGGGATTTTTCTTTCAATAAAAGTCATTAATGTTAAAGTTCCAATGTGTATAAGGAGTCAATTGTTGTCTTTTAGCAACAATGACACCTTTTTAGCACTTTTCTCGCGCTTAAATAATTAAACAAACAAATACAACAAATGCTTATAATTTTTCTTATCACGTTTATTGGGTTAATGGGATTCGGGATTATCCTGCCTTTGTTCCCCTTTTACGCTGAACGCCTAGGAGCTAGCCCTGAAATTATAACTCTCACAATGTCAGTCTTCTCCTTGGGGCAGTTTTTTGCTGCACCCTTCTGGGGAAGAATTAGCGACTCGATTGGCAGAAAAAAAGTTCTTATCATAAGTTTGTTTGGCTCTGGTCTCTCCTATGTAATGTTGGCTTATGCCGAGACCCTAACTATGGTTATTATCAGTCGGGTTTTTGCCGGGTTAATGGCAGGAAATATCTCGATTGCCTTTGCTTATGTTTCAGACATCACCGATCCTGAAAACAGGTCCGCAGGTCTTGGTAAAGTAAGTGCGGCATTAGGTCTGGGTTTTATGACAGGTCCCGCTATTGGAGGATTCTTTGCAGGAAGTGATGTAGAAAATGCGAATTATTTTCTCACAGCACTTGTTGGGGCGGGAATTAACTTCATCGCGATGATCGCAACCATGATGTTCTTAAAAGAAAGCCTTAAACCTGAAAAAAGAAAATCTTTCGAGGGTGTTTTTAATATTATTGAAGCCGACACGTTCAGGCCAAAAAACACTATTCTTGTCCTAGTCTCTTGTGGATTAATTTTTTATTGTGCAATGTCATTGATGGAAGCTATTTTCCCATTGTGGGCAAACAAGATATTTGATTATGGGCCATCGCACATTGGTGCTGTTTTCTTCATGTTGGGATCCATTGCAGTTATTATTCAAGGCGGTCTTATTGGTCGTCTAACCAAGTTGTTTGGTGAGAAAAGATTAGTCCAAATTGCAGCTACATCAGTAATGATAGGTCTCACGCTTATTGGTTCAGCGGTTAACCCGGTTATGCTTTGGGGCGGTTTATTTTTCTATGGATCCGGAGCTGCAATGTTCAATCCCAGCTTATCCAGTATGGTTTCCAAAAGTGCTAAAGAAAATGAGCGAGGACAATTTTTAGGCCAATATCAAGCGGCTTGTGCAATGGGTCGAATTATAGGGCCAACTTTCTCCGGGGTACTCTATAGCAATTTCACACCTTCCGCACCACTCTATGCTGGTGTCATTATTGCCATACCGGTGATTTTTTTGATTGCAAACTTTACTTTAAGAAAACCCGAGGGGGTAATAGAATGATTTTAGATAATTATTTTTGGAGTAGTAAATGAAAACAGTAGTAATTACCGGCAGCACTAGAGGCATTGGTCTTGGTATGGCAAATGAATTCCTCAACAGAGGTCATCAAGTGGTAATCTCAGGCACCTCTGATGCTTCAGTATCAAAAGCCATGGATTCAATTGAAGACAATAAAGACAATGTCATCGGGGTCCCGTGCTTGGTTCAAGACATTGAATCTGTTCAAAATCTCTGGGATCAGTCAATGACTGCTTTTGGTAAAGTTGATATATGGATCAATAATGCAGGTGTCTCTACTTCGAGGCAAGGTCTTGAAGATCTAGAGACAAAAGAAATCTTAACCACGGTTGATACCAATCTAACCGGAAGTATTTTGTGCACAAAAGTTGTGGCCAAGGAAATGCTTAAGCAAGGCTTTGGACAAATTTATATGTTTGAAGGGTTTGGAAGCAATGGGCAATTACAGAAAGGAATCAGCGTCTACGGATCCACAAAAAGAGCCTTGAGATACTTTACAGCTGCAGCTGCAAATGAATATAAAAACACCCCCATCATCATCGGATCATTGAGTCCTGGGATAGTCACCACAGATCTTTTGGTCAGATCCTCAAAGGAAAGCGGTGAAAATTGGGAGAAAGCTAAAAAGATACTCAATGTTCTTGCTGATCGAGTTGAAACAGTAACGCCCTGGTTAGTTGAACAAACTCTAAAGAATAATAAAAACGGTGCAAAAATAGCCTGGTTAAACAGAACCAAAGTTATAGGTCGACTTCTATTTGGTTCACGATTCTGTAAAAAGCGAATCGTGGATGAATGGGAAGAGGAAATGAATCTTAATTGATGCTTAATGGCAGCTAAACCCACAGGTAAAGATTTTATTCGTCAAATTATCCGCAACGATGTGGATACAGGTAAGAATGACGCAAGAGTATGCACTCGTTTCCCGCCCGAGCCCAACGGATATCTTCATATTGGTCACGCCCTCTCAATTTGTTTGAACTTCGGTGTGGCGGAAGACTTTAACGGCACTTGCTTTTTGCGCTTTGATGATACTAATCCAGCTAAGGAAAGCGAGGATTTTGCTGCGGCCATCACCAAGGATGTTTCCTGGTTAGGCTTTGATTGGGGCAATCGTTTAACGCATGCCTCTGACTACTTTGAAGAGATCTACAACTGTGCGATTGAGCTAATCGAGGACGGCAACGCCTATATAGATAGCCAAACGGCGGAAGAAATTAAAAACACCAGAGGCACACTGAATGAAGCGGGTACCGATAGCCCATATAGAAGTCGCTCAGTGGCTGAAAATATTGGGCTCTTTGAGCGAATGCGTGCTGGTGAGTTTGACAATGGCGAGAACGTTCTGCGGGCAAAAATTGATATGAGTTCTCCAAATATCAATTTACGAGACCCGATACTCTATCGAATTTTGCATCTTGAACATCAACGCACGGGCAACCATTGGTGCATCTACCCAATGTATGATTTTGCACACACATTATCTGATGCCATTGAAGGAACAACCCATTCACTGTGCACCTTGGAGTTTGAAGATCATCGCCCCCTTTATGAGTGGTTCCTGGAGCATCTCGATCTACCCAATCAACCAAGACAAATTGAATTCTCTCGCTTAAATCTTGAGCACACTATAACCAGTAAAAGAAAATTAGCTGCATTGGTGGACAAAAATATTGTCAATGGGTGGAATGACCCGAGAATGCCAACCCTATCTGGGATGAAAAAAAGAGGTTATCCGGCAAGTGCGATTAGGGATTTCTGCCATCGTGTGGGTATTACTAAAAAAGATAAGTCCATAGAAATGGCATTGCTGGAAAATTCTGTGCGAGAAGAATTAGACAGTGCATCACCCAGAGCAATGGCTATATTGAATCCCTTGAAAATCACTATAGACAATTACCCCGAAGGCTCAGGTGAGCAGATCGACGCAAAGAATCATCCAAAGGATTCTGATATGGGTCATCGAACGATGCATTTTGGCAGAGAAATATTTATCGAACGTGATGATTTTATGGAAGAGCCTTCTGAGAAATTTTATCGTCTTAAACCGGGCGGTGAAGTTCGACTAAGATTTGCCTATATTGTTCAATGCAAAGAAGTTAAAAAGGATAAGGATGGCAATATTATAGAATTGATATGTCACTATGATCCTGACACTAAAAGCGGCACTGGGAGCTCAACGAAAAAGGTCAAAAGCGCTATTCACTGGGTTTCTGCAAGTGATCATATCAAAGCTCGAGTTAATCTCTACGAGACCTTATTCTCAAACGCTCAACCAACTTCAGAGGCAGATATAAATCCAAATTCACTCGAGATCCTAGAAGATGTAGTGATTGAATCAAGCTTAGCTAAGGCAAAAGCTAAAGAACGGTTTCAATTTGAAAGAAACGGATATTTTATTCTGGATAGTGAGGATAACGGGATAAAAGTGTTTAATCGAATTATCACCCTCAAAGACACTTGGGCAAAAATTAAAAATAACTAGTCCGTTATTTTCTCTTGCTGAGTAGGCTTAGCCAATTTTTATAAAGGGTGTTTCCTGTTTCTATCCAGCCCAGATCAATATCCTCGAGAGCAGAACTATCAAAACTATTGAACTCCTTGTTATCAAGAATATTCTTTTTCTCCTCATCTAATCTAGAAACCGTTAAATTAGAGAAGTAATTTTCTGGCACTTCTGGATAATCAGATCTTTGACCAGAGAGATAATTCTTAATTTCTCTCTCGTACTCTTTGAGTAAACTTTTATCATCGTATTCTGGGTGACCCTGAAACAAGATTAAATCGGATTCTTGAGTAGCCAAAAGAAAAAAGCCTGCACGATCATTCACGGCAAGAATTTTCAGATTGGTCTCCTCAATCTCCTCGATTGAAATGTCGTAGTAATGTGAGTGAGGCCCATTAAAGCCATCAGTTATATTTTCCATCAATGGATGATCCGGGTGAAGGATTCGATGAGGAAAAACACCCCAAGATTTTGCTTTCCTAAGCGTGCGATTAATATTAAATTTTGCTTTCATTAAAGCATGCGTGGCAAGACATGAGCAGAGAATTGAGTTTGTGTTTTGCTCAGCCCATTCCATAACCTCGATCAATGGTTCCCAGAACGACTCTTGGGTCATATCTGCCTGTGACGGGTTAGCGCCTGAGATAATAAGGCCGTCATAGTCACGACTCATAAAATCTTTAATAGCGTTGTAATGTTGGTCAATGTATTTTTTTGAATAATCACTACGAGACTCAGCATCCACAGTGGTTGGGTAAACATGTACTAGCGTTTGATTATCGCTGGCCAATAATCTTATAAATTGTCTCTCGGTGGCTTCCAAAGCTGCGTCCGGCATAAGGTTTAACAATCCAATATGCAACTCATTATCATAAGCATTCTCGAGAGCCTGTTCTGGGGTTAAGACCATTCCTTGATCTGCAAGTCGATCAATAGAAGGAAGCTTTGGATGAGCTACAACGGGCATAATTAAAAATCTTTTTTCGTTAAACGATTGTTGCTAAAGCGTCCAACATTTCGTTGGGAGCTTCATTAACGATAGCATGACCGCAATTGGGAAGCATCACCGTTGAAGATTGAGGAATATTCTCAACCAGTTCTTTTGCATTGCGGACTGGGGTCATAAAATCATCCTCGCCTAAGATAAATAATGTCGGCGCCTGAATTTGCTTGCTTCTCTCAACTCCGTCGACATAATCATGACAAGCCTTAAGGTCGTTATAGATAACACCCGGTCCACTGCGCTCTAAGAGTCGTCCCAACTTTCCAATCATCCAAGTCCCTGGTACTTGCGATCCGCCAAGATGGGCGGCTTGACTGTGAGACCAAAAATTAACCATTTCCTTGGCGACATCTTTATCTTCTTTAGCACTATCAAGTAACAAGTCGCCGACAGGCATAGGGATAGAGGTTCCCACCATAGCTAAATGCTTGATGCGATCTGGGTAACGAGCTGCAACATCGAAAGCGACTAAGGAACCCATGCTGTGACCGACAATAATGGTTTTATCTTGACCGCTGGCATCGAGTGCTTTAACCACCCAGTCAGCCATGCCTTCAATGCTGGGAATCACATCACCTTCGGAACGACCGTGTCCAGGGAGGTCGACTGCAAGGATATTTAACCCGCGTCTGGCAAAGTGTCGGCCTGCTAAAGTCCATACAGTATGATCCATTGCTGTTCCGTGAATAAAGGTCATGCCCATATTGCCATCGATATGTTCTTTGCTCCCCGTGGCGATATAAGTCTTGTGATTATCAACATCAATGTACATAGTTCATTCCTTATTATTTTTTAAGTGCTTTGGATGCAGTTCTAAAACCTTTTTCAAGGTCTTCAATAAGATCATCGACAGATTCAATACCAATGGAGAGACGGATCAAACCTTCTGATATACCCGCTTCTTCTAGTGCCTCAACAGTCATACGTTGATGCGTGGTGCTGGCAGGATGAATCACTAGTGATTTAGCATCACCGATATTGGCGAGGTTAGAAAATAAATCAAGACGATCAATGAAAACTTGTCCAATCTCTCTGCCGCCCTTAATGCCAAAACTAAAGACCGCGGTTGAACCTTTTGGAAGTAGCTCCTTTGCCAAGTCGTGGTTGGGGTGATCTTTAAGATTGGGGTGACTGACCCACTCAACCATGTCGTGCCCATTTAAATAGTCAACGACTTTATTGGTGTTGCTGATGTGTTTATCCATTCTCACTGATAACGTCTCAGTGCCATTAAGGACTAAGAATGAAGAATGCGGTGCAAGACAAGCGCCAAAATCTCGTGCCGCTTCATTTCTCACCCTTGAAATGAAGGCTGCTGGCCCAAATTCTTCAGTAAACGATAAATTGTGAAAGCCTTCATATTTTTCAGTCATTTGTGGGAACTTATCCGTGGACTCCCAATCAAATACTCCGCCATCGACTATTAAACCGGCCATTGAAGTTCCGTGGCCACTGAGAAACTTAGTGGCAGAATGCACGACAATATCGGCACCCAGGTCAAACGGTTTAATTAAGTAAGGTGTGGTTGTGGTTGAATCGACAACGAGAGGAATATGATTGTCATGAGCAATTTTAGCCACTTCGGGAATATTTAGAACTTCGGTCTTAGGGTTGGCGACAGTCTCGCCAAAGATAAGTCGGGTCTCGGGTTTGATGGCCTTTTTAAACCCTTCGATATCATTCGGATCAACAAACGTGGTGGTAATACCAAATCGTGGCAATGTGTATTCCATCAAATTGTGCGTGCCCCCATAAAGTGCATAAGAGGAAACAATGTGACCTCCCTGATCAACTAAAGTGGCAATGGCATTAAACACAGCCGCTTGGCCACTGGAGGTAGCAACCGCACCAACACCGCCTTCCAGTGCTGAAATTCGTTCTTCTAAAACTGCCGTGGTGGGGTTTGATATCCTCGAATAAACATGGCCGCCTCGCTCGATGTTAAACATAGCCGCTCCAGCATCTGAGTCCCTAAAGACGTAGGACGCCGTTTGATAGATAGGAACCGCTCTCGATCCAGTTTCTTTATCGGGTCGCTGCCCCGCATGATTTGAGAGTGTATCGAAATCAAATGTTTTTACTTTAGCCATAATTTATCCTTCTAACTGTGACAATCTATTTTCCAGTTTGATCATCCAGTCCTGTTCAGTTTGTTGTATTGTAGCGTATTTCTCGATAATCATAAGCCAAAATAACGCTAAATAAAGGCTAAAATTCCTCCATCGATTCAGTCTGTCGATGCCCTCTTCCGTGATTGACTCATCGTAAGAATCAAGGAAGGCCTCAATTTCCTGATCGTTAAAATTAAAGTTCTCAATTGCATTACTGAGATCAAAATAGGGGTGATTAAGACTGGCGTATTCCCAATCGAGAACAAACAAGTTCTCTTTCGCCAATATATTTCCAGGGTTAATGTCATTGTGCGATAAAACCAAGGGCGTTTTAGCGTCTTTTAAAGAATCAAAAAGTTCAAATCCACGCTCGATCATAGGGTGATCAAAATCTTCAAGCAATCGATGATAGTTCTCGATGGCATCAGCAAATAAAGGCTCACCGCCATTGATCTTGGTCTCGTGAATCTGTTTCAAAGTATGACCCAACTGTTCGGGTAAGCTAGCCAGTGATTTTTTGTCTAGGGTTTCTCCAGATTGGAACTCCCAAATCAGAACGCCCGATAAGTTATCGGCAAACAAAACTTTTGGGCTCATTTGAGCAGGTTGGATTGTTTCTAATAATTCAGCTTCAAAGATACGATTCAAGCCCAGTGTTTTAGCGACGGGTAAATCGATTCTTAACACTGCCTCAATCCCTTCAAAGCGAACTTTAAAAACTTGGGTTACCGGACCCTGTTTGAGGGAGTCTCCCAAAATAACCCCGTGGGGAATACTTTCAATGATCTTATAGATTAGTTTCATTTGCAGCGGTCTCCATCTCTCGCCAGGATCGGTAACCAATAACAATGATGAACAAATAGACCAAAAAAAGGAAAGCGGTAAAGTAGAGTTCTCGAGAGACAAACAAATAGATCGAGATAGAATCAATAACAAACCAGTAAATCCAATTCTCGAGTAATTTTTTTGCCACCATATAAGTGGTGACGACCGCCCCCCATGTGGTCAGAGCATCAATAAAAGGCATGGCAGCCTCGGTGTATAATTCAAGGACTTGTCCCGAGGCAAAGGTCAGCATCAAAACAACAGCAATCGCGATCAAATGATTAAGAGGACTCCAACGATTAACTTGAAAGGATGCTTGATCGCCACTCTTGTTCCATTGACTCCACCCGTAAAAGCCCATAATGATGTAGAAGATTTGAAGCATCGACTCCATATAAAGACCCGCTTCATACATCACATAAAGATACAAACACGAACTGATAATCCAACACAACCAACAGAGAATATGCTGACGCACGGCAAGGAGTAAATAAAGAACAGCCAAGATGACCGCAGTGCCTTCAGCAAGGGTTAATAATAATGAATTGGAGCTCATAACCTGGGTCTATATGAATCGAATCGAGATGCTGATCATGGTATTCCTCCGCCATAATTATATGGATCAGGTTCTAAGGGTTTCCTTAAGAATCTCAGGCGTTTCAGCCACCCCTTACCTTGCTGTCATCATAGTATAATTGCCTAAGTTTTGCTAATGTTGTCATTTATGGCAGGAAATAAAGAAAACGATTACCAAGCAATTGATGCGGTGGTCAATATTTGGACCGAGGAAGCACTCTCACATCGACCCGATTGGGGCGATGAATTCTTTGTCGATAAGATGAACGCACAAAGTGCTCTGATGGCTGGATTGACCTTAGAGCAGATGATTGAAAAGATGGATGAAGCCGGCATTGAGCGAGCGTTTTTAATCGCTGCACATTCCGGCCGTGTTGGACTACCGGGTTGTTATCACATGCCCTATGAAGTCGTGGCCAAAGCTTGCGAACAATACCCAGATCGTTTTTTTGGGCTCGCCGGAATTGACCCTTTTGATGGCATGGACGGTGTTAGAGCCTTCGAAGACGCTGTCACCAATATGGGCTTTATTGGTGCCCATCTCTATCCGCATTGGTATGAATTGGCTCCGGATCATGCAAAATATTATCCGTTTTACGCCAAATGTTGTGAGTTGGATGTGCCCATTCAAATGCAAGTCGGGCAATCGATGGTTTATTCGAAAGAATATCGAACTCGAAGTGTTGGTCAACCGATCACTCTCGATACCGTCGCTTGTGATTTACCTGAATTAAAATTAATCGGCATTCATGTGGGCATCCCATGGCACGACGAGATGATCTCCATGGCCTGGAAACACGAGAATATTTACATTGGCAGTGACGCTCACCGACCCAAATACTGGCCAAAGAGCTTTACCCATTATGTGAACAGTTACGGTCAGGACAAAGTGATCTTTGGCACTGACTTCCCGGTGCTGGAATTTAAAAAATCCATCGATGACATTGATGAGCTTGGGCTCAAGCCTGAGGTCAGACGTAAACTCCTGCGAGACAACGTCATCAGAATTTACGGTCTCGACATTGACTAACCCGATCGAGATCGCCACCTTTGAGGTGAAAAAAAACGATTGGACCGACACCCGAATCAATAGCACCATTTTTGATGGCAACCTCGAGGAGGATCAAGTCCTCTTTGAAATTGATCGCTTTGCCTTAACGGCGAACAATATTTCCTATTGTCTGGCCGGTGATACCCTCGGCTATTGGCAGTTTTTCCCCACCACCGATGGCTACGGCCGAGTGCCAGCAATGGGCTATGCCAATGTCGCTGCATCGAATCATTCAGAGATTAAAGTTGGAGATCGGTTCTGGGGGTTCTACCCAATGTCGAATTACCTAATTGTGCAAGCGGGTAATGTCAGCGCCTCAGGTTTTAGCGATGCGGTTCCTTATCGACAAAGCCTAGCTCCCATTTACTCAAGATTTGATAACGTTAATGCCAACCCCTTGTATGAAGAGGCTAGAGAGGATCAGGATTTATTGCTTCGCGGTTTATTTCTCACCTCCTGGTTGGTTGATGATTTTATGTTTGATAACGATTACTTTGGCGCCAACACCTATGTCATCACTTGTGCCAGTTCTAAAACCAGCATTGCCCTCGCCTTCACAGCTCAGCAACGCGGTGAGAAGAGACGCATTGGTATGACTTCTGAAAAAAATGTTGAGTTTTGCCAAAGCCTTGGTTGTTACGATGAAGTAATCACCTACGATCAAGGTCGGACACTGGATAACAATGACAGCATCATGATTGTCGATATGGCGGGTAATTTTTCAGCCATGCAAGATCTCCATGAGCATTTTGCTGACAATGTGAAATACTCATGTAGCGTGGGTGCAACTCATCAGGCTAATCAAAAGGATTTCAATGTAGGTGACATGAATTCCTTTCCTGGTGCCACCCCAACCTTCTTTTTCGCGCCGACACAGGCACAAAAAAGAACCGAAGAATGGGGGCCCGGTGAAGTGCAAAAACGAATTGGGATGAGCTTAAAAGAATTCCAGATCTATAGCGATCAATGGATGTCAATTCATCGCGGCAAAGGCTTTGATGAAATTGCCAGTACTTTTTCTAAAGTTGTAGAAGACGGTATCTCACCCTCTCAAGGATTGATCTTATCAGTCTAGGTGTTTAGCCAGAAACGCAACCGTTTTTTCCCAAGAATCCTCAGCAGCCTCAGCTTCATAAGCCATGCCTGAAGCATTAGCAAAGGCGTGCTTGGCTCCCTCATAGACATGAACGCTATAATCCTTATTCAAGGCCTTGAGATCTTCATCAAATTGGATGAATTGTTTGTGCAACCGATCCTTGGTCCCAATAAACCCTATAATCGGCATCTCAAGGGTTGCCAGCTTTGCTCTATCATCAATTAAACTGCCGTAGTAAATCACCGTGGCATCAATTTCATTGGGTAGCAGCAAAGATCCTCGCAAAGACCATTTACCGCCCAAGCACCATCCAATAATACCGACTTTCTCAACACCTAACTCCTCAGTCAAATAATCATAAGCCTCTTTCAGATTAGCTAGAGCAGCGTCTTCATTTTTTGACAAACCAGTGCTCAACTGAAAGGCTTCCCTGACCCCGTCGGCTGATTTTCCATCATATAAATCAACCGCCAATGAGTGATAACCAAGACCAGCGAGTTGATCGGCCATAAGGTGAATGTCTTCGTTCAAACCCCACCATTCATGAATAACAATTAATCCAGATTTTACTTTCTTATTTTCAGGTTGACTTAAATAACCCTTATGTTGCTGCTCTCCTGTTTGACCATAGATGACTTCTGATGATCTGGTATCACTTTCAGGTGCTCGCATAGCCGCTTTAGTGGTTACAGGTGAGTCATGTTTGTGGTCTTCAAATTCACCAAGCCCATGATGATCAGAATTTACTGATTGGTTAAAGGTAAGCATCAAAAAGATAGCTGTTAAAGATAATATGGTTTTATTTTTCAATGATTCTCTCCTCTTACGTTGCTCATTAATTATATGATGATAAGATAAAATTTGTGAATCTTGAGATAATTCTTGCTTTTATTGTTGGCGCCTTAATCGGAGGCTTTGCCACATTCAAACTACTGCCAGGTTTTCTGAAATCTATTTTCCGAGACACGGCTAGAGACGAACTTTCAGAAATCCAACAAGAAATTAACGACGATCAGAAACAAAATGAAGATGACATTGCAAAGAAACTAGAGGCCCTAAACACAGCAATCATCAAAGCCACTTCAACTTGGGATGCAAATACCAAGAATCTAGCTGAGGAAGTTGGTGATTTGACTAAGTCGCACACTCAGTGGGCAGAAGCATTATCAAACCCAGGTGAGCAAGGTGCGTTAGCTGAAGAGTCATTAAAAGTCATGTTAGAAACTGCTGGTTTTGTAAAAGGGGTTAATTTCAGTGAACAACAAACAGAGAAAACAGAAGAGGGAAATCTCAGACCTGATGTCTATGTAAGTACTCCCGATGATGGAACCATTATTATTGATTCAAAGGCCCCTATGAAGATCTATAAAGAAGCAATTGAATCGGATAATGAAGAACTCAAAAAACAGAAGCTCAAAGAACACGCTAAAAATGTTCTTGATCATGCAAAAAAATTAGGCAAGAAAGATTATTCAGGTGCTATAGGAAAGAAAACACCAGATTTTGTAATTATGTATATGCCTAATGTCTCTATATATATGTCAGCAATTGAAGAGATCCCAGATCTAGTTGAGCAAGCAGCTAGACACAGAGTTATGGTATGCCCTCCTTCTCTTATTTATGCGGCTTTAAAAACTATTATGCTTACTTGGCAGCAGCAAGAGGTGTATGAAAATGCAGAGGAAATAAAAACTCAAGCATTAGAGATGCATATAAGGCTTAAGAAATTTTATGATGATTTCTTTAAAAAAATCGGAACAGATCTTAGCCGAGCTGTAAAGGCTTATAGTAGCGGAGTAAGATCATGGGAAAGCCGTGTTATGCCATCAATAAGAAAAATTGAAGAGATGGGAATAGCTGACTCAACAAGAAGAATTGAAAGCACAAAAGAGATTGAAGAAGAATTAGATGATAATTAGGTCTATTTATACACAGTTTATTAACATATGTTATATAATTAATTAGTTTTATATTATATAATTTAAATATATCTTATTGATATTTATAATATTTATTCAATCTTCTACTTCTGAGTCAAAAACTCTACCTAATCTCAAAGCTAATGCCGTCCAAATCATGGCCACACCACCTCCTATTGCTGCAACACCACCCAATCCAAAGCCTAGTACTTGAGTGAGTCCTGTAAAGCCCCATGCCCAGAAAATATCCCCGGCTCGATAGACCACCACATCAATAAC
>ENA-UPTF01000484-UPTF01000484.1-marine-metagenome-genome-assembly--contig:-NODE-484-length-27995-cov-3.500322_pt1 | contig 27995 bp, 30 predicted proteins | sample MGYA00238166_ERZ767019 | MGnify/ENA primary metagenome ERZ767019 (study PRJEB28930, sample SAMN06266391) | marine metagenome | isolation source: Sea water from 250 m depth | place: Atlantic Ocean | study... | reverse complement strand
AAGGTGGTAGATGCCTCAGAACGCTTCTTCAGCCACCTCAAGGGTATCACTGAACCCGAGGCCAAGCGCAAGGTCATCGGCGAGCAGTTCATTCGGGTGTTCGAGGATGAGCAGGCTCTGTGCGGTGCGAAGTTCCTAGTTCAGGGCACCATCGCGCCGGACTGGATTGAATCCGGCGGCGGCGAGCGTGATGTCATCAAGTCACACCACAACGTCGGTGGCCTGCCGGAGGATGTCGATCTCATCATAGTCGAGCCATTGCGTGAGTTTTACAAGGACGAGGTCCGTGAAATCGCGCGCGAGCTCGGGGTTCCTTCCAGCGAGCGACAGCCGTTCCCAGGCCCGGGCCTCGCCGTGCGAGTCCTCGGAGACATTACTCCAGAGAGGGTCGAGGCCTGCCGCGAGGCCTGCCACATCGTCGAGACGCATCTACAGGCCGCGGCCGCCGACGGCAAGTGCGAACTGCCTTGGCAGTACTTCGCCGCCCTACTTCCGGTAAGGAGCGTGGGGGTGCACGGAGACGTGCGCGTGCACGGTGAGACTGTGGTGGTGAGAGCAGTGACGAGCCTCGACGGCATGAGTGCCAGATACTCGGAGATTCCACACGATGTGCTGGCCGGAATCAGCACAGAGATCACCAATTCACTGAAGGGTCAGGTGAACCGGGTAGTCTACGATATCACTCACAAACCACCCGGGACTATCGAGTGGGAGTAATCCGATTCTTTGATGAAGGTGTGAGCAAGCCGCGAGTTAGGCCGACATAGCTTAGTTGGTGGAGCGGTGGACTGTTAATCCACAGGTCGCAGGTTCGAGTCCTGCTGTCGGCGCCACATCAGTCCCTGCGTGCGAAAGCCGCAAGTGCCAGCACCGTTAGTGCAGATAGCAGGCCAAACCCAGGGGTACCCTCGGGCTCCGGCTCTACAATCGGGTCGTTCGCATCGCACACTCCGTTGCTGTCGTAGTCCACAGGCGTGCTGTCACTGTCGTACTGGTCAGTGCCGCATTCATCCTCTTCAGCATCGGACCAGCCGTCATTGTCGTCGTCTAGGTCGGCGTTGTCCCCGATCCCGTCGCCGTCGTAGTCCACGGCCACGTGCAGCCAAGCCTGGATGCCCAGTGCGCAGGTGGAGTTGTCCACCCATTGGGTGAAGTCTACGGAGTGCTCGTCCGAGGCCGCCGTGAAGTTCTCCCCGTGGTTCTGGTAGTCCCAATTTACCATTCCGCTTGAGTACACGTCCCACTCGAGCCTGTAGTCCATGTTGGCTTCGAGCTCGACTATCTCCAACGTCATGTCGAGGTCTCCCTCAGAGACCGTCGGCATGCCGTATTGGATGCAGTACCAGATTGCGTCGTCAACGGAGAATTCACAGGCATCGTGCGGGAACCAGTGGTACCTGTAATCGTCGGCGGTCCCGTCACCGTCGTAGTCGATTGCCTCTTCGCACTCGTAGTCTCCGCCTGTGTCGGTGCAGTCGTCGAACTCCATCCAATACTCTTCCTCCTCCCAGTCGACCATGGAGCCGTTGAGCTCGTAGGTCAGGTTGAGGTTCGAGGGTGGCTGCTCGCAGGGGGTGTTGAAGCTCCAGTCGTCGCTGTCCACGTGGTGGATCCAGGTGAAGTTGCTCGAATTGTCATGCTCGACTTGGTACAGGACTGCGTTGACATGGAGCCCGCAGGTGAACTCGTCGGTCTCGACGTGGAAGGTCTCCGTGTGGTCCGCTGAGCTGGCGTTGAACGTAGAGGAGAACTCTACGTCATCGCATCCTTGCATTTGCTCGCACCAGTTGGCGTTGATCATTAGCTCGTACTCGCCCGGTCCGAACCATCCCTCTACGTCCTCGATGGTGATTTCCATGGTGTGGTTGCCCGCGTCCAGATGGGGGTCGTTGCCCCATCCCGACTGGCACCACCAGGTCCCGTTGGCGTCCTCCTCGCACTCCTCGTGCCAGTCCGTCCAGTCGGGCTCTCCGTCCCCGTCGTCGTCCCAGTCGTCCATCCAGCAATCGTAGTGCCCTTCATCGGTCTCCTCGCACTCGTCGAAATCCGAGTAGTGGAACTCCTCCTCCCACTCGACCCCGTCGTATGTCAGGGTGAATGGCGATGGGGGCTGCTCGCACGGCCCACGGAACCCGAAGCCCTCCCCGTAGATGTGGGAGCCCCAGCCGTCGTCATGGATCTCGTCCAGGCCTGCATATATCGCTACCTGGCAGGTGTAGTTGTCGGTCTCGACGTGGAACGTCTCGGACATGGTCTCGGCGGTCGCCTGGAACTCGAACTGCATCCAGTCGCCCTCGCAACCCATCATGTTCTCGCAGACGTCCATGTTAATCTGCACGCTGTAGTTCTTCCCGACCTCTAGGTCCTCGACGGAGAGCTCCATGGTGTGGTTGCCCTCCTCGATTGGGGGCTCTTCCTGCCACGCGACGCACTGCCAGGAGCCGTCAGACAGCTCCTCGCAGTCCTCTCTCCAGTCATATCCTCCGTCGGGCTCGCCGTCTCCGTCGTAGTCCCAGTCGTCGTACCAGCACTGGAAGCCACCATCCTCGTGCTGCTCGCAGTTGTCGTAATCTTCGTAGTGCCAATCCAGCTCCCACTCCACACCGTCGTAGGTGAGGGTGAACGGTGACGGGGGCTGATCGCACGGGCCCCTGTAGCCCATGTCGCTGTAGTAGACTGTACCGTTGTAGTCGTAAGTAGAGTCGTTGGACCAGTTAACCACGTGGAGCCCGAAGTGGAAGTTGACACCGCAGGTCTGGTTTGTGGACTCGAAGAAGGCTGTCTCGGTCCACGAGGAACCTGTCGCGTTGAAGAACAATACATCGGAATCGTGCTCGTTATCGTGTCGATCACTGTGGGCGCTAATCCCCGCGAACGCCGCCGCTAGTAGTAACAATTTCCACGCCATACTCTTGACTCCGTTGATCGATCTAGCCTTTGTACGCATTAGAAGATTTTTTCCGTCGATCTTCCACCGGCGGGTAGTGGATGGCGACGACGGTATAGCGTGTGGTTTGGCTTTCGAGGCTCAAGGAAATCAAATCGCCTTTCCGTTTACCGAGCAGCCGCTGTGCCAATGGCGAATCGACGCTGATGTAATGGGCGTACTGGTCGAATTCGTCGGCACCGACGATTCGGTAACGCAACGCTTCACCGTCTTCGCGTTCTAAGTCGATGGTTGCACCGAAGAATATGCGATTCGTGTCGTCGGGTAACCGTTCCACGACTTCAATTTCGTCCAAGCGCTTGGAGAGGTAACGAATACGACGGTCGATTTCTGCCAAACGCCTTTTGCCGTATATGTAATCCGCATTTTCCGAACGATCGCCGAGGGCAGCTGCTTCGGCGACTCGATTTGTAATTTCGGGACGCTCCACTTTCCATAAGACCCGTAACTCTTCTTGTAGTTGCGCGAACCCGGAGGGCGTAACGTAAGGGGCCGATTTAGGGTTAGGCGAACGGTAGCGGGTCATGAGGGAATCGTTGAAGTGACGGAGTGGATGAGGTGAGATGGATTGTACGCGCAACAGCTAAGGGGAGCTTTTCTGCCCCTCGCTATATGATTCGCCCATAAGTGCTCAGGAGCGGCGCGTAAGACATGTATGTTTGATGCCATCCATAAAGCAGCTGGTGCGTTGGGCGCATTTGTTGACGTTGATCTTGCTGCCCAACTTGACCACGCCTCGCTGATTCGGGAACTCGAAGCAGCGTTAGACGAACATGAGGTTCTCTTCTTTCGTCGCCAACGACTCACGCCCGTAGAGTTCGCCGCGCTTGCCAGTGGTTTAGGATCGATTGAGACGCACCCTGCATACATAACGCTAGACAATTGTCCCGACGTTCAGATTCTTGAAAGTACTTCCGAGAATCCAAGCAAAATCGAAGTGTGGCATTCCGACATGACTTTTCGCCAGCAACCACCCGCGGTCACGCTTTTGTACGGGAAGACGATTCCAACCCATGGTGGCGATACGCTTTGGACAAGCGCGGCAGCAGCCTTCCAATCGCTCTCCGAACCGATGCAACGCTTATTAGAGGGCCTTGAAGCGGAACACGACTTTGCCCACGGTTTCCGAGAAAGTTTGGAGGAGCCAGGCGGTGTCGAACGGCTGGGCGAAGCGGTCAGGGAGAACCCAGCAGTCACCCACCCCGTGATACGCACTCACCCTCGCTCAGGTAAGAAAGCCTTGTTCGTCAACCCGTTATTCACCACGCGTTTAATGGGATTGAGCAGACCCGAAAGCCATGCGCTGATGCAGCTTCTTTTTGAACATCTGACGACGGTCGAACACACTGTCAGACTCAATTGGGAACCCGGCACCCTCGCGATTTGGGATAATCGCACGACCCAACATCGACCAGTCAACGATTTCCTGCCGCAAACCCGTGTCATGCACCGGGTCACCGTTGCCGGCGAAGTTCCCAGTTAAGAGGTGTTGCCACGTGAGTTCTTTGGTTTTGATAACCGTGGTCGCCGTTGTTAATAACCTTGGTCGTTGATTCCATTGACCGTCATTTGGCCGCGGCCGACTCCATAGAGTCAGCGGCCGTTATCCCCGGCATCTTCATCGCCTGGTGCGTCAACATGGGTCTTGTTAACCCCGCGGAATTCGTGAATGTTGAAAGGTCCGTGGTGCGATTGAAATACAGGGAAATCACAGGCGGCGAGTTTCTCGTCGCTGCACTTGGCGGCGAGCTTCACGAGGAACACTTGTCGGAGAGAGGCATTATTTTTGCCAGGCGTTGGTATGAGGCGTTTCTCGAGGAAGCAAACGTTCGGCTTGGCGAAACGCACGAACCGAATTGGGCGACGTACGAGCAGATGGCACCTTGGCTTACGGAGCGGTTATTGGGTCGAACGTCGGGTCGAAGGAAGTGGTGGCGCTTTTGGAGATAACGGCGGAGATTCGCGCCATGCGCAGTAAGTGGCGGTACCGGGGTGGACGTCGCCCCGATTTCGCTATTCAACCTGGCGCGGAGCAAGAATCCGTTTGGGACTACCCACGACCACCTGACATATCGCTGGATACCCGGTGCCTTCACGTTTCCTACGACGGACGAAAGATCGCAGGGAGTGCTTCCACGAAGAGAGTGGTGGAAACAGCAGGAGCCCCCACGTTTTATTTCGCAAGCGGTGACGTCGACACGGGCTGTCTTGTGTCGAGCAACCGCACATCGGTTTGTGAGTGGAAGGGATTAGCCGTAAGCGTTGATCTCATCGCTGGTCCAAAGGATGTTGGTTGGCGGTACATAGACACATTTCCCGAGTTCACGGAAATAGGCGGGTTCTATGCTTTTTACCCGGGGAAACTCGACTGTCGGATCGACGGTGAAAAGGCTTTGCCTCAAGGGGGCGGGTACTACGGCGGGTGGATCACGTCAGAACTGGTCGGCCCGTTCAAGGGTGACCCAGGAACGAGTGGACTATAAACGATCATGTTTTCTCGACCGAGAGATGTATCGATATTTCGACCCCACGCTATTGAAGCCACGATTGACCCGCTGCTATGCGTTCTCAAAGCGCCGGACCTGGAGCTGGTCAGAGTGGCCAAGTGGCTCGGCGAAGTGGTCGCGGTATACCAGCTGACGCAAATGACGGAGACTGAATTTGCATTGGTATCGATCCACGTCGAGGCCGGACATCGCAGAAAAGGCCTGGGTACCTGGATGCTCGGTCATGCCATAGGTTTGGCCGAGGCTCGGGGCGGTCGCTCGATTGAAGTCGTTTTCGCTGAGGGACGCCGATTTTTTGAGCGACGTGGGTTTAACCCGCGAAAAAATGGGGTGCTTCGATTGGAGGTCCAGCCCGAGTAGACTTTGGTTATGGCCCAAAACGTTGTTGACACTTCGAACTTGCCTCAGATAAACGACGCGCGCGTCGTGGTCTTGACATCCAAGTGGTATGACGAGCTAGTTCGCTCCCTCCGCGATCGGTGTGTCGAGGTCTTGAATGACAACGGAGTGACCGACGTCACCTCGCACACGCTGCCGGGCTGCTTGGAGTTTCCTTACGCTGCGAATGAACTCATCCGTCACGATCCTGATATTGATGCGATCGTTTGCCTGGGGGTGGTGCTGAAGGGAGACACGATGCACTTCGAGATGATTATTGACGAGGTGGTTCGAGGACTTGGTGAGGTATCTCGGCAGGGAAGGGTTCCCATCATCAACGAGATCTTGCCGGTAAGCGATCTTTCGCAGGCACGGTCGCGCGCCGCGGATGATGAATTAAATAAAGGTATCGAAGCGGCAGTGGCGGCCATCGAAATTATTGCTTGGCGGCGGGGGCTCTAGAACCCGAACCGTCAAAATTAAGGTGTACGCGTGACTACGCGGGTAGCGGATTGTTTCTAATGAACTCAATGACCGCTGCTGATAGGGCCGTTGGTGCTTGTTCTTGCAGGAAGTGACCGACACCTTCAATGGTGGTGTGGTGCTGGTTCTTTGCCCCCGGCACGCTCTCCTGGAACCGGACGTGGGCGCCGGCGGTGACGGGATCCGAGTCGCTGAATGCTGTGAGAAATGGCTTCACCCAATCCTCTAAGACTTTCCACGCTTCGCGATTGGCTGGAATGGCAGGGTTATCCGGGATGATCGGGACAAGGCTCGGAAACTGCCTAGCCCCGGCCATCGACTCGTTGCTCGGAAAGGGCGCGTCGTAAGCCTTCGCATCGTCGTCGTCCAACTGACCACCGCTACTAAATCGAACGACGTCGCTTACTCGCAATACGGGTGCGTCGGCGCAGAACTTAACCCAGTGTAGGAAACCCATGCCTCCAGAATCCGCCATCATGCCCATTGCCATGGCTTGGGGTTCTTCGTAGACCGGTAGCGTTTGGTAATGTGCCCGCATACGCTCGCTGACCGACTTGATGTCGCCGTCCTCCACGCCCTTGGCATCCGGAAGGCCGGTATTTGCAGCGACAATGCGAGCAAAACGATCGGTCGCTTGGGTGGCGTAGCGAAGCCCGATCAAGCCACCCCAGTCCTGGCAGACCAAGGTGATATTTCGAAGCCCTAATTGGTCGACCAGGGATGCGAGCCAACTCACGTGGTTAGCGTACGTGTAGTCACTCCTTTGGAGAGGTTTATCGGATCGGCCAAAACCGATGAAGTCTGGTGCAATGACGCGATAGCCTGCCGCGTTGAGAATCGGCACCATGTGTCGATACAGAAAGGACCAAGTCGGTTGCCCATGCAGACATAGGATAATTTCGCCGTCTGGAGGGCCTTCGTCGAGATAATGCATCCGCAATTCGCCGCCTTCCATGTCGGACACAAAGACGTAGTTTGGTTCGAAGGCGTAATCCGTTAGGTCTTCAAAGCAAGAATCTGGTGTTCGAAAGTAGTTCACGGAGTGTCTCTATCAAGTGACAAGGTGTCAGCAGTATAACGAGCGGGTAAACGTGCAACACATTGACATCGGTTAGAGCAAGACCGAGATTGCGGGGCATGGTCGACTTGCTTCCAATGCCGACGTCTATTCAAACCGGTGATGGTTATCTGCGACGGTCGAAAGAAAACGTGTCGTCGGAGCAAGTGAGGGCACCCGGGCGTGTTCTTCGTGCAGTGGCGCGGTTGCCTCTCGCAGGATTTCCCATCGAGGTCGAAATTGTCGAATCAACAGCCGAACAACCGAGGCTGAACGATTCGTACGCATATGGGCTAGTTGTCAGCGAGACCGGGGTTCGGATCGAAGCCGATACACAGTGGGGTGCGCTCGCTGCCCTTACGACCTTGACGCAATTAACGAGTGACGACTCGATCCCTTGTTGCGCCATTACTGACGCGCCGCGGTTTCAATGGCGCGGTCTCATGGTGGACGTGGCCCGCCATTACATCAGCCTTGAAACATTGAGGCGAACCCTGGACGCGATGGGGTACTTTAAGCTCAACGTCCTGCACATCCACCTTTCCGATGATCAGGCGTTTCGTTATAGAGGGACCTCGTTTCCCGAAATGGCAAGCGCCGAGCACTACACAGCAAGCGACCTCGCAGCACTTGTCGCCTATGCGGCGGACCGAGGCGTTAGGATCGTGCCCGAATTGGATGTGCCAGGCCACACCACGAGCTGGTTAGTAACACATCCCGAGTGGGGCGCCGGCGGCGAGGTATCGGCGTCGTCAGCCTTCGGCCCTCACGAAACGGTCCTGGATCCCACCCGATCAGAACTCATGGACGCCTTGGGGCATATTTTCGGCGAAATCGCTGAGGTGTTCCCCGATCCATACGTTCATTTTGGAGGCGATGAGGTGCGGTCGAACGAGTGGCAAGGTTCGGCGGCCATTCAAGACTACATGCGGACCCAGAAAATTGACGACGTAAACGGACTGCAAGCGGACTTCAATCGACGGCTGGTATCGATGCTGGGGGGGCTTGGCAAGAAACCGGTTGGTTGGGATGAAATCTTGCATCCCAACCTGCCGGACAACGTGGTGATTCAGTGCTGGCGAGGGATGTTTGGGCGCGATGAAGCGCTCCGAGCTGGGTACGACTGCCTGGTTTCAGCGCCGTACTATCTCGACCTATTTATGCCGGCGGGTGTTCACTATCGGTACGACCCTGAAGCGACAACGGCGGACCTGGCGGGGATTGACGGACAGTTGCGGAACGATTCGCGCTTTGCCCATGTCGTGGGCGATATCGGGTGGGGAAAGGGTTTCACCGATTATCTAGAGCTAGAGACCTCAAAGAAGGGGAGAGTGCTGGGTGCAGAAGCCTGCATCTGGACGGAGCTCGTGAGCGATGAGTTGTTCGATCGACGTGTATGGAGCCGCATGCCCGCGATAGCCGAACGTTTCTGGAGTGAACGCAAAGTCCGCGATGAGGGTGACATGTACCGGAGGCTTGAGCTCCACCACACAAGACTCGAACAACTCTGCGGTGTCGACGCGGTGATCGATCGGGATATGTTGGGCGTACTTGGACTGGAGGCGTTGATCGACATGCTTGAGCCGGTCAAGGGGTACACGCGGGTACTTGGGGAGGAATTATCGTCGGCAAGAAAAGAGGGGCGTGATGGCACGCAGATCAAACGACCTTACACGGCCGACACGTTGCTCGACCGAGTGATTGATCGGATAGCGCCTGAAAGTGTGGCGACTCGTCACTTTGTTAGCGCGCTCGAGGCAGGCGAGGACACGACGGGATGGACGTCGGGTTGGCGGGAACAGCATCGGATTTTGATGGGACTCTTGTCTCAACGACCGGAACTTGCCGAGCTCGAAGAGGCTTCACGGGCGTTAGCCGAACTTGCGGATATCGTTGATGCTGGCGGCGAGGTCAGTCCGGCTTTAGCCGGCCCATATGGCGAGTACTTGTTGCCTGCTGTTTTTGCGGTATCGGCACATGAATCCTGAGGATGCAGCGAAACAGTGGAATCTAGACGGAGCGATCGAACGAATCTCCAAGGGTCGTATTAATTCAACCTTTTTGGTTGGAGGTACGCACGTGCTGCAACGCATAAACGGTGATGTTTTCCCGAACCCCCCCGCGCTCATGCGAAACGCGGAAAAAATCGCTAGCGTTGCAGGCGAATTAATTGTTCAACACCTCCCATCGAAACAAGGTAAGCCCTACTGGTCCGACGAAGGAGGTCGGGCATGGCGTATGTATCCGTACGTGCCTAGTCGAAATTTTGACGTGCTGCCGCATTCCCTCTTGACGCCAGTCGGCGCGATATTTGGTGATTTGCTAAGTCGTTTGAGGACTCTTGATCGTGAACTGGAAACGTCAATCCCTGGGTTTCATGACATCCAGCTCTATCTACGATCCCTAGATGCGGTGCGTACTCTGGGAGAGGCAGACCGAGAGCTCGAGTACGTGGATTTTCGGCGCAAACGACTGGTCGATTCAAAAGATGACACGCAAATCATCCACGGTGATTGCAAGGTCAACAACGTCCTGTTCGATCTGTCGACCGACAAGGCGATCAAAGTCGTCGATCTGGATACCCTGATGCGTGGGTCCGCGTCCTGGGATTTCGGCGATTTAGTCCGGTCGATATTTGCGGGGACCGAGGAGTCGACACGCGAAGCTCAGTTTTCTGATGCCCGGGTTAGAGAGGTGGTTCGAGGCTTTGTATCTACCTATGGTCCGTTAACAGATGTTGAGAAATTCGCCGCAGCACCCGCCCACATGAGCTTTATGCTGGGCACGCGATTCTTGACAGATCATTTCGATAATAACCGCTATTTTGGTGTGACGCGTCGAGGTCAGAATCTTGATCGCGCCCGCGCTCAATTCACGTTAGCGAAACAGTTTGACGAATCGGTCGAACGACTTGGCGAGATCATCACCGAGGTCATGGACTAATGTCGCTACGTCACCGTTAAACCGATGTGGAGGGTTCGTTTTCGATTCTGGTGACCCAATAGTCGGCATCGAAACTTTCGTCGCCAAGCAAATATCGCCAAAAACGTATGCGATTAATGTATTCAAGACGGCCGGTGTCGCCTTCGAACCAGGGTTGTGGACGGGTTAGAAGCGAAGCGATGTCGTTAGGATTCGTGGGTTCTTTGCGAAAGAAGATCGGTCGCTGTTGGAAATCTTCATCCAATAGATCGGATGTATCCCAGAGCCGCACTTGAGGAACGCTCGGGTTTAACCGAATTTTAAACATGTAACGAACCTCGTCGGAGCGATTGACGCCGCCGCCATGCCAGATGCCGTGATGCATGAAGATTAGCGTGCCTGCCGGACAAACCACGTGCTGTTGACCCCGAATGTTCTGATATCGCGCGATTGCAGATTCGCTCACGATTCGTAAGTGCGTGCCCGGTACGTAACGAGTACCCCCCATGTGGGGGCCCACTTCGTGAGGAAAATAGAAGATCTGTATATCGAAGGCGCGACGAGGGTCGATGGTGGAATCTTGGTGCGTATGCTGCGATCGCTGAGGCACACCGCCGGCTTCGTAGAATGTCCTTGGACGCGCTAAATGCAGAAAATGATGATCCACCAGCGAGTTTGAACCGACCAGGCTTTCAATCGCTCCGCGAACCCTGGGTAAACGCACTAACCCGCCCAGCGCGGTTGTCTCCTTGTAGGCGGTATCCAATACGGTGCCCGCCGTCACGGTGGGCAATTGCGAACGCGCCATGAAGTTCGTCAGAGTATTTGTAGGCTGATCGGGTCTTTCCGATCCCTGAGGCTTGTTGAAAGGGCCCGCTTCGGCGAGAAATTGTTGATTAATCGAGTCGGGGACGATGCCATCGAGACGCAGCAATCCGTCCGCAGCGAATGTGGCCATTTCTCGGGAATTTAACTTGACGCTATCAGTCATCATCGACCAGCTTTTCGAAGAAAAATTCGTACTTCAAATACCCGGTACGAAATTCGTCGCCCGGCGCATGAGCAGCGAGTGGTGAAGCTTGGATCAGACGCCAGCCGTCGGCCAGTGCCTCGACGCCAGATCGATATAACGGCTCATCCGAATCCCCGGCCATGTGGTCATCGTTACCCGTACCGTCATACCTGGCCCAGGCGATGACGTTTGCATCGAGAGCCGAACTGGAAAGATACAGCACCAGCACCTGTTGTTTTGTCGACATGGTTTGAGGATAACAGGCAAGCGAAGTGAGTCGACGATCAGACGAACCGCGTTATGTCAAAGCTGAGGGAAGGACGCGCGCGTGCCCGGTTGCGGTCTCGATGGCTTGAGCTGCCGCTAGAAGAAAGGCGTCGTTGCGCATTGGGGCGATGAGTTGAGCCCCCACGGGAAGATTCCCAGAAAATCCAGCCGGTAGTGACAGCGCTGGACAACAAGAGACGGTGATCCAACTGCATGCTTCCATCCACTCGACGTAGTTGGACATGGGTACGCCGTCGACTTCTTGAACCCACTCGGTCTTTGAATCAAAAGGCAGTACTTGCGTCGTCGGTCCGATCAGCAGGTCGAATTGTTCGAAAAATTCATTCATTCGTTCGATTAGCGATGTGCGTGCGGGACCGACCCAATCCAGATCGTCCTGAGATAAAGCTTCACCAGCTTCCACATTCCAGCGGATCGTTTCTTTCAATTGATCAAATTGATTTTGTGGGAGTTGTCGAAAGCGTCGGAAATTGCTCGCGCGTAGAACGTGAAAGATGCGGCTGGCGTCACGGAAGTTTGGAGTGGCTTCGGTCACGATGGCACCCGCGGTTTCGAGATCTCGCATGAATCGACGCAGCGTTTCTCGAATGGGTTTTTCAATGGGCAAGCCTCCGAAGTCTTCGGTAAATCCGATTTTCAGGTCCTCAAGACGAATCGGGCTAATGCGGCGGAATGCACTACCCTCGGTTTCCAATAATCCGGGCAGACGAGGATCCGGGCCGGCGAGGACTGAGAAGAGCAGCGCGACATCCGCGCATGTACGCGCCATCGGGCCCTCGGTGCTCAAATCGCTCCATGGGTTGCGCGAGGGATAAAAAGGTACACGCCCAGGCGAAGGTCGAAAGCCGACCACGTTGCAAAAGGCGGCGGGGTTACGTAACGAGCCGCCGGTATCGCTGCCGTCGGCGAGCGGAATCATTCGTGCTGCCAGCGCAGCGGCAGCGCCACCACTGCTCCCGCCGCAGGAACGAGAGGTGTCGTAGGGATTGCGCGTGAGACCGAATACGCGGTTATAGGTGTGCGAACCTGCACCAAATTCAGGTGTGTTGGTTTTGCCTAGGGTGATTGCACCGGCGTTACGCATTCGTTCGACAATAAGCTGATCGAAGTCCGGGACGTGGTCGGCGTAAAACGTTGCCCCGTAGGTGGTGCGTATCCCCCGGGTCGGGACCAAGTCCTTGTGCAGGATTGGCAAGCCATGGAGTGGTCCCGTGATTTCCGCAGCATTATCGAGTTCGTCCGCCCGATTAAGGGCTGAGTCGAAGACGGTTGTCACAACGGCATTGATGGTTGGGTTGATCGACTCGATCCGCGCGATGTGAGCCTCCGTCACTTCGCGAGAACTGATCTCCTTGGTGGCGATCCGGTGGGCGAGTTCGGTTGCCGTTGATAGACAGAGCTCGTTGCTCGTGTCAGTTTCCAGCGTATTCATTCGTTGGAGTGGTGGCTTTGATTAGCGTGACGATGGTCGGTGCCAATACGTATCAAGTCGTTGTTGAAGGGACCGAGGAAACCGAGTATCGCGTGATCATGGGTTATGAGTACTACAGACATCTGTCGAGAGGGGAATTTACCCATGAATGGGTATTGGTCCAGGTGTTTCGGGTGTTACTCGAACACGAACCGAAGGTATCGATTCCCGCCCGATTTGACCTAGAGGAATTCATCGGGGGCAACCTTGAGGTTGAGAGCAAAATTACCTCCCGGCTAGCCCCATGAGTTCAAGTGCGTGATTTCGGATACCGGGGACCGCTTGGCTGGTTTAAAGTCGGTGCCAAGGGTATAGGCAACGGGTAGAAGCGCGGTCTGAGTTATGCCGTCTGGAATACCTAGCAGTGCTGCTGCGTCATCGGCGTGGGCTAAGTGCAGCGTTGTCAGACACGAACCGAGGCCGCGTGCCCGAAGCGCCAGTTGGAAACTCCAAACCGCCGGATAGATCGAAGCGTAAAATCCTGCCCCGGCCAAGCCATTGGGTGGATTGCCCTGAATACATGGAATGACATGTACTGGCACCTCATGAAGGTGCTCCATGAGATACATCGCTGAGCTAAACACGCGTTGGGTTTGCGCGTCAGCCCCAACAGACGCCTGTTCGCTGGCCGCTGAGAGATAGCCCTCGGCGCTGCGGCGGTAGAGTTCTGCTAGTTTGGTTCGTTTCTCGGCATCGTCGATGACAATCCAACGCCATCCTTGGGTGTTCGAGCCCGTTGGTGCTTGCACCGCCATTTGCAGACATTCGTCAACAACTTCTCTGGGAACGGGTTTAGTCAAATCCAACCGTTTACGGACCGATCGGGTTGTATTTAATAACTCATCGCATGTCTGCTGATCGAGTGCCATGTCTATCCATTGGTTAGTTGTTGCTCATTTGTATGCTAACGCTTCTCGCGCTGAAACGAAGAGAAAGGAGTGTTTGAGAGACTAATTGTGGTCTAAAGAGCGGCGACTAAAGACCCCAACATTCGAGATCGTTCGCGAAGATTAGGGAGCCTTTGTAGGATTCTCGAATCGCAGCTTCTGACGCGGACTCAATGCCGAAGGTTCGTTTTGCTCGAGAGCCAAGAATCAAAAAACGTACGTTACTGACGTTGGCAAGCCGTCCAATCTGAGAGGGCGTAAGGTGTGCTTCACGATCCGCGCCGCGGGCATGGTCTGGCAGGACGTGGGAAATGACGAGAGCATCGACGTCGGCGGCCAAAGCCGAGACCGTGTCTTTTTGATTGTTGAGATCGCCCGCAAACACGATACTTTGCTCGCCGACATCCACCCGCCAGGCGAGGCTGGGAATACCTCCGTGATGCACCGGCACCGCCGATAGCTTGAGATGTTCGCTGGAGAACTGCGACCAGCGACGTCGTCCGAGGGCGGGTACGTCGCGGATCGAGACCTTATACCCGGCCGAATTCCTAAACGTGAGTAAATCTGCAAGTTCGTTGAATGCGCCCCCCGATCCAATCAATCGATCGACATGGATACTGGTTGCTCGATTGCCGTTCTCGCCCGCGGGACCAAAAAGCGGGAGTAACCCTTTCCGACCAGCATCGCGGGATGCAGCGAGGAGGTTGGCTAAATCGCCCGTATGCTCAAGGTGTAGATGCGACAGTACCAGAGCATCGAGGTCCGCAAACGCGGCGCCGCTCTCATCGAACCGGAGTGCAGCGCCGGTGCCCGCATCGATCATTAACCGAGCACGGTTGTCGATCCATACCAAATAGCTCGGCGCAGCCCGGGGATTGCCGAATTCGAGGCTGCCAGACCCGAGAATCTGAATCCATACCCCCTCGTCGCCACAATAGGGAGGCTCGAGGGCAGGAGATTTGGCGGACCCGAGTATCAGGAGGACGAAGAGGAAGTACCGCATCTGGAAAACTATAGCAGCTTGTCGATGCTTGACAGGATGGTGCCAACCTCGGCCTCGTCGGGCATACGCCAGTCGCCTCTTGGCGACAAACTGACGGTGCCGACCTTCGGACCTGGAGGAAGAGTTGTCCGTTTAAACTGCTGCTCGAAAAAGCGTTGGAAAAACACGCGCAACCATTTTTGGATCGTTAAACCATCATGGGTTCCTTCGAAAGCCGAATTCGCAAGATGAAATATCTTCTCTGCATCGGCGCCAGTTCGCAGATAGTGGTAGAGGAAGAAGTCGTGCAATTCGTAGGGCCCGACTAAGGCCTCGGTTTCTTGGACAAACTGACCGTCAACGCTGGGTAACAGTTCAGGGGTAATCGGTGTATCGATAACTCTCTGAAGTACCTTGTTGAGAGCCACCGATGCGCGATGCTGGGCGTACCAACGAACGAGGTAGGCGATCATTGTCTTCGGCACGCTTACGTTGACGTTGTAATTTGACATGTGATCGGCGTTGAACGTACACCAGCCTAATGCGAGCTCGGATAGATCGCCGGTGCCAACCACAATCGCACCAACCTTGTTGGCCGTATCGAACAGAATCTGGGTACGTTCGCGGGCCTGACTATTCTCGAAGGTAACGTCGGCGGTACCGTCGTGGCCGACGTCGTCAAGGTGCTGCTTAACGGCAGCATCGATGGGTACCTCGGTCAGGTCAAAGTCGCTCGATTTGGCGAGAAGTTGAACGGATTTTTTTGTGTGATCGCTGGTGCCTGGACCTGGCATCGTCAGCGCGGTCAGAGCTGAATTGGGCAACTCAAGTTGTTTCAGCGCGTCGAGGCAGACTAGACACGCGAGGGTTGAATCGAGGCCTCCGGATAGTCCTAGCACCAGACGTTCAACTTTGGCAGCAAGCATTCGTCGTGCGAGCCCCGTCGACTGGATCGACAGGATTTCTTGGGCGCGGGCGTCAAATTCAGTTTCGTCATCCGGTACAAAGGGATGTGCGGTATAGCGCCGATCGGTCTGGTTGAGGTCAGCGTACGTGTTGGTGTCGATGATCGGGTAAGCGATCGGTCGGTGGGCCTGGGTAAACGTTGTATTGCGGCTGCGATCGTGATCGAGCTTTTTCCAGTCGATGTCGAATACAAGCTCCGTCGTCTCAAGATTGAAACGATCAGACTCAACAATCATCGTGCCATTTTCGGCTCCGAGCAGGTGGCCCCCGTAGACCACGTCTTTGCTCGATTCCGTGGGTCCTGCTCCCGCGTAGGCATACGCACAGATGCAACGCGCGCTTTGCATTCGAACGAGATCGCGTCGATAGTCGGCTTTCGCGACTAGCTCGTTGCTTGCCGAGGGATTAACGACGAGGGATGCGCCCGCGAGTGCATGTTGGGTACTAGGTGGTTCAGGAGCCCAGAGATCCTCGCAAATTTCAATGGCGAAGTGAGTATCGTTGACGCTAAACAACTGGTCGCCACGGATCTGAAAATGCCCATCCTCGCCACTGATGCTTGCAACGAGGTTAGCGCCGGAGGAGAACCAACGCTGCTCATAAAATTCGTCGTAGTTAGGGTGAGCGGATTTCGGAACCGCACCCACAATACGCCCGTTTGCGCAGACGAAGGCGCAATTCAAGAGGCGACCATCCACCAATCGCCACGGAGCGCCGACCACCAAAATACCGCTGTCGGTCGATGCCGCAACCTGAAACAGCGCTTCGCGAGACCGCCCCAACAAGTCGTCGCTATGAAATAGATCTTCACAGCTGTAGCCAGTGAGCGAAAGTTCGGGTGTCACGATCACGGCTGCCTGACGCTCGCAAAGACGTTGGTAGACGGACAATATAGTTGACGCGTTTGCCTCGGGATCGGCGATTTTAGTCGCCGGGGCACATACGCCAACACGCAAGAAACCAAGTCGGGAAAGGTCCATACCGCTAGTCTACGGCACACGCTACAATCGTTCATTCGTTCGCTGACAGTGGTGGTAGGCGTGAACTTTGAGTTTTCGGATGAGCAGAACTTGCTGCGGGATCAGGCCCGTGGCTTTTTGCAGGATGAATGTCCCACGACATTGGTGCGTGGGATATTGGATGGTGAGGACTCGTACGCACGAGAGCTGTGGGAGCGTATCGGTCAAATGGGATGGACCGCGACGGTTATCCCGGAGACGTACGGTGGTCTGGGCGCTACCTACCTAGATCTTTGCGTGATTTCAGAAGAACTTGGTCGTGCCATTGCGCCTGTGCCTTTTTCGTCGTCGGTTTATCTGGCTTCGGAAGCGTTGCTTCTCGTTGGAACGGAAGCCCAGAAAGAAAAGTGGTTGCCCAAACTGGCCACCGGCGAAGTCATTGGTACGTTTGCGATTGGCGAGGGGAGTGGCCGACCATCACCGGCCAACCTGAGTGTCAAAGCAGTCAATGGCAAGGTCACCGGCACAAAAATTCCTGTCCCCGATGGTGATATTGCGGATTTCGCCGTGGTGGTTACCTCCAGCGAAAGCGGCGATGGGGCAAGTTTTTATCTGGTGGAATTGGAGGGAACTGAACGAGAGACCGTTGCCACGCTGGATCCGACTCGGTCGCATGCCAAGTTGACGTTTAACGGAGCTGAAGCTTCGTTAATGGGGGCCGAGGGAGAAGGCTGGACAACGGTGGAGACCCTCTTTAACCGTGCCGCAGTGCTTTACGCGTGGGAGCAGGTGGGTGGCTCGGAGGCGGCACTGGATCAGGCAAAGGAATATGCGCTGGGACGTTACGCATTTGGCAGACCGATTGCCGGTTTCCAAGCAATCAAGCACAAACTCGCCAACGTGTACGTTAAGAATACGCTTGCCCGATCAAATGGATACTACGGGGCTTGGGCGCTCACAACCGATGCTCCCGAACTACCCATTGCTGCGGCAACCGCGAGGGTGAGTGGGACGCAGGCGTATTACTTTGCCTCTAAAGAAAATATTCAAACGCACGGTGGTATGGGATTCACGTGGGAATTTGATTGCCAGTTCCTTTATCGACGATCCAAATTGCTTTCCGTGGCTATCGGCAGCGAATCTTGGTGGCAAGATAAATTAATTACCGCGATCGAACGCGGTCAGGCCGCATAGGAGATATGCATGGACTTCAACGACACACCTGAAGAAGCCGCGTTTCGCGATGAAGCAAAGCAATGGTTAGATGCCAATGTGCCAGCGCCTGATGAGTTGAAAGGGCTGGACGAAATCGAACGGTCCAAACTCTGGCAGAAGCGCAAGTACGATGCTGGCTGGGCCTGCATCCGTTGGCCGAAGGAATACGGTGGTCGCGATGCTTCAGCGATCGAACAAGTGATATGGAACCAGGAAGAATCACGATTCAACGTTCCTGGCGGTGTATTTGGAATCGGCCAAGGTATGGCGGCCCCGACGATGATGGCGTGGGCTTCGGAGGACGACAAAGTTAAACACCTCCCGCCGTTGGCGTCGGGGGAACATATCTGGTGTCAGCTCTTTAGCGAGCCAGCGGGTGGTTCGGATCTTGCGGCGTTGCGCACGCGGGCTGAGAAAGACGGTGACGATTGGGTCATTAACGGCCAAAAAATTTGGACGTCGGGTGCACATTTCAGTGATTACGGGATCCTTGTCGTACGCTCGGATCCGACCGTCGCCAAGCACAAAGGCCTAACGTATTTCTTTCTTGATATGAAATCCCCGGGTGTGGAGGTTAAGCCGATTAAACAGATTTCGGGAGGGGCGAATTTTAACGAAGTCTATTTCACCGACGTGCGCATTCCAGACAGCCAGCGACTTGGTGCCGTCGGACAGGGTTGGCAGGTTGCGCTCACGACTCTCATGAATGAGCGTGCGGCTATCGGTGGTGGAGGCATGGGCGTGGGGTTCGATCGAATTTTTGAACTCGCGAAACGAATCAATATTGACGATCGTCCAGCCATCGAGGATCGGCAAGTCCGAGCCAAACTTGCGGACTGGTATTGTCAAGAAGCAGGGCTCCGTTTTACTGGATACCGCTCGATGTCTGCGCTGTCACGTGGCGATACCCCGGGCCCCGAAAATTCCATCGGTAAATACGTTGGGGCGTCGAAAACACAAGACATGGCATCCTTTGCGATGGATTTGCTGGAGCTTTCTGGTGCCCTTTGGGATTCCGAGCATGGCGAGGAGTCCGGAATTTATGCCGCAACTTACATGGGAGCACCGGGCGGTAGAATCGCGGGCGGTTCGGACGAAATTATGCTCAACATTCTTGCGGAGCGCGTCCTCGGTATGCCCCAAGACGTGCGTTTGGATAAAGGGATTCCATTTAACGAGATCCCAACGGGTTCGAATTAGCCCTGACCCAACGCGGTGACGTCTATGAGCATTGCTTCGCCGAGAGCATCAGACGCGTGCTTGTCGGCGCGCGACCGCTGTGGCGAGTTACAAAACGCCTGGAAAATCCACTTGCGTGTAGCCCGTTGTCGGGCGACCCCGGCTCGGCGAATGAAGTGTACGTCGACGGAGATCAACAGGGGCTCAACATTGCGACGAACCGCAAGGCGATGAAAATCTCGTGGTCACCTCAAGGAAGGCGAGCTAGGCACGTAATTCACGACTACCGGTGATGAGTTTGGTTAAGTATCGGTAGACGGTTTCGAAAGCTTCCGGCGTTGTCGGATCGGCGATACTCCAATGCAGGTTCTGAGGTGAACCGATCCAAATCGGACAGGTCTCGTTGGCGGCGCGATCGCAAACCGTGACCACAACATCGAATTGTTCTTCCGAATAGATATCCCAGCTCTTGCTCGACGCGGTGGATGCATCGAGGTCATGATGTTCGAGGACCTCGGTGGCTAGTGGATTAAGCTGACCCGTTGGCTGACTTCCCGCACTGAAGGCGTTGATCCCGTGTGCCCGTGCAATTGCCTCTGCGAGGATGCTTCGAGCAGAGTTGCCGGTGCACAAGAAGAGAACCTTCAAAGGATCAATGGATCGCGCCGGATTGGTTCTCCATTTCGCAGACAAGGATCTCCGCCTTCTCGATAATGCGTTCGAGCAAAATGTTAGCTTCGCCCGGCAAGGTAAAGCAGACATTGGCGGTGGTGGAGAGATCGCTAAATGGACGAGCGAGCTCGTGGTTGTGCTTCGCGCTCCGCAGGTAGTGTTGGATACGACTGTACACGGCCATCTCTGTCGCCCGACCTTCGATCCCCAACTGGCGAATCAACTGCGTCAGTAGCGGCTCAATTTCGTTACGAGCGTTCGTCACATGATCCATCGAAACGTCTCCTAGTGGGCCGCTGACGGTGCGCATTGTGCGCGCGTCGCACTGCTACCGCAAAGGTGCTTAAATAATCGGTGAGAGGAGGGAGACATGAGTGAAAATTTGACCGGTGGTTGTCGCTGTGGAGCGATTCGTTACGAATGTCCTGACGAGGTTATCTTTGCCGGACATTGTCATTGTCGAGACTGTCAATACGCTTCAGGGGGCGCTTATTCGACCGTTGTCGGTGTCGCGCGTGAATCGGCGACCATCGAAGGTGAGACGAGCGCGTTTACCGTTGACGCGGCTAGTGGCAACACGGTGACCAGACGTTTCTGTTCGAGTTGTGGGTCGCCACTTTTCTCCGAGTTATCTGCGAATCCCGGGATGCTTATCTTGAAAGCAGGAAGCCTTGATGATCCTGGACGTGTGACTCCTGCCATGCATATATGGACAGGCAGTAGTCCGGAGTGGGCCGAAACTTCAGGCGAACTCCCGGAGCTTCCCGGACAACCTGATCTTTAGCGAGGCTGCCACCGCATCAAGGTACGGTGTTAAGACCACGCCTTGATCTATCTGGTCGCCCATAGGCAGCCGCGCTTCATGATCTCTCTTGCTTGAGGTACGTTAAAATCTGTCGCGACGTGTCCGAGTGAGCTATAAAAAACGCGACCTTGCCCATACCGTTTTTTCCAGCAGACGGGCATCACGACGTTTTCAACCCAATCGATGTTCCAGTAGTTGCCGTTAAAAGTTGTGGTTGCGAGCACCTCATTGGAGGGATCGACGTGCATAAAATATTGCTCCGAGTGCATCGCGAAGTCAGAGAGGCCCTTCACGATCGGATCCGGGCTCGCTATGTGGACCGTGTAGTCGATGATGCCCCCGGGATGACAGATAAATTGGCCTCCCACCATGAATTGATATTCGACGTTTTGCCGAAAGGAATCCCCCATTCCCCCGTGCCAGCCCGCACAACCCGCCCCGGCACGAACCGCCTGAAGTAGACCCGTTTCCTGTTCACGTGAGATGTTGGCCATGGTCCAAACGGGCACGATCAGATCTAGGGAGCTCATAAAGGATTCGTCCTCGAGTGCGCTCAGCGAATCGGAAACCTCGACTTGGTAGCCCTCGGCACGCAAAACGTCGGCAAAAATAGCGGCTGTTTGCTCCGGCTCGTGTCCGTCCCAACCGCCCCAGGTAATGAAAGCCTTCTTGGACATGCGCTTAAGCTCCCTTAATCGAGTTCACCGATTGCCAGTCCGGTTGGTAGTGGCTTCGGTCGCTCGGGTGTTGTTTTAAGTTCAATGTGTTTGCCGGTTATGGATGAATGCCCGAACGCTTCCATGATCTCGAGGACATGGTATGCGAGTTCACCGTTGCAACGGTGCGGTCGACCCGTTCGAATGCCGACACACATGTCGGCAAGACCGATACTACGCGTGTTTTCCAGGTAGCCGTGAGTCAATGGCAGTTCGGCCCATGTGCGGTCCGGCTGGGACATGCGGACGCTACCACCGAAACCGTTGGGATCGGGGGACGACAGACTGGCGTTTGTTCCATGAATTTCGATAAAACGATTTGAGTGCAGCCATACATCGAAACTCATGACTACAGTGACGATCGCGCCGTTCACAAACTCGAGGGTCCCTGCCGTATGGGTATCTACTTCGACATCGATTGTCTCGCCCCGGCGAGGCTCGGATTCAACCGTGCGGGTATCGAAGGCCCTAGCGGTTAACGCGGCCACGCGACGCACTGGCCCTAAAGCGTTAACCAGAGCCGTTAAATAGTAAGGACCCATATCGAACAAGGGACCACCGCCCCGTTGGTAATAGAACGCAGGGTTGGGATGCCATGATTCGTGGCCGTGATTCATCATGAAGGCGGTGCCCGCGATCGGTGCGCCGATAGCGCCATCGTCAAGGGCATTGCGCACTGTTTGATGGCCGCCACCTAGGAACGTGTCGGGCGCGCATCCTAGTCGCAAACCACGTTCTTGAGCCTCTTGCAGTACTCGCTTTCCTTCGGTCGTGTTCAATGCAAAAGGCTTTTCGCAATAGGCATGTTTGCCGGATTGCAGGGCAGCCATGTTGACGTCCGCGTGCGCGCTCGGAATGGTCAGGTTGAGGATGACCTCGATGTCGTCTCGAGCCAATAATTCATCGACTGTCATCGACGGGATATCAAAGTTTTCGCCGCATTTTGCCGCTGCCGTAGCATCGATATCGGCGCATGCTGTGAAGTTGAGGAGCTTGAAAATTGATGCCGCTTTTAGGTAGGCCGAACTGATTACGCCACATCCAACAAGTCCAATTGATACGGGTTCGATCATGTTCGAGAAAACCTTATTGTTAGCCAGGACCTTTGCGATCAGGGGCGAATTGATAGTTCACCCTGATTCTATCGCCTGAGTCTTTTTATGGGTATTAGCGCTCGTTGTATTGCATCGTGTCGTCCTGCTGGGGCTGTAATAATGGCGGTGCTATGATCCTTCGTTCATTTGCTTTAGGGGGAAGTCATGGCATTAACAGGGTTTGATCACCTCGTGGTGCGGGTTAACGACATTGATGAGGGCATTGCGACGTATCGAGATCGGCTAGGGCTGACGCTTGATCGAACAGATGAAAGCGAAGCGCTCGGTATAAAACAAGCGTTCTTCAACATGCCCAACGGTGGGTTCATCGAGATTGTTGCGCCCACAAACGCCGACTCGGCGGTCGGCAAAGCGCTTGAAGGTCGAGGCGAAGGCATGCACACCATCGCGCTGGAGGTGGACGATTTGGCGGCCACATGCGAGGCCATGAAAGAAGGCGGAGCGCGGCTGATCGGCGAAGGGGGTTCACAAGTGTTTGTGCATCCAAAGTCGACACACGGGATTCTTCTGCAGCTTTCAGCCAGCCAATAGGTCGATCAGGGTACGACTAGTTGTTCGAGCGATGGGACTCGCTTGGCTTAACGTTCTTCCAGCAATGTCAGGTTAGGCGTGTCCGTTGATACCACTTCGACGACGTGCTCGAGGCACAGAAGACTGTAATGTTTAAGTGTGTCTTTCGGTCGCAACCCCGTACTCGTGGCATCAACATACTCAAGAAACTTTGATTCGCGGTAGAGCCGGGCGAGGGTCCCCTCGTAGGCTTCCAAGGTGTCATTTCGAGCGAACGACTCGTCACGTATCGCGTAGGCGATGTAATTGGGGAATTCGATTCGGTACGTCTCAAGTAATTCCCCAGCGCCGACGGGTTCGTCTGGACTAGTCCCCAACCCTTCTAGTTCCTCTCTAAAATCCGAGGCAGGCGCTTGCTCGATAACCAACTCAAGGACGTTGTCCTTTGGCTCTCCTATCTCAGTAAGGTAGACATAGTTGAGCCGATTTAGATCGAGCCAATCAATGGGAGTTCGGTTCATCGCGGTGCCGAAATCGTCAGCTCTCCGACCGTTCTTGAGCCTGACGTAAATACCAGTTTCTTCCGGCGGGTAACCACAAAAGTAGCAAGGCGATTAATCCCAGTATTTTGGAAAGGAGGTCGGCAGTGCTGGTGGTTGTTAAACCCACGAGCACATGCCCTGTGTTGAGGAGGCCCCAAAGATAGGCAACCCAAATACCCGTAATAGTTGCCCGCACCCAGCCCCACGCATTGAAAGTTGCGTAGGCTAAACAACCCCAGAGCCCAATGAAAAATATTTCACCGCCATGGTTGTCGACCAGGTTAGGTTTTAGGATCCACGAAACGACAAGGGCGACCGTGTTGAACGCGAGCAGTCCAGACGCCACACGGATGGCCATGGGCCGGCTGCGGATTGCGGTGGATATCGAGTCGACTAAACCCATGGAAGTTGCGTATCGGTGTAAACGTTGTTTTGCGGAGGATATCGCGCCGGTTCGTCGAGGCTACAGATGGTGACATCGATCACATCGGGGTGTTCGGCAAGTACGCAGGCGATTGGTGTACCGCAACTAGCGCAAAAATAACGAGTCCCGTGTGAGGAGGATTGGAGAACTTCGGGTTCGCCTTCGATGTAATCGAAGTCTTTTGTGGGCACCACCAGCCAAGAAACGTACGCAGCAGCCGACGTTCGCCGACACATCGTGCAGTGGCAGTTGGCTGAAGGATAGGCGTCTTCCCTAATGCGATAACGAACTGAACCACAAAAGCACCCACCTTCTAAATTCATGGTTGTGAACCCAATTAAATTGATTGCGATAGCCTACCCGTGGCACCAATTTTTTTCAGATCTAGCGTATGTCGATCCGCTCAGGACGCCGATATAGCGTTCCAGAACTTGCCGTCATCGGGTGCTAACGGTATGGTGACGGCGGCTTGAGACCGCACTTTTTTTGCTCCTGGGGGATGCGGAGTCCATGGGTGTTGACGAGACGATGGGCGACATTTGGCCTTTCGTTATTTACACGTTAGTTGTAGGTGTTGTTCTAGGCGCAACGCTTTTACTTTCCTGGTTTTTTGGCGCAAAGGCTCGGCACGGTGGGGCCCAAGACATCCCTTATGAATCTGGCATCGTGCCTGTGGGCGAAGCCGAAGATATGCGTTTATCGATCGAGTTCTACTTGGTCGCCATTTTCTTTGTCATCTTTGACCTAGAGACGATTTTTATTGTTGCTTGGGCTGTTGCATTTGAGGAAGTCGGTTGGGTGGGATATGCCGGTGTCGCAGTATTCATCGGCATTTTATTGGTGGCACTGGTCTATGAGTTGAAATCCGGTGCGCTTGAGTGGGGACGCAAATCACGCCACTCCGAACCCTCGAAATATGCTGTTTTGGAGAATCGTTAGTGGAATGGCGATTGATTAAGACGGAGCCGGGAGCGTCCATGCAGCCGGTTGAAGACGCGTACACCGAAGATGCGGCCAAGGGATTCTTGACCGCGAAACTTGAAGATCTTGTGGCTTGGGGCAGGTCAAACTCGATCTGGCCTTTCAACTTTGGTCTGTCGTGCTGCTATGTCGAAATGGCGACGAGTTTTACGTCACGACACGACATTTCGCGGTTCGGAGCGGAGGTGATACGGGCGACGCCTCGCCAAGCTGACTTAATCGTTGTTTCAGGGACCGTGTTCCGGAAGATGGCACCGGTTCTCCAGCACTTGTATGAACAATTGTTGGAACCACGCTGGGTGATTTCGATGGGTTCGTGCGCTAACTCCGGCGGTATGTTTGATGTCTACAGCGTTGTTCAAGGGTCCGATAAATTTCTACCGGTCGACGTCTATGTCCCCGGGTGTCCACCGCGTCCGGAGGCATTTATGCAGGGCTTGACGCTGTTGCAAGAGTCCGTCAAAAACACCGAGCGACCGTTGTCGTGGATGATCGGAAACGATGGGAGCGTGTCGAAGTACGATCCCAGTCAACGAGACAAACACACTCCCGAGCGGATGAAAGCCACCGATCTTGCGGAGCCGACGACCGTCGGGGATGCACCACTGACCACGGATTTACTGGGGAAGAAGCGCGGTAGTTAAGCAGTGTCTGAAGTAGCCGAATCAACAACAGGACTTACTGGGTCAGCCGTGGTCGACGGACTCACGGCTAAAGTGGGTACGGAGCGCTGCACCGTTCAGAAAACGGCGGACAACATCCCCACGATATGGGTGCCTCGTGAAGAGATCGAATCGGTCCTCCGCTACTTGAAGGATGAGGCGAGCGAAACGTACGAATTGCTGTTCGATGTCTCCGCGATTGACGAGCGGGCAAGACAGCATCGGGAAGACCAGCCGGATTCGGACTTCACCGTGTTTTATCACCTAATTTCCGTCTCGGGGAATAGCGACATAAGGATTAAAGTCCCATTGTCTGATGCGGATAGCCGCGTCAACAGCGTTTCGGCGATCTATCCAGTGGCCAATTGGTACGAACGCGAGGCGTTCGACATGTTTGGGATCGATTTTGAGGGCCACCCCAATCTACGCCGAATTCTGACGCCGCCTCTTTGGGAAGGGCACCCGCTTCGAAAGGAACATCCAGCCCGGGCAACCGAAATGGACCCGTTCGAGATGACGCCGGAATTCCAGAAAGCGCAGCAAGATGCGCTGAAGTTTGTTCCCGAGGAATGGGGGATGAACACCGACGCGAAGCACACGGACTTCATGTTCCTCAATTTAGGGCCGAATCACCCTAGCGTGCACGGAGTTTTTCGTATTGCGTTGCAGCTCGACGGTGAGGTCATCGTGCAGGCCGTTCCGGATATCGGGTACCACCACCGGGCGCAGGAAAAAATGTCCGAACGCCAGTCCTGGCACACCTACATTCCTTATACCGACCGCGTTGATTACCTGGGTGGCGTCATCAACAATTTTCCTTACGTCATGAATGTCGAAAACATGGCGGACATGAAGGTGCCGGAGCGTGCCCAAGTCATTCGCGTGATGTTGGTGGAGTTGTTTCGAATAGCCAGCCATTTGCTCTTCTACGGGACGTTCGCACAGGACGTCGGGCAGATGTCGCCGGTCTTTTATATGTTTGCTGACCGGGAGCGTTTGCTCTCGATCATTGAAGCGATTACGGGTGGCCGTATGCATCCAAGTTGGTTCCGAATCGGTGGTGTTTGCCAGGATCTTCCCGACGGTTGGGACGCCATGGTGCTGGATTTTTGTGACTACCTGCCAAAGCGGCTCGACCGATATGAAAAAATGGTGATGCAGAACGGTATTTTGCAACGCCGGACTAAAGACATCGGTGCATACAACACCGCAGAAGGGCTGGAGTGGGGCATCACCGGACCTTCATTGCGTGCCACGGGTAGCGACTGGGATTTGCGGAAGAAGCGCCCATACAGCATGTACGATCAGTTCGATTTTGAGGTTCCCATGGCAACCAACGGCGACACCTACGATCGTTGCCGTGTCCGCGTGGACGAGATTCGGGAAAGTCTAAAAATTATTCGACAGTGCGCCGAGAACATGCCATCGGGGCCGTACAAAGCGGACCACCGGCTGGCGACGCCTCCTGCCAAGGAGCGCACCATGCAGGACATTGAAACGTTGATTCATCACTTTCTAAACGTCAGTTGGGGTCCCGTGATTCCGCCAGGTGAATCCTCGACCATTGTCGAGGCGAGGACCGGTTGGAATTCGTATTACTCGATATCGGATGGAGGCACGATGTCGTATCGCACACGAATTCGCACGCCGTCGTTCCCCGCGTTGCAGCAGATTCCCGTCATTAGCAATGGGTTCATGGTCTCGGACCTTATCGCCATCGTCGCCAGCATCGATTTCGTTATGGCGGACGTCGACCGATGAGTCAAGCGGAGTTGGTACAGGGGTTGTCCGACGAAGAAATCGCCGAAATCGAAGCAGAGATCGCGCATCTCCCAGATCGCGAGTCGGCGGCGATCGATGCGTTAATGATTGTGCAGAAACATCGCGGTTGGGTATCTGACACCAGCCTTCACGCCATCGCTCAACTTCTGGATATGTCTAGCGATGCGTTAGACAGCATCGCCACATTCTACAATTTAATCTTCCGCCAACCCGTTGGTCGCCACGTCGTGATGGTCTGTGACAGCGTGTCTTGTTATGTGATGGGTGCGGATGGGCTCGGGAAGGCGATTCAGGAGCATCTTGGTATCGCGTTTGGAGGAACGACCGACGATGACCGCTTTACGCTCTTGCCGATCGTCTGTCTGGGAGCTTGTGATAAGGCACCGACGATGATGATTGATGAAGAGCTCATCGAAAACGTAGCGGCTGAGCGTCTTGGCGAGATTTTCGGAAGGTTTGATTAATGTCACTAATGGATACCAAACCCTTACTAGGGCGAGTCGAAGAAGGTGGAGGGTTGGTCGACCTAAGCG
>ENA-UPTF01000483-UPTF01000483.1-marine-metagenome-genome-assembly--contig:-NODE-483-length-28130-cov-7.117599_pt1 | contig 28130 bp, 26 predicted proteins | sample MGYA00238166_ERZ767019 | MGnify/ENA primary metagenome ERZ767019 (study PRJEB28930, sample SAMN06266391) | marine metagenome | isolation source: Sea water from 250 m depth | place: Atlantic Ocean | study... | reverse complement strand
GCCACCTTCTTGTGTTTACCAGTATAGGTAAAGTTCATTGGCTGCGGGTTTTTTCAATTCCAGAAGTAAGTAGGATAGCTAAAGGTAAATCTATTGCCAACCTTTTGAACTTGCAAGCTGGAGAATCGATTGCCAGTATTTTATCTGTCCGAGAATTTGAAGAAGATAAATTTGTAATGGTTGCCACCGAACGTGGAATTGTAAAGAAGACTTCATTAATGTCATACAGTAAACCCAGACAGGGAGGGGTTATAGGTTTGACCATTGATGACGGAGACCGCTTGATAGGGGCCGAAGTGTGTGATGGAGAAAGCGATATTCTGTTAGCAACTGAAAAAGGGTTTTCAATTCGATTTTCTGAAAAAGAAGCTCGCCCAATTGGTAGAACAGGAAGAGGTGTCAAAGGCATTCGTTTGAAAACAGACGACCGCGTTGTAGGGGCTGAAATTGTCCACCCCGGGAATATGCTCCTTACTGTAACATCTAATGGATACGGAAAAAGAACGCAGCTAGAGGAATACCCTGTTCAGGGTCGTGGTGGGTTAGGAGTTATGACCATTCGTTGTAATGAAAAAATTGGCGCGGTTGTGGGTGTTCAGCAGGTAACCGAAAATGACCAGCTTTTAGTTATTACTTCCGATGGAAATATTGTTCGAATGAAGGTCAATGAAATTTCTGTGATTGGCCGAAACACCCAGGGGGTTAGACTGGTCGGAACAGGTGAATCGAATCAGGTTGTAAGCGTAGAAAAACTAGTAGAATAAAATAAATAGCAGCTTGGCCCTTTTACAAATGTATAAAAATTTTTTTTCCGCTCAAATAGCATCTATTTTTTTTTCCTCACTGTTTATCCTTGTTTCCTGCACCGATCAAAATGATTCTTTAATTAATAAAGCCAACGAAGAATGGATTCAAGGTCATAACCACAGCGCTCTTGAATTACTAAACGAGTTTTTACAAAAAAATCCTTCCGGGTCGAAAGCCGAAGAAGCCCTTTTTAGAATAGGAGAAATCCATCATTTTAGTTTGAATAACAGCACAGGAGCTCTTATGTTTTTCCAGGAAGTTAGGCAGATGAACCCACAGGGCCCTTTTGGTTATAAAGCGCAAAAATATATCGCTGAAATCGCGGAATTTGGTTTAAAAGATTATGACCAAGCCATCATTGAATATCAAAACCTGATAAATTTTGATAAAAAAGATTTTTCCAATGGAGATCATCAATACCGAATTGCTTCCATTTATTATAAAAAACAAAATTATGAGCAGGCCTTAATGGAATTGGAAATCCTTTTAGAAAATTATCCGAAAAGTTCTTGGGTAGAGGAAACAAAATTTAAGATCATAGAAATCCTCTATACCCTCAATCGTTGCCCTGAAGTAAGAAACCAATACCGGGATTTTAATCTGGAATATTTCAAAAGTCGTTTTAAATCAGAAATTGATTTTGTAGTGGCATCCTGCCTAGAAGAAGAAGGACATCTTCAAGATGCTTACAACGGATTTAAGGCTTTAGAAGGACAATACACTTATCCCTCTATATTGAAAATGAAGCTGGTAGGAATAGAAAAAAGGATTGAAAAGAAAAGATAATGCTAGATATAAAGTTTATTCGCGAACACCTTCAGACTGTAAAAACCGGACTCGGTCGTCGAAATGGGAACAATCACGACTTGGATACATTGTTGAAACAGGAAGATGAAAGGCGACAAGGACTTCAGGAATCCGAACAACTCAAAAATAAAAAAAAGAAACTTTCTGCAGAAGTTGGAAAACTGAAACAGCAAGGAGAAAATGCTTCTAAACAAATGGAAGAAGTAAAAAATCTGAATGTATTTATCAAAGAATTAGATGAAAAAATTGAAGGATTAGAAAGTATTATCCATGAAAAACTTTTGAACATTCCCAACCTACCCGATGAAAGTATTCCTGATGGTCAAGATGAGTTCAGTAATAGGTTTGTTCGAGAATGGGGAAAGAAACCCAGCTTGTCTACTGAACCCCTAAACCATGTTGAACTTGGTGAAAAACTTGATTTAATTGATCTGAAGCGAGCCGCAAAAATATCTGGTGCAAGGTTTGCGATATACAAAGGGGCCGGCGCAGCTTTGTTGCGGGGTTTGGTAAATTTTATGGTAGATGTGCAGACTCAGGAAAATGGATATGAAGAACTCTACCCTCCTTTTCTTGTAAATAAAGCAAGCATGTTGGGTACGGGTCAATTACCAAAGTTTGAAAATGATCAGTTTGCTATGCGAGATGATCCTCTTTACTTAATTCCTACGGCGGAAGTTCCAGTGACTAATTTTCATAGGGAAGAAATTCTTGACGAAAAATCTCTACCCATTTGTTATACGGCTTATACTCCGTGCTTTAGACGAGAAGCCGGGTCGTATGGAAAAGATACTCATGGTTTGATTCGGCAACATCAATTTGACAAAGTAGAGTTGGTAAAATTTTCTAGGGCTGATGAATCAGAACAAGAACTGGAGAAACTTGTACGGGATGCAGAATCGATTTTAAAGAAATTGAATTTGCATTATAGAGTTATGGAATTATGTGCCGGTGATATAGGTGTTTCAGCTTCAAAAACTTATGACCTGGAAGTTTGGTTGCCTAGTCAGAATACATACCGAGAGATTTCTTCTTGCAGTAACTTTAGGGATTATCAAGCGCGCCGAGCCCAAATACGTTGTAAAAAGCGAACGGGAGGGAAACCGGAATTTGTTCATACTTTGAATGGGTCCGGTCTCGCAGCGGGCCGATTGTTTGTAGCAATATTAGAAAATTATCAAAATGCTGGAGGAACCGTTACTGTTCCGGAAGCTCTGCGACCTTATTTACAGGGACGCGAGCTTTTGTCATTATGAATCAAGAAAACAGATTAATTAGTAGTGATTCGTATTATAAAAATTTACCTATAAACAAGTTGCCTTTAAATGAAACAACTAAGATTATTAAAAATCATGATGCTTATGAATTTCACAAAACATTATCTGAATATAATCCTACTCCTTTAATTGAATTACCTTACTTATCAAAAAAGTTAGGGGTTAAAAACATCTATGTAAAAGATGAATCAAAACGTTTCAATTTAAATGCATTTAAAGGATTAGGCTCCTCTTATGCTATTTCACAATCTTTAATAAAAAATCCTGACATTAAAACTTTTTGTACGGCAACCGATGGAAATCATGGCCGTGCTGTTGCATGGGCTGCAAAAATCGCCAGCCTGAGTGCACTCAAGAACCTTGATGAGAAGGAGATCGAAAAAAAGAAATTTTCAGGTTCTTATGAAAATGTTTCTTTGGACGAAAAAATAGAAGGATTGCATTTTAAAGACGCAAGCATTAAACAAACTATGAAAGAATTAATTGCCTAAACCAATAAAAAAATAATCATTAAGACAAAAACTAAAAATGGCCAATGACAAAATAAAAGGCGAGTGCTTTTGTGGTGCTGTAGAACTCAGAGTTACTGGGGAACCATCAGCAATGGGATATTGTCATTGTAAAGACTGTGCCGCATGGAGCGCAACTCCAATAAATTCCTACAGTTTTTGGGGGCCTGATCAAATTGAAATTACAAAAGGTATAGAAAATATTAAAACATTCTCCAAGACAGATCACAGCAAGAGAAAGTTCTGTAAGAAATGCGGGGGCCATTTAATGACTGAGCATCCAGATTCAAACGTTATAGATATTTTTGCTGTGATATTGGAAGGGTTTTTGTTTGAACCAGCCATTCATGTATACTATGAGAGTAAAACTGTTTCGGTTAAAGATGGGTTACCAAAGTTCAAAGATCTGCCTGAAGAGTTCCATGGTTCTGGAGAAATTTTGCCAGAGTGAAGACTTAAATATTTAGTTAATAAATAAGTTAATCTAGTCCATTGTCACAGAAATTTTAAATGCCTTTCCTTGAGTCCAAAATAATTCCTGCTTGAAAAGAAAAATGAGTTAGAAGTAACCCATTCTTATATTTTAAATTTAAGATGTAGATTTATTAGTGCAATGTTTTTTGATGCTATTTCTCTCAATTATTATATTGATTACATTTTCAGTGATTGAGCTTATTTCCAAGATCCTGTGTTTTGAAATTGGAAAATAGTAAGCAAACAATTTTGGATAACTACAATACAAAGAAGGTATGATTCAAGAGAAGCAAATAATAAAAATAGTATTACCAAGGGAAAAACATTGGGTCGGAGATGGATTTTATGTGAGTTCAATTTTTTCAATGCACTCTGAGGATAATAAACATATCAGCCCTTTTTTATTGTTGGATCATGCTGCTCCTACATACTTCCCTCCTACAGATCAAAAGTTGGGAGTAGGTGAGCACCCGCATCGTGGTTTTGAAACAGTAACTATGGCTATCAAAGGAGAAGTAGAGCACAGAGACTCCAGTGGTGGCGGAGGGAAGATAAGAACCGGAGGAGTTCAATGGATGACTGCAGGTTCTGGAGTTGTTCACGATGAATTTCATTCTAGGGATTTTGCTAAAAAAGGGGGTGAATTTGAGATGGTTCAACTTTGGGTAAACCTACCAGCAAAGCATAAAATGACAAAACCCAGATACCAATCTCTTGATAAAAAAGATTTGCCCATTGTTCGACTACAGGATGGAACAACAAAAGTAAAGATTATTGCAGGTAATTTTGGTAGTTCATTTTCACCTGCCGAAACTTTTACAAAAATAAATATTTATGAGGTGGAAGGTCATCAAAATTCTGAAGTTAAACTAAATTTTGATGATGGTACGAACACTTTAATTCTTCAATTGGCAGGAAGCTCATTTATTGGCGATCAACAATTAGATAAAGGGTATCTTGGAATATTTAGTAGAAGTGGAGTTTCAATAAATTTAAAAACTGCTGAGGATTTCAAGATTCTGATCTTAAATGGTGAACCAATCGAAGAACCTTTGGAGGCATATGGTCCTTTTGTGATGAATACAAGAGAGGAGTTGATGGATGCTTTCAGGGATTTTCAAGAAGGAAACATGGGAAGCTTGGCTGACTAGACCATGGTTTAAATGCAATTTGCCTCTAAATCACAAATAAAACTGAAAATTTTATATTTTTCGAACTACATTGAACACTTCTGAAAACGACTTTAGTGGAGAAGAAGATAGATTTATCTAATAAGAAAAACCCTCATTATCTCCTCTATGTAACTCCTCCCTTTAATTCTTCACAGTCAGACAAGGAACACAAACATATTCTATATCGATAAAAAGAAATTTGTTAATTCTTTTATTGTATCCAATGGTTTTTCTTCAGGAATAAAATGACCTGAGTCAATTGCACAACCTCCAACATTATATGAACTATATTTTTGCCATATTTCTTTCGGTTTAAATTGTTTTCCCACAACACCTTTTGCTCCCCACAAAACCTGAATCGGAATTTCCAGTAGCTGATCCCTGTCTAGACGGTCATGTTCTAAATCAATAGATGCTGCTGCCCGGTAATCTTCACAGCTTGCGTGAATGCGTTTAGGTTGTTTAAAAGATTTTAAATAGGCCTCTTCAATCTTACCAAATTGGTGTCCACCTGACCATTTATTCAAACATTGATCCATCCATTTTTTGGGGTCGCTTTCAATCATTTTCTCCGGCAAACCTTTTGGTTGAATAAGGAAAAACCAGTGAAAATAACTTTGAGCGAATTTCATATCTGTTGCTTCGTACATATCAAGCGTGGGGCATATATCAAGCACACTGATAGCCTTTACCCTGTCCCGGTAATCTTTTGCCATTCTGTGGGCGACTCTTCCGCCCCGATCGTGTCCGGCCACAAAAAATTCATCAAAGTTGAAAAAATCCATTACATAAATCATATCCTGTGCCATGGATCGCTTCGAATATGCTTCATGATTTTCATCACTTACTGGTACCATACTATCTCCATAACCCCGCAGATCAGCAGTAATTACGGTAAAAATTTCAGATAAAGAAGGAGCTGTTTTATGCCACATTAAATGTGTTTGAGGGTAACCATGCAATAAAAGAAGTGGTGCCCCATTGCCATAACATCGACAAAAAATTTCCCCTAAAGGGGTGGAAATATAATGTTCTTTGAAATTTTGTAATTTCATTAATAATTATGCTGTTAGCGATTTATTTTTTTCAACGAGTTCATAATTTTTTCCCCAAAGGGATCATATCTTCTCTATTAGAATGTTGTCTTTGCCAAGTTAACACATACATTATTTAGATCAAATAGGTGTAATATCCCATGCAAAGTATAGTTCTCTCTCCTATCAGTTAAAATACCAGATAATTCATCAGATGTCATTTCAGCAAAGTATTTTAATCCCATCATCTTCTTTGTGCATTCCCGACTAATTCTTCACAGTCTGCACACCTCCAAGTAAAATCCCCAATTCTTGTAAAACAAACCAATTGATGTTATATATTGAGTTATCCTAATCCACTTATAGGAAATCAAACGAGAAATATACTTATCATCCTCTCAATTCTTCTTAATTTATAGTGGACCCCATAAATGAGACAATGTGCTAAGGGTTATTTTCAATCAAACGCGGATACCGAATGGGTAGAAAAAAGTATTTCAAGGAATTGAAGACTCAAATAGCACTTGATGCAATAAAAGGTCACAATTCAACAGCTTGGGTCTTAGCTACCGCATTTTAAAAAATAAATTTCAAAGTCTTTGAGTTTACTTATTTCTGCGATTACCTGTTGTGAATTTGGCGGACATGAATTTTATTAATAATTATGAAATTGCTGATTAAAAACTCACTGATATTGACGGTCAATCCGCAAAACGAGGTCTTTGAAAATGCGGATATTGCGATTGAAAATGGCTGCCTTCTGGCAGTCGGTAAGGTGCCGGAAAATTTTGAGGCCGACAAAGTAATTGATGCCACTGATCAAATTGCCATGCCCGGACTTGTCAATGCACACACGCACATTCCAATGTCTCTGTTCCGGAACTATGCCGATGATCTGCCATTTTGGCCATGGCTGCTTGAAAAGATTAAACCAGCAGAGGATCACCTCAGTGCCGAGCACGTTTATTGGGGTGCAAAACTTGGAATTTTGGAACTGATTCAATCCGGTGTTACTTGTTTTTCAGACATGTATTTTTACATGGGCGAAGTCGCGAAGGTGGTTGAAGAGTCTGGAATTAAAGCCTGCCTGAGTGGAGTGTTACTGGAAGTCTCTGATTTAGGTCCAACATTTATGAAGGCCGCGGTTGACTTTCACGACTCATGGCACGGCAAAGCCGGTGGAAGAATTAAGGTATTTTTTGGTCCGCATTCGATGTATTTGTGCGGTCCGGAATATTTACGAGAAACTACCGAAGAAGCCCTAAAGCGTAAAACCAGAATTCACATTCACCTGTCAGAAAGTCGGCAGGAAGTTGCGGACAGTCTCGAAAAATATGGGAAATCTCCGGTTCAGCATTTGGTGGATTTAGGACTTTTTGAATGCCTGACTGCTGCTGCGCACTGTGTTCATCTTTCCGTAGAGGATATTGAGCTTTTGCGAAAACACAAAGTGAGTGTTCTGAATAATCCAACCAGTAACCTCAAACTGGCAAACGGCTTTGCTCCTGTGGAGGAACTCCTGAAAAAAGGAGTGAATGTCGCACTCGGCACAGACGGTTCCGCCAGCAACAACAACGTGAATCTTTTTGAAGAAATGCACCTTGCCGCACTTGTTAACAAAGCCATTAACGACAACACAGAATCGGTTCCGGCACAGCAGGTTTTACGCATGGCCACGATTAACGGTGCAAAAGCCCTGGGCCTGGAAAAGGAGATTGGATCCCTCGAAGTCGGAAAGCAGGCAGATTTGATTTTACTGGATGCAAACAAACCTCATTATTTCCCGCGTCATAATCCAGTTTCATCTATCGCTTATTCAGCACAGGCTGCGGATGTGAGTACTGTTCTTGTTAACGGCAAAGTCTTGATGGAGAATTATGAAGTAAAAACAATCGACGTGGAAGAAACCATGCAAGAAGGAGAACGAATGGCTTTTGATTTGGTAAGCAGAGCAAAAGAAAGTTGACTGATAAGCGTAATATTTCTTTATTCATGAGACTTTTAGGTCAGGCTTCTACCAAACTAAAGGACTCCTAATTCGGCCAAGATACAGCTGGATTAATATTCAGACAGCTCAGCATCCAAGCTCTTTTTAATCCATACAGCATCGCCGTAATGATCAATCGAGGTAACGACCCAGCAGTAAATCCAGGTCACGGCAGGTTGTTTTGGAGATTTTAGATTTGTCGGTAATTAGGGAAAATTTGAGGGCATCCGCCTGGGAATTGGGAAAATCTGGCGAAATTCTTAGCAAAGTTTCAACAAGAATCTGTCGGGCAGTTTCGACATTAGCATGCATCACCTTGATGATGTCCTCGACGCTAACTTCTGATTCGGATATGTGCCAACAGTCGTAATCGGTGGCTAGGGCGATCGAGGCAAAGGCCATTTCCGCTTCCCGTGCCAACTTGGCTTCCTGGGCGTTGGTCATCCCGATCACGTCTGCGCCCCATGAACGGTAAAGCTGCGATTCTGCACGTGTGGAAAAAGCAGGCCCCTCCATGCAGATGTAGGTTCCTCCTACATGCATGGTTGCCCCCACCGTTTGCGCTGCTTCCACCAGTTTCCCACTCAGGTCAGAGCAGACAGGATCGCCGAACTGTACGTGCCCAACCACGCCGTTGCCAAAAAAAGTGGATTTCCGGTGACGAGTTAGATCGATGAACTGATCGGGAAAAACCATGTGGCCCGGTTCTATTTCTTCGCGGAGACTGCCAACTGCGCCCACTGAAATCAAATGAGTGACCCCGAGCATCTTCAACCCCCAGATGTTGGCACGGAAGGGTATTTCAGTTGGTAGCAGCACATGCCCGATGCCGTGGCGAGGAAGAAAAGCCACCGGGATGCCGTTAACCTCGCCTGTCACGAAATTCGAGGAAGGCTTTCCAAAAGGAGTGTCTAGATGGACTTCTTCGATTTCCTCCAACTCTTCCAGATGATACAGTCCGCTGCCGCCGATGATGCCTACTTTCATGTTCGATTCCTGTTTCAAATGTTTTATTCGCAGAGCTTATGGCATAATTGAATATTGGAGCCCTTTTAATTTACGGACTTGCCGCTAATGGTTTCAATATGCTTAATTTTTAATCTGTACACCATGTCTGCTGTCACTTATTTCATTCTCCTTTAAAAGTCACGAGACTAAAAATGGGATGATCTAATTTTTTTCTGCCTTTTAAGTCAACTAATTCAATCACAAAAGCATAGCCAACAATGATTCCTCCCCCTTGTTCAATCAACCTTGAACTACCCTCCATCGTACCGCCTGTTGCCAACAAATCATCCACCATCAAGACTCTGCTGCCGGGTGGAATTGCATCCTGGTGGACTTCCACCCGGTCAGTGCCGTACTCTAAATCGTATTCAACCACGTGTGTGGGACCGGGTAGTTTCCCTTCTTTACGGACAGGGATAAAGCCCTTTCCCAAACGCAAAGCCAATGGTGCTCCTATGATAAATCCTCGCGATTCTATTCCTACCACCAAATCGATTTGCTCGTCTTGGTAACGCTTTACGAAGCGCTCCACTACATCGTTAAAAGCTTGCGGATCGGCAAGCAAGGTTGTGATGTCCCGGAATTGAATCCCTGGTTTAGGAAAGTCAGGAATCGTACGGATTTTCAGTTTTAAATCAACCATTCGGTTTTTATGCTTCAAAAAAATGGTTTAGAAGGGACCCAACAATAGCATTCTGCTGCCCACAAAACGCTATATCTGAAAGGTCAGCTTTAGACAGGGGAATTTACGTTATCACAAATACTGCTTTAAAACAAAGATAATTAGTGGACACAATACTAAATTGATTGTTTGAAAATTTTGTGTCACCCAAGTTCTCGACTCCAAGATCATTTCCACTAGTTGTTAAGCTGTGTCCAAAGGTTCAAAAGATTTTACTAAATCATCTACAGCCCTCATTTGCTTCAGGAAGGGTTCGAGCTGATTCAGTCGGAGTGCGCAGGGACCGTCACAAAGAGCTTGTTCCGGTTCCGGATGCGCTTCCAGAAAAAGACCTGCGATTTTTTGAGACATACCTGCCAAAGCAAGTTCTCGCACAGATTCCCGCCGTCCAGCTGCTGCGTCACCCATACCTCCCGGACGCTGAAGTGCATGAGTAACGTCAAAAAGAACTGGATAACCAAAACTTTTCATCACAGAAAAGCCGAGCATATCCACCACCAAATTGTTGTAGCCGAAACTTGTGCCGCGTTCGCAAAGAATGAGCCGGTCATTTCCGGAGGATTCGCATTTCTGCAGAATGTTACTCATTTCTTCCGGGGCTAAAAACTGGGCTTTTTTAATGTTGATTGCGGCACCGGTTTTGGCCGCTGCAACTATCAAGTCGGTTTGACGAGACAAAAAGGCAGGAAGCTGCAAAACGTCTGCGACATCTGCAGCCGGTGCCGCCTGATAAGGCTCATGAATATCAGTGAGGATGGGCACGTCAAATTCGGATTTAATTTTTTCGAGAATCTGTAAACCTTCATCCAGTCCCGGTCCTCGGAAAGAGTCGATGGATGAACGGTTGGCTTTATCGAAGGAAGCTTTGAAAATATAAGGAATCCGGAGCTTGTCGGTAATCGACCGGAAAGTTTCCGCTACCTGTAAAGCTACGGATTCAGATTCAAGCACGTTCAATCCGCCGACTAGAGCAAACGAAATTTCGTTACTCAATTTTACATCACGAATTTGAATTATTTTTTTAGCGGTCATTTTTTGATTTAAGTTTCAATCGAGTGTGCGGCGGCGCATAAGTTTTTCATTTTTTGGACAGCAAGTTCACGTCCCAAAATTCCAAGTCCGCAGTCGGGTGCGGCAATCAGACGGTTTGCGTCAATATGTTCCAGTGCATCCATTAAACGCTTCCGAATTTCCTCGACTGCTTCAACGCGGCTTTTTGCTATGGCAACTACTCCAAAAATAATGGTTGTGGTTTTGAAATGCTCCAGCAAATTCAGGTCATTGTAGCGGTGTGCATCTTCCAAAGACAGGGCCATGACAGACGAATCTTCCATTGCATCCGCAATTTGGAAGTACGACTCACGAGGAGCTTTAGGATAATCAACAGCATCAATTACATCAGGATATCCACAACACATGTGAGCAGTTCGGGTAACTCCGTCCGGACAGTTTTGAAATGCACGTTCCAAATTCTCGACTCCAAATTCAAGCGCACGTTCAGGATAACGGGCAAAAAGGGGTTCGTCTATTTGAATGTGCCGGCAGCCTGCATTGGCCAGACTGAGTACTTCCTGGTTCAGTGCTTCAGCAATCGCTTTTCCAAAATCTTTTTGATTACCGTAATATTCATCCACGACGGTATCTGCAACAGTCAAAGGTCCGGGCATTGTAATTTTTACTGGCTTGTCTGTTGCTTCCTGGGCCCGCCTCCAATCATCTGCTAGAAACGAATCCCTTGTTTTGACTGGACCACGAACCGTTGGCAGTAACGAGGAGTAATTTCCAGTACGCAAAGTCTTTTCTGTAAGATTCTCAAAATCCATTCCTTCCAGATGTCTGCAATGATAGTGAATGTAATTTTCTCTGGTAATCTCACCATCTGTGGGGATGTCAATTCCTGCATCGACCTGATCGTTGACTGCTTCGTGAGTTCCCATCTCGAGAATTGAATTAACTTCATCACCCATTGCATTCAGTGCTTCAGCCCAACCTCGGGTCGGATCCGATGTATCCAAATTACCGAACCAGTCTGGAAGTTTTACGTATTCCGGTTTTGGATAAGCTCCAATTGTAGTTGTTAACAATCCCAAATTGTCATTTTTTGTAAGATATTAATTATTAAAAATTTGTTTCAAAAGTCTTCAAAATTTACATGTTGATATTATTGAATATTTTTGATTTCAGCAAGTCTTTTTAGTCGAGGAGTCTGGTTGGGCTTCCGGTGCGGCAAGCTTGAACGGATAAAGAGTCATACACACTAAACCCAGATTGATTGAATTCTGGGATATCCGGAAAGAATGGAATTAAATTCAGATTAATATTGTCAGTATCTTTTTATTAGTTTACCATTAGTTCCACGTTAATGCTTTTGCAGATTTATATTGTATCTGCAATTATGTTTGACACTGAAAGAGCTGCGGTTTCAAATTTTCTAAGCGAAGAGCGTGGCTGACCAGAAGCATTTCGTTTCTGGTTTTTCTGAACCGCCGGCCTCAAGCTGGTATTATTAATTGTCCATATAGGAGAAAAAGATGAAGAAACTCGCAAAATTATTTGCAGTAACATTTGCCTCAATCGCTATTTCTGCAGGCAGTCTTTCTGCAATAGAAATTAAAAAAATTCATTTTCTTATCCCCGGCGGCGCAGGCGGAGGATGGGACGGTACAGCAAGGGGTACTGGAGAAGCCCTGACTAAAGCAGGACTGATCAGCAGCGCCACTTTTGAAAATATGTCCGGCGGTGGCGGCGGAAAAGCAATAGGTTATCTAATTGAAAACTCCAAAAGCAATCACGGTACGCTGATGGTGAATTCAACACCAATCGTAATCCGTTCATTGACAAAGGTCTTTCCGCAGAACTTCCGGGATCTAACCTTGATCGCCGGAACAATTGGTGACTATGCTGCACTAGTAGTTCCAGCCAATAGTCCATATAGGAATTTCAAGGATTTGGTAACAGCATACAAGAAAAACCCTGAAAGCGTTGCCATCGTCGGCGGTTCTGCTCCGGGGAGTATGGACCATCTGGTTCCGGCAATGGCATTCAAAGCTGCCGGTGCAGACCCGACAAAAGTAAAATACATTCCTTTTGATGCAGGAGGTAAGGCCATGGCCGCACTGTTAGCCGGAGAAGGAGATGCACTTTCTACTGGTTTCTCAGAAGCTGTCAGCATGGAAAAAGCTGGGAAAGTACGTATGATAGCTGTCACTTCATCTGAACGAGTTGATGCGGCACCCAATGCACCAACCTTAATTGAACAAGGTTACAATGCTACTTTTGTAAACTGGAGAGGATTTTTTGCTGCTCCTGATCTACCGAGCAATATGCGAAAAGCCTACATTGAGGTTCTTGGTAAAATGTACAAAACTCCAGAGTGGGAAAAAGTCCGTGCCCGTAATGGATGGGTCAACATCTATAATCCAGGTGACAAATTCATGGTTTTCCTTGCTGAACAGGAAAAAGTTATCGGTAATCTGATGCGCGAGCTCGGATTCCTGTAAACCATTCTGCTTCGTAATATCCGGGAAGTTTTTCGGCTTCCCGGAACTGTGAGTCTGTTATTCCATTTTGCCATGCTAGATCTAAATCGCGCGGTAGCTTTGGTACTGCTGGCGTTTTCCAGCGGCTACTTATACCTCGCTTATTCCTACCATCTCCTTCCTTTTGAACGTTTCCTGTCAGTGAAGCCAAACACCATGCCGATGGGTTTGGCAATTGGAGGAATAATTTGTTCTCTCTTTATTCTTATTCAGCCACAAGTTCCTGATGTTGAAGGTGATGGAACCGTTAATCGACCTGATGGGGAATATCTTCAAAACCCTCAAAACTTTAACTGGGGCCAAGGGATTGGACTTTTGGTTCTTGCCGCAGTTTATGCGGTGTCTTTGCATGCTCTAGGCTTCCTTTTCAGTACCTCCGCTTTTCTGGTATTAGGTGGAATTTTACTGGGTGAGCGACGCTATACTTTTCTCATCCCGATTGCAATTACTGCCAGTGTGCTGGTCTGGTATCTTGTAGATGAAGTTCTGACGATATTTTTACGACCCTGGCCTAGCTGGATTTTCTAATGACCTTATAATTATATGATTCCAATGCACTGCTTCTCCATATATTTAAGAATATTGCTTCAATATAAGCAAATTGCCTTGGAGAAATCACATGCTTGATGGAATGCTGCTGGGTCTTGAAACAGCTCTCAGTCTACAAAATATACTGTTTGCAGCGCTGGGATGTTTTATCGGAACGATTATCGGGATGCTCCCCGGACTCGGACCGATGTCCATTGTGGCTATTATGATTCCTGTAAGTCTTCAGATCGGTGACCCTGCGACAACATTGATTTTGCTGGCTGGAGTTTACTATGGTGCAATTTTCGGAGGCTCCACCTCTTCTATTCTAATAAATGCTCCCGGAGAGGCTGCTGTAGTAGCTACATCTTTTGACGGATACCCTTTAGCCCAAAAGGGTCAAGCAGGAAAAGCCCTTACAATTGCAGCCATTTCTTCTTTTTCCGGAGGAACGATTGGAGTGGTGTTGTTAATGTTTTTTGCACCGGCACTGTCCAGCTTTGCAATTTTATTTTGGTCTGCAGAATACTTTGCCTTGATGCTTCTCGGTTTGTCGGCAGTCTCAGCATTTGCCGGCAAAGGTAAAGTTCTTAAAGCCGTGATGATGACATTATTAGGATTGATGTTAGCCACAGTTGGTGAATCTTCACTTTTCCAAGCACCACGATTTACCCTGGGTATAATGGATTTACAGAGTGGAATTAATTTTGTCACTCTTGCAATGGGATTGTTTGCTGTTCCGGAAGCCTTCTTTTTGGCAATTGACAAAATTCGCGGTAAAAAAAGCAGTTCCAAAAAATCCCAGGAAATATCAAATCTGCGCATTAACCGCAAAGAAGCCAAAGCTATTTTACCGGTAATCGGGAGGCAATCAATTCAAGGATTCCTTATTGGAGTTATGCCCGGAACAGGCGCTACAATTGCCTCGTTCCTCGGTTATGCAGTAGAAAGAAACCTTGCCAGTCCTAAAGAACGTGAAGAATTCGGCAAAGGCTCCATCAAAGGTTTATCCGCACCGGAAACCGCAAACAATGCTGCAAGCACAGGTTCATTTGTCCCATTGTTGACACTAGGAATCCCCGGTTCCGGAACGACCGCTGTTCTTCTTGGAGCTTTTATCGCCCTGAATCTGCAGCCAGGACCACAGCTGTTGCATGAACGACCAGAAGTATTTTGGTCTGTTATCATGTCAATGTACTTCGGTAACATAATCCTTCTAGTACTTAATCTGCCATTGGTTCCCTACATCGCCAGACTGCTGGCAATTCCACGGGGTTATCTGATTCCCTTTGTCCTTTTTTTTGCTATGGCCGGAGCATACATTGGTCAGAACAATTCAACAGAACTACTTTTACTGCTGGGTTTTGGTGTCTTAGCCATTATCTTGAGATTTGCAGATTATCCCTTGCCTCCGCTGCTGATTGGTTTCGTGTTGGGTCAAATGTTCGAGGACAATCTTGGACGCGCTATGCGCAACGCAAATGGTATCCAATTTATCTGGGAGCGTCCAATGACATTGATGCTTATAATTTCGGCAGCAATGTTCATTCTATTTCCACTTCTCAGGGATTGGCTGACAAGCAAACACAAATAAATTTCAGGCATGACAGTTCCCAGTATTTCTTTAATAAGCCCAACAGGCGCATTTGGCATTTGTAGACGGGTAAAATTCAGTTCGTTTTGATGGTTTAAATGCCTCTCATCTTGAAAGTAGCAGATGGATCCACACTTCCATCCTTTACCAAGGCAACCCCATAATTCGTTTTGGCAGAAGCAATGGATACCAACCCATTCCGAACATCTTCCGCGACAAGTTCTGCCTCCCGTTCATAGGGATTCCCGAACCCTGCACCTCCTACCAGTTCCAGCCGAAGCCGATCATGTGGAGGAATCGATTGTTGTCCTTTAGGTTGAAGCTTCGCTCCAGAGGCTAGCGAAATCCGCCCCATTGCTCCATCTTTCCCTCCTTCACGTCCTTTGGGAGCATTGTCACAACGTTCGAACATGGCCAACACGTCAAAAGGGATCCCATCGTTTCCACTGATTTCTATAACCTGGCCCAAACCTCCTCTTTGCCGTCCCGCACCTCCGGAATCTAAACGAAATTCCTTTCGCCAAAAGACTACAGGAGTAATCGCTTCATTGACTTCCACCGGCATCCCACGCACTCCACTTGGAAAAGCCGTTACGCTCATGCCATCTTTATCAGGACGAGCTCCGGAACCACCACTATTGAAATGCAGCATTTCAAATTCCGGAATCGTTCCTTCATAACCGGAATTGGCTGAGATCGCTTCTCCCCCACGAAGCTGAACGATCCATAAAGCCGCAGCGCCCTCGGCCTGCACCCCTCCAGGAACCACCTGGTGCAAACACCCTAAGATGGTGTCCGGCAAGAGGTGGCCAATTATATGTCGTGCGGCCACAGGATAAGGTCGAGGTGCATTCAAAATACACCCTTCAGGCGCAGAGAATGTTATGGGTAGGAGAGAACCATAATTATTGGGAATGTCTGACGCTACGACACACTTTACACCAAAACACGTATAAGCCTTGGTATAATTCAAAACCACATTTATCCCGTAGGCCACAGCAGGTGAACTTCCTGTATAATCAACATGGATGTGGTCATCACTGACCGTGAGGGCCGCTTGTAATCTCACAGGTTTATCATAACCATCCATTGTTAAAGTGTTGTGGTATGTCCCATTTTTGAGAGTTTTGATGCGTTCAATCGTAGCCCTTCGAGAACTTTCGATGATTAATTCTGCCAGGTCGTCCAATGCTTCCAATTTAAACTCCCGCATCATACTTATCAACCGTTTTGAACCAATATCGTTGGATGCGGCAAATGAAAAAATATCTCCCACTACTTGCTGGGGTTCACGTACATTTGTTCTGATGATGTCCATGAGGGTTTCATTGGGCTCTCCTTCTCGAAACAAATGAAGAATGGGAATGTTGATCCCTTCTTCAAACACCTGACGGGCATCCGGGCCAAATCCCCGTCCTCCTACGTCTACAACGTGACAAGTGTTGGCAAACAAAGCCACAACTCGATTCTCTAGAAAGGTCGGAGTTACGACTGTGAAATCGTGTAAATGACCGGAAGTCATCCATGGGTCATTGGTGATGAAAACGTCTCCGGGCTTCATCGTGTCCACCGGGTGTTTGTTGATGAAATGCACCACTCCCTCAGCCATTGAATTGATGTGGCCGGGAGTGCCGGTCACCGCCTGAGCCAGCATGCGTCCTTGACGATCAAACACACCTGCTGCCAAATCGCCTGCTTCTCGAACACTTGTGGAGAAAGCAGTACGAATCAGAGCCTGGGCTTGTTCTTCCACCACCGAGATCAAGCGGTTCCACATCACATGCATATGGATTGTGGATAATGCAGACGTTTTACTCATTCATTCCTCCTCTCTTCGTGTTAAAATTATATAACCAAACGAATGAACCGTCGCCTGAAAACGGACGCTCACTACCGTCGCAGTGTCTTTTTCGAGCAAGACGGCCGGCCCCTGCATTTGGGCTCCGGGTTTTAGGATAGTTCGATCATAGACCTTTGCAGTGATAAATTGACCAGTTTCTGTATCCATCAAAACCCTTTTTCCCATCACTTGAGGTTCGTAGACTTTAGGTTCTTCTGAAGGTTTGTATAACAGATCACGTTCTGTGCTCACCAACAAGACCCAAGTCAACACTTCCACATCCAAATTAGGAATCGAGCGTTCATATAAACGATGGTATTCTCTTTCAAACCCTTCCATGAGTTTTTGAGCCGCATCTTCACCCAACATTTTGTCAGTCACCCGCACAGGAATCTCAACACCCACCTCATGACCCTGTCCGACGTAACGCATATAAGCTGTACGTGTTTCGACAAGCGGTTTTCCTCCTGCCCCGGATTCGACCACCGCAAACGCTTCCTTGCGCATTTCCTCTAACACAGTATTGACACCTGAGGTATCTATAGAACTCAAGCGTTGGTACCGACTACGGATCACTTCATACGCAACTGGTGCTCGAAGAAACCCAATCGCTGACCCTACCCCAGCACCTGGCGGGATCACCACTCGATCTATTTTCAGCTTTTCAGCCATCCTGACGGCATGCAATGGAGCTGCACCTCCAAAAGCAATCAGAGTGCGTGCTTCAATTTCTTTTCCACTTTCAATGGCATGCATTCGGGCGGCATTGGCCATATTTTCATCCACCATCTCAGAAACACCCAATGCTGAAAGGGTATCGTTCAAATTCAATGGATCTCCAACCTCACGTTTCAAAGCTTGAACCGCATTATCACGATTCAACTGCATAGTTCCTCCAGCAAAATTGTTGGGATCGATCCGCCCCAACACCACATCGGCATCTGTCACTGCAGGTTTGTTCCCTCCCAAACCGTAACATGCGGGTCCGGGGTCCGAACCGGAACTGTGCGGGCCGACGGCAATCCGTCCCATCGTATCAATGTGGGCCAGGGATCCTCCTCCCGCACCTATCTCCACCATTTCGATCACTGGAATTCGTAAAGGGATCCCACTCCCTTTCATGAAGCGATACACCCGTGCTACCTCAAAAGCGCGGGCTGTTTGAGGTTCGAAATCGTCGATCATACAAATCTTTGCAGTTGTTCCACCCATGTCATAGGAGACCACATCCGACAATCTCAATTCTCGAGCAATGTGACTGGCAAAAATAGCACCTCCCGAAGGTCCTGACTCAACCAATCGGATGGGATATCGAATGGCTGTTTCCATAGTGGTTATCCCACCTCCCGAAAGCATAAGAAACAAAGGACATTGGAAGTCAGCTTCTTTGAGCACCTTTTCCAGATTTCTTAAATGCCGACTCATCAATGGCAGTACATAGGCATTCGCACACGCTGTTGAAATGCGTTCATACTCCCGCAGTTCTGGAGAAACCTCACTGGATAAAGTGATTTCAACATTTGGAAGATTAGCCAATAAGATCTCTCGGGTACGTTGTTCATGAGCCCCATTTGCATAACTATGAAGGTATCCAACAGCAATGCTTTGGACTTCTTCACTCATGAGAGTAGGGACAAGCGATTCGATGCCTTTTTCGTCAAGAGGCAACAAGATGTTTCCGTACGCGTTCATACGTTCAGAAACTGGAAACCGTAAAGCTCGAGGGACTAGAGGTTTGGGTAAATCAATACTCAAGTCATACTGATCGTAGCGGCTTTCATTACGGATCTCAATGCTATCGCGAAACCCTTCTGTTGTGAGAAGAGCCGCCGGAGACCCTTTGCGTTCAATGAGCATATTGGTGGCTAACGTGGTGCCATAAATAATTAAAGAGACGTCTTGAGGTGTGAGCGATGCGGCCTCAAGTGTTTGTTTAAATACTTTAAGGATGCCGCGCTCTGGTGCATTGTGGGTGGTCAGGGTTTTTGCTGTGTATTGATGCTCATTAACTTCCAAAGCCGCATCAGTAAAAGTCCCTCCGATATCGACTGCCAGTCGGATTTCTCCAGTGTAGGCCATAGCCTTCTTTCTCTCAGTAACAGGAAAATATTAGCAGAAGATTCTACCATTAAGAAATGGGTTTGTAAAGCGGTATGCCTCACGAGAGAATTTACAGGGGATTTCGTTGATTTTTAGTCAGGTTTCTTAAAGAGATGGACGGTCTAATGAATTTTTTGCTGCTTTTCTTCCGTGCCGAAGGAAAATGCCGAATATTTGACAAAGCAACCCCTGAGGTTTAAAGCGCTCTATTTTTCTAAAAAAATAAGTTTCAACTGGCAGGACTTACTACACAAATTCAAAGTAGTTCTCTGTCTCAGATGTAGTGATAGAAGAGAGTGGGGCCTTAGCCCTCCATTTGTTCTTATTTACCTCTTTCCAGGGAGAGGAACTTCTAAGTTTTGAGATATTGATTAACTGACTGCATCCGACCCAAATAAAGCGATACGGAAACGATCTTTGAGAAAAGCTCCGTCTTTGGGTGGAAGTACTAGGGGGAGATTTTCTGCACGGACTTTTACGTTGATAAATAAAGGCCCCTCACCTTTTTGGATTTGAGGTAACAGTGATCGGAGTCTTTTTTTGTCAGCAATGTTGTGGCATTCGGAAAAACCTGTAGCTCGAGCAACAGCAGCCAAATCTACATTGCCTGCTGTGTGTGTAGCCTGCATGCCGGTTTCTCCATAACGTTCATTGTCCAGTACCAAAATAGCCAAGTTGGATGGACTTTGAATAGAGACTGTTGCAAGCGAACCAAGTCCCATTAGCATCTCTCCATCACCAGTAATGACTAAAATCCTCCGAGTGGGTTGTGCTATCGCGAGGCCCAATCCAATCGAGACTGCACCTCCCATAGCTCCCCACAAAGGAAAGTTCAATGGTTCATCACCTGCCGCAGTTACATCCCATGCAGGTGCACCCAATCCAGCAACAATCAGCAAGCCTGAGTCACGCTGATCGAGTAGTATTTTGACAACTTCACGACGACGAAGGGTGTAATGATTGCTACGATCCAAATCCATTTTATTCCATAAATGTTTTTGTGCCAATAATACGCTGTGATATCAAAACAGCAGCGGCAGCAGGACCTTCGAAGACCATACGTGCTGCTGCCTCTGTCGCCTCTCCCAATCGATTGCTTTCATCAACATGAAAGGTTAGAATATCAGCAGCTTTCAAAAATTTTTCTGTATTTTGTCCCATAGGAACCTGCCAGGGATTGAACTCTCCCCATTCTCCACGCATCGTCACTAACATCAGTAAAGGCATGCGGCAGGTTCGTGTTAAGGAAAACATGTTGAGGCAATTTCCCACACCACTGCTTTGCATCAGGAGCACACCTCGATCTCCCCCAAGCCAGGCTCCTGCCAATAAGGCGATTCCCTCTTCTTCAGTCGTCAAGGGCACTGATACCATTTCACCGTACTGACCGCATCGATTAATGAGATGGGTATGTCCAGCATCTGGGACATAAGCCACTTGACGGACTTGGTGGTTAACCAAAACTTGAAAAATATCATTTGTCCAAAGTGTCATATGTTTCTCTTTTAGGAATAGTTTTTTCGTACCACGGAAAAACTGTATCCAAATTATTTTTTCTAATTGATGTTCAGTATCCAGCCCAATACTACAGGTACCTTCTCCTCTCTCTTAAAGATGTCTCACCAAATTAGGATTGCTCTTAATACTCTCCACTATAAAAAATTTGTATCGCTGGATTTAAATTCAAGACAATTAATTATTTGATAAAACTGATCCGAATGCACGACATGGGTGGTATTTAACAGCTGCCGGTATCGAGTGGCGCTAGAATCCAGAATGACGAATGGCCATCACCAATTTTGATATTCCAGTCACACCATTTTGGAAGTGTTCTATCTCGAGGAACTCCAGACACTCATATGGCGATATCCCCATAAAGGAAAATCATAAATTTGCAAAAAATCCTACCATTTTGAAATGGTTTTGTAAAGCGGAATGCCTCACAAGAAAATGTACATAGGATTTTGTTGATTTATTGCATGTTTCTTAAGGATCTGGACGGTCTATTGAAATTTTCGCTGCTTTTCTTCAGTGCTGGTTGGAAAATATTGGATTGTAGAAAAAGCGATCCATGAGGTTTAAGCACCCCATTCTTCCTTCTAATAATAAGTTTCATCTGGGAACAAACAATGGATTGTTATGTTTGTCTTAGACTTAAAATGAATTTGATTCCAAAAAATAAGTAAGATATGATTTTCAATATTAAATTGATTGGAGTATTGTTGAAAAAGAAAAAGTGGCGAGAAGCTTTATCCAAGCCCAATAAAACAGTCAAATGAATTATCAATGGAGAAAAATGTCTGATAATACACAACTTCCTGATTGGATATACAACGTAAATCTTGAATCTCAAGGTATAGCAAGAAAACTTGCAGACGGAATAAATACCAGAATTTTTGTAGGAGAAAATACTATGCTTTCTGTTGTAAAAATAGAGTCTAATTCATCTGGTAATATTCACAGTCATGTTGAAGAACAGTGGGGGTTTTTAATAGAAGGGGAGTGCATCCGTATCCAAGGAGATGAAGAATTTAAGGCAAAAGCAGGTGACTTCTGGCACACTCCCAGTGGTGTGTCGCATGGCATCCGTACTGAGTCGGTGGGTGCAGTGGTGCTGGATATTTTTAGTCCACCAAGAGCAGAGTACAAAAATGCTGGTGAGGGCTTTGGGCAAGCCCAAAAAGATTAGTTTTAAGATGAGAAAAAATAAGTTAAAACAACTGTGGAAAGAAGGTAAAACTGCTATCAATGCATGGTTGACTATTCCAAGTGCGTGGACAGCGGAAACGATGGCTCACACTGGATTCGATGCCATTACAATTGATATGCAGCATGGGTTAGCCGACTATCAGACAACCTTGTCTATGCTGCATGCAATTTCAACGACAGATGCTGTACCACTCGCTCGTGTACCTTGGAATGAACCAGCCACCATTATGCGGCTCTTAGATGCAGGTGTTTATGGTCTTGTTTGTCCTATGGTCAACAGTCGAGAAGAAGCAGAGGCTTTTGTAGGTGCGTGTCGCTATCCGCCACTTGGATTCCGAAGCTATGGTCCAATACGGGCAAATGTTTATGCGGGTGATGACTATTTTGAAAATGCAAACCAGACGGTCATAACATTAGCTATGATTGAAACAGCGCAAGCCTTGGAGAATCTGGAGGAGATTGTGACGACTCCCGGTCTGGATGGTGTTTATGTAGGAACCGTAGATTTAAGTATAAGTATGGGGTTGGCCGGATTGGGAGACTTGAATGACAAAAAATTACAAAACGCTCTAAACATTATTATGACGCAAATCAATAAACACGACTGTATTGCAGGAATACATGCAAGCACACCAGAAAGTGCGGAAAAACTATCTGAACAAGGTTTTCGTTTGATAACACCAGTAAATGATACGAATTTATTGCGTGGTGCGGCAATAAATGCCCTTGAAGAGACTCGCAAATGGATTGGATAAATACTTTTCCAAATAGTACGGAAAAGGTTGTCTAACTAGGTGAAAAAGAGAAGGGATTACCCAGATCACTTTTCATCATCGCTCTCTAAAACTAATATAGAAAATCTTCTATCTCGTGTCACATCGTTGGGGAGTTGGCGTACGTGTGTTTACACCACTTTTAACAAATTAGTCCTCGTTTTTCCAATGTTCCATCATTTTGCTAACCAATTCCAAATGAGTTAGAATTGTTTCCTGTTGTTCTCTGGATATTTGCTGCCAGTTTGCTGCAATTTCCTCCTGTATTTCCCCGAGTTTTGTTTCTGTTATGGATGATTCTGAAGAATCCAAAGATGTAACTGCAGGCTGTAGTTTACTCAGTTGTGATTTTTTTTCACGCTGCAGTAGTTCATGATAATTCCAACCGAAAAGAGAACATATTCGTTTCAGCAGTTCCTGTTCCGGAAACACTTCTCCAGCTTCAATCTGTTCGTAGTATTCAGTGCTGATTTGCAGCAAAAGGGAAATTCCTTCCACATTTTGCTTTGCCTCAATTCTTGACTGCTGAATTAGTTCGTGAAGGGTAACACCTTCGGGAATATCAGGAATTTCCGGCAGTTCGATCTTTGGAAGTCTTGCCTGCATTTCCTTGACAGGCAGTGGAGGCTGCCGGGTACCATATAAAATCGGACTATGGCTGTTGATTTTTTGTTGAATTTGTTTGTAGTTCCAACCATATAGAGAACACAATTTACGCAACAAGTCATCCGGAGGAATGAGACCTGATTCGAATTCTTCATAATAATCCGGAGCTATGCTAAGTAAGGTGGCTATCCCCAGTGTATTCTGCCCGGCCGTTATACGGGCTTCCTGAATCATTTTCGCAAACTGAGGCACCTCGGTTTTAGCCGAAGTTTCTTCTGCTAAAGAAGAATCCGGTTTTTCCAGTTCTTTTTTCTTGGATTTAACGGAGGGAGTTTTGTCGGCAAGACGTTTGATGTCATTATAATTCCACTCGAAAAGCGCACAAAGTCGCTTAAGAATGTCATCCGGAGGAATCCAATCTTCCTCCAACCTGGCAAATTCATCTGGCTCCAACTGCATCAGCAATGCCAGTCCTTCTATGCTCTGGCCAATGTCTTCGCGGAATTCGCGAATCATTTCATTCAGTTTGGACACTGTTATCTGCTGAAGTTACAATTCCGTGATTCGAGAAAGTTTTGCAATTACCGCCCTTTTACGTCCAGAATCTGAGTGTGCCGCTTTAAGGTCCTCAAAATCAAATAGACAGCAAGAGTAGTCCAGAACAAATTGTTCCACATGGGAACAATGTAAGGCTTCTGCACTACTAAATAATTGCCAACCAGATCAAAAGCTGTAAAACAAAATATCAGAGCAAAGAGGCTGGAATATTCTCTGCGCAGGATGTTTTTAAATGAAAAATTTAATGAAGGGCTATCCCATTTAGAAAAATCTGGAAAGAAGCCTGGAGTCTCTGCTGACCATTTTTCAAAGTCATCTCCAAACTTTGTTCTGAGGAAATCTTCTTCTGCAACCATGATTCGTTCATAATAGAGGGTAAAAGCCAAGGTGTAAATCACAGGCATCCACCAGGAATACGGGAACAGAGCAATGCCAAGTCCCATTATGTAATTCCCCAGGTAAAGTGGGTGTCTGACAACAGAGTACCATCCACTGGTATTAAGGACTTCTGCAATCTGCTCTCTCGTATTTCTTCCGGAAGTGTTTTGCGGAGTGTGTCCAACTACCATAATCCTGAATAATAATCCCAGTAATCCAACAATCAAACAGAATAATCCCCATGTTGTAGTCATTTCCCGACTGCCTCCCACATATTCATATTCTACCATTGCAGGAATGAAAAACAAAATTATGAAAATGGGGAAATAACTTCTCCAGCGAAACAGCCAGTATCCACTGGAAACAAGTTTTTTTTCAAGTTTCATTCAGAGACTCCTTTAAATTTGTTTTTAAGTGTTTTTCAAAAGTTTAACCATTGCCGAAAGACTGCTTTCGAAACAGATGTTTTAATTTCATGCAATGATTCTTCCAGCAGGAATTGTTGCCCAAATATAATCATTCCCAACTAGGTAAGGAAACAAGATATTGCAAATCGAATTGATTTACTGTGACAAATTTTTACACAAGCTAAAAGGCATAACTCTTGGATTCATTTTCACTGGGGTTGTTGCCAAAATTCAGGGCTACCCGAGATATTTATGTTTCCTGTTTATTTATATGAAAATAAAAGGTTTATTTAAATTATTGTCTGCTTTTATTATTTCTATAGCTTGGAATAATTCTGCTCAAGCAGGCTCAATAAATTCCGGACTGGGTCCCCTGGAAATTCGTCCGCAATTTATTGTAAGTCAGCCTTTTTTGGCCATGACTCCAGAAAATAGTTCTACTCTCAAAGGAGGAGAATCCAGACTGTCTGTCGGAATAGAGATCGCAAATACTTTTGTCAACACTCAGGGACCGACTGAACAAATCACAAAAAAAGAAGTGGCCCGCGGATTAACAAAAGAAGATTTTTACGATAAAAACGGGGATGCAGGTAAGGGATACAGCTTGTATCTGGATGCAGAAACTAAACGTAAAAATTTAAAGTACAACTATGGACTCTCCGATTCATTAGAATTCAAACTCGAAATTCCATTTTTATCTTTTGATGGTGGATTCATGGACAGCAGCATAGAAAGCGTACATAACCTGATTGGAATTTCAAATTTTAAACAGGGTGGAGCTTATCGTGCCCTTTCTGAGCGCAACAAATATGACTATTATGTAGTCAAGGACGGAGAATTTGTTTATGCCAGCAACCAGATTATTTACAATGTACGTGGCGAACCAAGCATGGGACTCAAGTGGAACTTGTCTGAAGGCGGAAATGTCATGCCAGCAGTTACTTTAAAACTTTCCTACAAATTTGCCAATTCCGACCGTAGCGGAGAACAAAAATTAGTTCGCAGTGGCGGTGTAGATTGGGGCCACTACCTGATTCTGTCCAAAGGATTCGATAAATGGATCGTCTACTTTGGTGATGGAAAAACCAGAATTGGTCAAAATCTGGGATTTGCATCTTCAATGAACCACCAGTTTATGTCACTGGAGTACCGAATTGAAGAATCATCATCATATGTTTTCCAGACTGTTTCGCAAAGCAGCATCTTTCCGGAAACAGCCGCCAATTCCCGTTCAACAAGTGGAGAAAACCAGGAGCAGCGAAATTCAAACTTAAGTGTTGCCACCAGTGTTTCTGCATTCGGCTATAAATATTTTTCCGGTCCAATCTTTTGGAAAACAGGATTTGTTCAGGATTATAATAATTTTGGAAATGAAACCGATTTTGTTTTATTTTGGGAAATGGGGGTTCATTGGTAAGTAAAGTTTCAAAAATTACTATTACAGTAATATGTTTGATTTTCCATGTTTCAACAGGGTGGTGTGTAGAGCAAACGATGGTCTATTTTGCAGTTCAATATGGGCAGCAAGACACCGGAAGTACTGCTCCATTAGTAGGGCAAAGTGGCTCATACCTGTCTACTTTGGAATCTAAACATGGTGCATTGAAGGAAAACCGGCAGGTAAGTCCAAAAGTATTGTCCTTCGATTTTTACAAAACGAATGGGTCAGTTGCCAGCGGATTTGGATTGGAGGTCCACAGTTACAAAAAAAAATATACTTTTGAAAACGATCCCTCTCAGGTCGATATTTCTGCAGTAGGATTCTTATACGGATTGAATTTTTATTACAGGGGAGATTTTTGGTTTCCGTTTTTGGGTTTTGGAACAGGAAATTATTCTGCAAAAGTGAAAGAAGAATTAGTAACAGGAAATTCTACGACTTATGGTACTGTTTTCGGACAGGTTGACAAACCATTTTATTATAAATTTGGGGTACGCATTCCTTTAAATGGTCTGGGCATAATTCTCACTCAGCAGTATATTTCCGCTAATTTTGATGTCTCCACTGAAAATAAGCCTCTCTCACTCGGCGGCACAGCTACGTTTATTGGTCTTTATTACGGATTTTGATTCAAGACAGCATGGTAATCGTCTAAATGAGCACCTGCAAAATAGCATCCGGAATTCACTATGCGGACATACCAGCTCTGTTAGTGGTTCATGGTGTACGTCCGTTCTTTAAATACACAACTCCGGAGCAGTCTTTTGTCACTTTAAATAAAATGGTGCGACATAAATAGGACTGGGAATTAGTTTGCCGGCTTTATAACCAAAGATCCGTAAGTAAATATATCCTGGACTACTGGGAATATTAGGCTTATTTATATCAATAACGATACGTCCGGATTCAGGTCTGGCACCGCTTGCAGTGGATTGTGGGACAGCAGTTAGGTCAGCGTTTGAAACGTCTCTTAATTTTTTAATAGCCTTTACTTTCCCATTGATTAAGACTTCAATTCGTTCAAGGCCAACTTTCTCTTCTTCAGGGATTACAAAGTCACAAATAATTTTTAACGTTTCAGAAGTTGGTATGTGACTACCCATAGGATATTGCTGATCACCAACAAGAGCTGATGTAAATAATTTAATTGGAAAGAAAGAAGCAAAAGTCATTCTCTTCTTTAACGCTGAAAATATTGCTTTCTGACTCAACTCTTCAGCAACAACTCCAATTCGGGATTTTCCCGGTACATTCCGGTAATCATGTGAATCATTAGAAGAGATTGGAGCCAGCCACCATCCGGATTGAACAGCTTCATCTATGAATAACAGTTTACCGCCATAACCAGGACCTAGGAAAGTAATGGGATCCCAATGGTGAGTTTCAATACCAATTATTTTATCAACAATATCTTTGTCAAATTAAAATGAGAGAGCTCAAAGGGCTTTCAGTAAAAATGAAAGCCGGGATGTGCAAAAATAACAAGTGCATCTTTTTGATCAGGTTTTTTTAACCAACTATATAGTTCATCCGAATTTAAATCTCCCCAACTGGATTTAAATGTATTTGTATTCAAAACTACGTAGTGTCCGGCAATTAAATTTGAATATTCAAACCCGAGTATTGGAAGAAAATTATCTGACTGAAAACTGGCAGATATTTGTTGCAGTTTTTCATATTTCCCGTTGTCTAGACATACATATTCATGTTCAGTCAAAGCAAAAAAATAAAAAAGCATGTGAGTTGTAGAGGATGATATTACCTACCGACATTAGCATGATGAATTTTATTGCACTGGTCTGACAGTGCAATTGGAGCATATAATTCCGGATCGGAACAAAAAAGTTAAACAGTTTAATCATTTATATCCAATTAGAATTCATTATAGTGTTGACAGGTC
>ENA-UPTF01000482-UPTF01000482.1-marine-metagenome-genome-assembly--contig:-NODE-482-length-28175-cov-9.055200_pt1 | contig 28175 bp, 28 predicted proteins | sample MGYA00238166_ERZ767019 | MGnify/ENA primary metagenome ERZ767019 (study PRJEB28930, sample SAMN06266391) | marine metagenome | isolation source: Sea water from 250 m depth | place: Atlantic Ocean | study... | reverse complement strand
GTTATACTTTTCATTATAAGGCAAAAAAAAACGGCCACTCAAAAAATGAATGGCCGTTCAATTATGAACACTAATAAATATTCTAATTATCAGTCTGTTTAAAATAATCCTTCCCACTTATTGTAATAAGAGCATAACTCTACAGTTTGACAAGACACCAAAACTTTTCTCAGCGCTTCTAACCTTTTCAGCATCCATACTAGTGATATAGACATCATCATCCAAAGAACCGACAGCCTCTATAACTAACGGGTTGCTACCAACACGCTGGCTAACATTCCTATCATCCATAGAATATGCATAGCCTACCGGCCCACGATTTACTGCCTTTGACCTAGAGTAGCTTGTCGTTCCATATACTAAATTCCCTTGCATATCAATCACCTCGGGACTCATTGAAGGATCAATAGCATGCTCGCGAGCATCAATAACAATTCCAGAGACACGCTGACTTTTTGGTATAGCAGCACTCGTCATTAAATAGGCTGGGTTCATATTATCTGTTTTATATCCTTCAATATCGGTCAGTATTTCTGACAAACCTGACATCCTTACAGCGAGAGCGATAGCTACTTTTTTCCCTTCTAAATATTCTATTTCGCCTTGCTGATATGCGCTCCCGATTAATCCTTCTAGCCGACTTTCAATTAAAGGCTCATCACTCATCAACTCCCCAACTAATCTACCATCAAAATTTACTTGTTTCATTAATTCAACTAGATTCGTCCTTGCTTTAGTACGAGCTTCAGCCTTAGCTATTTTTATATTTTTTTCAATAATATCAAGAGAATTATCAATCGGGGTTCTCTCTTCTATATCAGCCGTTCCTCTACAGACAATAATTCTATTCGAATAGTCAATAAACCCCTCATCGGTGTTTACGATAAAAGAATGGGGTTGAGATTTTTGTGCATTTATGGAACCAACACCTATAAAGAAAATTAGAAGTATTATGCTACGGATAGATTGTTTAATCATAGCAAAAAATAACATTAATTCTATCATTGGCGCAACTCCCCTAACAATAAATAAAATTGTAAATTCTGTTTATATGATTAAAAAATTATTTGTTTTTCTACCCCTATTTATTCTATTTCATATTTCCTGTGTAGAAAATATAATATTTATACAAGTTTACCCCGATGGACAGACTTACTTAAAATTTTTTAGCACTGGAGATTCAACTGATATCCACGATAATGACTTTCACCATCCATTTAAAAACAATAGGGGTGGTAATAGCTCGTTTAATTTATCAAAAACAGATTCACTATGGGAAATGACTACAGAAGCAATCTATAAGGATCCCATTTTTGATTTCAGACCTAAATACAGTCTTGCCTTTAAGATAAACAGGAGTGAAGAAACAAAAGCTTTATCTTCTTTATATAATTTTAAAATGGAGTTTATTGGCAGAGCAATTAAAGAACATTATCCATTGCTCTATAAAGCCTTTAAGAATAATAACCTAGACAGCCTTGAGTGGCTACCTGAAGCAATGACAGTTATTATAAATCAATCCTTAATTAATCTGGAAAAAGATACGACAAAGGTTAATTATAAATTTAACAGAGCAAGGCTGGTAAATCATTTTAAGAATTCATTTGCAAGAATAACTACATTTGAAGATTTGAAATATATACAAGAAAACCGTCTAGATTTTATTAAAACCACAATAAAGCCTTTTAAAAAGGGCGAACAGTTTGCAAAAAACCTTGCCAAAAAAATGAAAATGCATGAAGATTATTTAAAAGCATCGCTAGATCTAAAAGATGACTCTTTTATCGTAAAACTATTAATGCCTGGAGAAATATTTTCGGGGAACTCATTATCTATGAGTCAAGATACCCTGATCTGGAAGTTTGGGCTTGACTCATTATTAAATACAAATTACACATTGAGCGCTGCATCAGTCGTTTATTCAGAGAAAAAAATTCAAAAAACATCTATCCTAGTTGTCTTTTTCCTTTTAATCTTTGGTATAATCGCGGTCAACAAACAGAAAAGAATACGATGATGAAAATTATTACATTTTTCATGTTTACAAGTATAATCATGTCGAAACCACTTTATGGAGATAAACAAATTTATTCAATGCTCAAAAATCATTGCGAAATGATTAATGGTTTTCCAAATCTATTAGACATACATATATATAGTAATAAAGAGGGTAGGGTTTTGCAATTAGATATAGAGGGGGATATTAATAATAAAAACTATGTCTTTATGGGGATGAAGGCTATGTCACTGATTGGACAATACTCAAAAACCCCATTTCATAAATTCATACTTATTGAACACTATCCCGAGCCAAAAATACCATCGGGTTTCGAGAGTGGTTCTGATTGTGCGATTAATTATTTTGTCAATAAGAAAATACCAGAAAATAAGTGGGTAAAAGACTGTCTTAGTAATAGTATTTTGCAAAGAAAAATTGAAAACTGGTCTAAATTAAACAAGAATAAATAATGGACTCATTTATTCAATCTCTAAAATTATTTTCTAATAAAAATTTCCCTATAAAGGAAGTTTCAGATTTTATTTTAAAATCACAATTTTCTATGAAATTATTAGAAAAGTATTCACACTTTAGTGTAGACACATATACCAGAAACATGATATATAAAGATCCAAATTTTGAGATACTGTTAATATGTTGGAACGCAGGACAGATGGCCCCAATTCATGGACATGAAGGAGAAAAGTGTTGGTTTAAAGTAGTAAGCGGGTCATTAGAAATATGTAACTATAAATTAGAGTCAAAAACACCGCTTAGACTAAAACAAATAGAAAAAATTCATGCCCCAGCAGGATATGTCGATGGCCCTGCAGACATACATTCAATTAATAACTGCTATAAAGAACCGGTGGTAACCCTACATGTTTACGCAAAACCTTATGATAGCTGCGAAATATATGATCTAAAGAAAAAAGAAATTAAAAGATTGCAAATGGATTATTACAGCATAAATGGACAACTATGTTGAGCAAATTTATACTGTATATTTGTTTCATATCAGTCTCTTTATTATTCTCTCAAAATCAAGATTTTAAACAAGATGATCATCTTAGGTTTAATTCAATACCAGATATAAAGCTTTTTCATAGTCCGCCAGAACCATTATTTGTTGGGCGCCCATTTGAATTATCTTTAGTTACCGAAATAAGTGACGCTCTGTTATCTTCTGTTTTATTGTTTTTTAAAACAAATAAAATGGAAACATATAGAGAAATTATTTTGACTGGAGATAGTGGCTTATACAAGTATAAGATTGACATAAAAAATTTTCCAGGAGAATCCATTGACTATTTTTTTGCAGTTAGAACGTTAGATGGGAAAATATATGGTGCCCCAGTCGATGATAACAATTTACTAAGTCCAATAAAAAAAATATTTATTGATCCAGTTCAATATTTTGAACAGAAAAAACGATTGAACCAATGAATGATATCATAGCTAGAGCTATAGAGCTTAGAGAATTAATAGAAAAACATAATTATCATTATTACATCCTAGATAACCCATTGATTTCAGACAGCGAGTGGGATAATCTATTTAAAGAACTAGAAACCCTTGAAACGAAACATCCTGAACTGATTGATAAAAATTCTCCAACTCAAAGAGTTGGTGTAAAACCTCTTGATAGCTTTGAAAGCATCACGCATCGAAAACCAATGCTCTCACTGTCTAATGCTATGAATAATAATGAGCTGACTTTATTTGATGAAAGAATAAAAAAGCTGCTTGAGACTAATACTAATATTGAATATGTGGCAGAGCCCAAGTTAGATGGTATTGGCGTTGAACTTGTTTATGAAAAAGGGATCTTTATTGTAGGTTTGACTCGAGGTGACGGTTTTGAGGGGGAAAATATAACACAGAATCTTCGAACAATAAGATCATTACCTTTAAAACTATTGGGGGATAAAATTCCAAAATTACTGGAAGTGAGAGGGGAAGTATTTATCAAAAAAAATGAGTTTATAAAATTAAATAAGAACCAAGAGGTCAATAACAAACAATTATTTGCTAATCCAAGAAATGCTGCGGCTGGAAGCCTAAGACAACTTGATTCAAATATTACAGCTGGCAGACCTCTTTCTATCTATTGCTATGAGCCAGGGGTTATAGAAGGGATTGATTATAAAACACATGATGAATTTTTAATGCATATTACAAAACTTGGCTTGCCAGTAAATAATTTGATAAAAAAAGTAGTTGGGATAAAAAATATAATAGAATACCACAATAATTTAGAACTAAATAGAGATCAGCTTGACTATGAAATAGACGGAACTGTTTTTAAAGTAAACAATTATAGTAAGCGGAAAAAAGCTGGGTCTCGTAGTCGATCGCCAAGATGGGCAATCGCAGGAAAGTTTAAAGCACAACAGACAACGAGCACAATAATAAGTATTACAATACAGGTTGGAAGAACGGGCGCTCTCACGCCAGTTGCAAGAGTTAAGCCCGTTTTTGTGTCAGGCGTTACCGTGACAAATGTCACCCTCCATAATCAGGATGAAATAGATCGAAAAGATATTAGAGTTGGTGACAAAGTATTGATTGAGAGGTCCGGAGATGTTATACCAAAAATCGTAAAAGTAGTAGGCCGGGATAATAAAAATGTTCAAAAATTTAAAATAGATACACAGTGTCCATCATGCGGGCAAAAAACAAAAAAACAAAATGATGAGGCAATAATGAGGTGTCTCAACTCCTCTTGCCAAGCACAAGTCCAAGGGAGAATTCAACACTATTGTTCGAAACTTGCAATGAACATTGATGGGTTAGGAGATAAAATCATTGAACAACTAATAGATAGACAGTTGATAAAAAATATCGATGATATCTATTCAATTGAAAAAAATCAAATCTCAAATCTTGATGGGTTAGGAGATAAATCTGCAGCTAATATTATTAATTCGATTAACAATTCTAAAAAAACAACGTTCGCCAGATTTATATATGCTTTAGGGATTAGAAACGTAGGGGAACACACTGCAAAATTATTAGAGAGGAAATATAATAGTGATCTAGATACATTTATAAATGCCGAAGAAAGCGAGCTATTAGAAATAAAAGAAATAGGTCAAATAGTCGCAAAATCCATTGTTGATTATTGGAGAGATAAAAATAATCTAACCGTAGTCCAGAATTGTTTGGATAGAGGAGTACACATTACGCTCGTAAAAGAATCATTGACTCAGTTTCTAACTGAGAAAATATTTGTGTTTACAGGATCATTGAATCTAATGAATAGGAATGAAGCTAAGAGTATGGTGGAAAATGCCGGAGGGCAAACAAAAAACTCAATTACAAAAAACACCACACATCTGGTTGCTGGTGAAAACTCAGGATCAAAACTAGACAAGGCTAAACAATTAGGTGTATCAATTCTTTCTGAAAAAGAATTTTTGGAATTAATCGGGAATACATAAAACCTTATTTTGTTTTATATAAAATAAATAATTAAGCAGTAAGTTTGTTTATGGATGTAATGAAAATCGAAGAAATAGTCGGCGACATTATTCTTGTTGTTTTAGATAATTATGAACCTCTAAAAAAGATTGGTATAGAAAACGACAAATTTTTTGTAAGAGTCAAGGGCTATGACGAATATGGACTTTGGATATATCAGCCACAGTTTAGTATACCAAAGATCAATAACAATAAAAAAACCGGTACCCAGAAAGTAGAGGCCTCAATATTAATTCCTTGGGGATTTATCGTATCTGTAGCTCATTTCCCAGGAGCCGAAGGTTTTGACTTTCCTAGCCCATTTGATTCTCATATCGGGTTTAATTAATCCTAAGTGCCTAGCACAGCAATAAAGATTGAGGGGTTAACAAAATCCTATAATAATGTTCCCGCACTTAAAGGTGTAGACATAGATATATCTAGGGGAGAGTTTTTTGGACTATTAGGCCCTAATGGTGCAGGAAAAACCACGACAATCAATATTCTAACTGGACTAGTGTTTAAAGATAGCGGCACTTGTCTGGTGTTTGATAAGGATATAGGAACGGATTATCGATATACAAGATCTAAGATTGGGATTGCTGCTCAAGAGCTATCAGTCGACTGGTTTTTTACGATTGAACGGTTACTTTATTTTCAGGCTGGCTATTATGGGATTACTACGAATAAAGCAAAACACAGGGTTGATGATTTATTGATCAGACTGGGTCTGGATAAAAAAAGAAACTCAAGACTTCGTCAACTTTCTGGAGGTATGAAACGACGTTTTCAAATCGCAAAAGCACTCGTTCACGATCCAGATATTTTAATCCTAGATGAACCAACCGCAGGGGTAGATGTTGAACTAAGGCATAATCTATGGAAGTATCTGAAAGAGCTTCATAATAATGGAAAAACCATATTACTAACAACTCATTATATTGAAGAGGCTGAGCTCTTGTGTGAAAATGTTGCCATCATTGATGAGGGGAAAATATTGAAAAAAGGATCTCCTAAAGAGCTGACTAAAGAGCTTGGAAAATCCGGTGTAACCGTACAAACTGGACACAATATTAATGATCTCGAAATATTATTGCCTGGCCTAACCTATACTGTTGAAGACTCTAGAATGCATTTCACTGTAAAAGACCCTGAAAAGGCCATCCCTGAGATTATTCAAAAACTAACAAAAACAAATATCCCAATACATAGTATAGCAACAGAAACATCATCATTAGAAGATGTGTTTCTAGAGCTTACAGGGAAAAGTATTAATGAATAATAACATGTTGAAATATCATGATTAATTGGATTGGTCTTTGGACACTAACAAACAGAGAGGTCGGAAGATTTTTTTCTGTATACCGCCAGACCGTGATTCCAGGGCTCATTTCTTCCGTGCTTTATATATTAATATTCGGGTTTACTTTAGAGCAGCGTATATCTGAGATACAGGGAGTATCTTATACAATGTTTATTCTTCCAGGGCTTATCATGATGAATACTCTTACTAATGCTTCTTCCAACACCTCATCCTCAATGCTTCAGATGAAGCTTCTTCAACAACTACCAGATCTCCTTACGGCGCCGCTATCTGGTCTAGAGATTGCATTGGCCTATATCATAGGTGGGACAGTAAGAGGAATGGTTAATGGGATTCTTGTTCTTTTAGTTGGTGTTATTTTAATCGACTTACCTATTTCAAACCTTCCGGGTACTTTGATGTTTATATTTTTGGTGTCATGGGCTTTTTCCAGCATGGGACTGGTGATGGGGCAACTGGCTGAAAGTTGGGACCAGCTAGCTATGATACAAAATTTTTTCCTGACTCCACTTAGTTTTTTAGGTGGTATTTTTTATTCAATAAAAATGCTTCCCGACTGGGCACAGAGTCTTAGTTTTATAAATCCAATATATTATATGATTAATGGAATTCGGTATATGATACTTGAAATAAGTGATTCACCAGTGACTATAAGTTTTTGGATGGCAGTTTTTTTAACATTATTATTTACTAGCTTAGCTATAATAATGATGCAGTCTGGAAAAAGAATAAAACAATGATGAAAAAACAAGCAGTATTTGTTACCCTCTCCTTTCTGCTTGCACACAATCCTGACAGTGATAATACACAGTGGAAAGACTATATTCGGTTCGGCGGTGTAAATAATGGAACGATAAATCAGACAGGTGTCGCTACTTATTATAGGATAAAAAGAGTGACCAATAATACCTTCAGAGATATAAGATTTTTTGGGCATTTTTTTGATTCATCTCCCGATTTAAGAGTTAGAACCAAATCAAGTAACAAATATGATTTCAATAATAGCGTTTATCATTTTAACACTTATGTTTATCATAAATCAGGAAAAAACTTTAGATATCATTTCAATCAAGGCATAGGAGGCTTGTTAAATAATATAAATAATGGGAATATGACTTTTGAAATAGGGTGGGCCTATGACAAATCAGATTATATAGAAAGCGATGAAAAAACAACGTATATAAAAGGATCCGGCACCTTTGATAAAGACTGGGAAAAATTAAGCACAAAGTTAGAGGTTGAGTATTTTCATCAGGTGTCAGAGCAAATCAAGTTTGACCTATCAAGGTTTCAGACTATTTTGGAGTTGCAGTATGTACCATTTAATAAATGGGGGATAACCTTGGGAATAGTTCAAGAAAACTATTCCGAGACACAAAAAATTAGTTTTAGACCTAACCCGACCAATGTTTATCTATCCATAAGCAGGTCAGGTTTTATCAACTAAAATGGATTCACCAGAGCAAGCCTGATATAGGGGCCTATACCTTCACCATTAGGATTTTGAGACCACTGATCAAGTGTCTGAGCAATTCCCGCGCTGTAAATAAACAGAGGCATGTTCCCAATAATTATCGCTAAACGAGCTTCTAACCCTGCAGTAATGACCCAATCATTATTTTCCGATCCCCATACCTTTCCGAAATCTGAAATACATGAAAAAGATAATTTACCTGCTTTAATTACTCTCATTATTTCCAATACACTTAGGTTCAATAGTGGACTTCTTAGTTCGGCTGAGCCCATAAAAGCTCGATCACCTAAATTAGAACCCTCCCAGCCTCTTGGGCTCATATGTTCTTTCCCAAAAATAATCTGACCTGCATAATAATTACTTGGAATATCAACAAGGCCTGCGGTTTCTTGGGCTGGAGGATTGCCAGAAACCATTTCATACCTACCGCGAATATATAACACAGTAGGACCTAATTTTTTATTGATATAAGCGTCTATGTTATAATGATTATATGTAAAGTCCCCCCAGATATTTTTATTAACAAAATTCCCTTCTAGTTTAAGCCCGTAACCATTTCTAGGGATATATAAATTGTTAAGATCTGGGCGTTTTTTTACAAAGGTATATGCTAACGAGACAGAGCCTTCTTTACCACTCTCGGGAGCTGCTTGGCTGAAAATATCTAGGCTGTCAGGCTCAACTACTATTTTCCTATCGAAAAGTTTGAGAGCATATCTTATGTTATGGTTTGATGATATAATATCACCAAAGTTGTGGTTTCTATATCCAAATAGTTCAAGTCCATTATAAAACTCGATCAGATAATCATTGTTTTGATTATAGGTTCGTTCTTCAAAAAAAATATCTTTGTAATAATTAAACCCCCAGAAACCACCAATTGGTCTTCCCGTTGCATTTAAATAACCAAAGCCTCCATATACATCTTCCCAGTCACTAAAAACAAAAGATTGAAAAATATTTCTTCCGGTTACATCAGTATAAGCGCCATTATAAAATAGACCTGTAATATCTGGCACTAATATGGTTCCAAAGTGCCTTATATTATTTATAGCTAAATATTTTTGGGATACTAATGTATCTACGATATCTGGGATAGAATCTAGATTAGGAATTACATAATCTGGCTTTTTCTTTTTCCAATTAGAAAAATGAGGATTTAAAAATATTTCTTTATTATTTGCTATACGATTTGGATCTATATCAACAACCCTGGCTGAGTCAACATCTCCAAGAGTTAATCCTGTTATGGCAGTATTATCATAGTTCCATCCCATTGTCCATACCGCATCACCAATATTCGTATTTTGAATAATATCCTTATTATTTATATCTACAGTATGAAAATTAGGAGTCATATTAGAGTGAGAGGTATATGTGATCTTATCGTTATTAGGATGCCATACTGGCCGATAATCAACTTGCTTCGCAGTTGTCATTCGTATAGGCTCCTTTCGATCTAAATGAAAAACAACTATATCCATATTCCCATCTTCTTTCGATATAGAATATGCAATCTTAGCTCCGTCAGGGCTCCATGCAGGAGTGACGATCTGCACATCTCCAGAATAGTTTGTAATTCTTTCTATAGATAACGTATCATCTAAAGAAACAGTAAACAAGTTAGAGGTACTATTTTTGTGAGCAACAAAAGCTATTTTCTCACTATCGGGAGACCAACACGGATTACTAGCGCGTTTTGAGTGAGTTATTCTTTTTTTATTTCTAGACTCTACATCCATTAAATGAATGTCCCATATAAGAGACTGATTTTTACCGTATCCATATTTAGAATAGACAATTTTCTTACCATCTGGAGATACTTTTACATAATCCGAGATTCTACCGTAGTCTAATTCTTGGAGCTTCCAAATTGGTTTTACATTTTTGGGTTTATTATTTTTCTGTCTTTTCTTATAAATTTCTTTTTCCTTACTCGTGTCTCTAACAGCTAGAATTAATGAAAGATCTCGCTGTTTATCATTTTTTCTACCTACCATTATAATTTTGGTAGTGTCGCCTTTAAACCAGTCAAAGCCATATACATAGCGCATGGGAAGAGCATGAACTTTGCCAATATCAGTATACGTTTCTTTTTGCGATCTTAGCCCAAAAAAATAGGTATTCATCGTTCTTCGCCAGTCTTCTTCAAACTTCTTTAATGTTATCCCGGTGTACTTTTTAAATGCATTAGAAAAATTGAAGAGCTTAAGTGTATCCCTATGATTTAAAATATTAGCCAGGGTTTCATCTCCGAACCGATCTGCTAAATATAGAATTTTAGAAAATCCATCATTATGTGGATCTTTAATTTTATGGACAGAATTTTTTAGGACATGATACTTATGTGAAATATCAAACCGCTCAGGACGCCAATCTTCAGTATAATACTCTGCCATGCCTTCAACAACCCAACCAGGAACCCTACCATACAATTCATTCATCGGGAAAGGAAGCCAGGACTTAGTCACATTGAAATAGACTAAATGCTGAAGCTCATGTGCTAATACACCCCGTAGCCATTTTTCACCTTCCGTCCAAACTGCCATATCATTCTGATCCACCCATATCACAGTATAATTTGCCGGGACTGCAAAGCCATTAGAAACTTCATCTTCAGTAGTAAAAATAATATCTAATCTTTGGAGAGAATCAAGATCAACTTGTTTCATTAAAGTAGGCCTAATTTTTTCAGCAATATTTGCACCCTTCAAAGCAATATCATAGAGGCCATCATGAAAGTGTACATTAAAATTTTCCGTTTTTATTGTTTGCCATTCTAATTCAGGATGGGTCCTATTACTTATCATCCAAGCTCCTTGCGAATAAACCATATTTACAAAAAGATATAAATAGATTAAGTTTTTAATCATTAATAATGTTCAAAGTTTTTAGTTCTTCTTTTAACTCTAAAGTGTTTTTATAGTGTACTCCATGCAACCCCACCTGATTTGCACCGGTGATATTATCTTTTAAATCATCAATAAACACGCAACTTTCTGGATCTACTTTAGCATGCTCACACGCTAACTGATAAATCTTTTTCTCAGGCTTTCGGTATCCTACATCATAAGAATAAATCGCACCATCTACTAAATTTGGGAAGACATAATTGCCTTGGACATCATTTTTTATGTGTCTTGAATTTGTATTAGATAGGAGCCAGATCTTGTAGGATTTCTTTAGTTTAATTAAAATATCTACAACTTCAGTTTCATTGCCTAAAAGCATCGACCATGCTACCCAAAATTCATTTTCTGTTAGACCATTTTTAACCGGCAGTGAATTTTTACATGATTGATACCAATCATAATCAGGCATCTGCCCTCGTTCATAAGCATCATGTGCTTCTTCAGGAAAAGAATTTTTTACTATATCAAAAGGGATATCTGTAATAGACGATATTTTCTTAATCATTTTTTCCGGATGGATGTGTAGTAAAACTCCGCCAATATCAAAAAATATTACCTTTATAAATTTGTTATTTACCATTCAAATGGCCCATCTACAGCATACCATAGATATAGTGTAACAATCGTTTTATAGGGTTCCCATTTTTTAGATGTATCATTCATATAATTAATGGTCGGTATTTCATCTAACGAATAAACAATTTGAAAGCCTTTTTGCACACCTAGATCAGTTACTGGGAACACATTAGATCTTCTAAGAGTAAATATTAAAAACATTTCTGCTGTCCATCTCCCCACGCCTTTTATCATTGTAAGCTGTTTTAATATTTCTTCATCGTTCATCATTATAAAATTTTCATCATTAATCAATTTGTTTCCAAAAGCCTCTGCAATGTTTTTCATATAACTAGCTTTCTGTCTTGATAGTCCAACACTATATAAACTGTTTATATCAATATCTAACACTTCTCTAGGCTGTATATTGGTTCCTGAGCGAAACAATGCCAAAAATCTATCGGATATTGTTTTTGCAGCTTTCCCACTTATTTGCTGATAAATAATCGAACGGCAGAGCGACCAAAAATAATTTGTTTCTATATTTAATTTAGGGATATCAAACCCACTAAAAAGTCGTTTCAGAATTGGGTCAATGGATGATAATTGATTGACACCATAAACAATTGTTCTATTGTTGAGAACTATTGAAGACATAGAAAAATTTCGTGTAGGAGTTAAATATTGATTTAGATGTTTATTAGTCTAAAACAACTAAATCCTTTGTGGTTTTATTCAGTATTTCACAGTCATCTTTATTAATAATGACATCATCCTCAATCCGAACACCACCCCAACCAGCTAAGTATATCCCAGGCTCAATTGTCATTACATTATTTTCCGCTAAAACATCTTCGCTAGCTGGTGAAAATCTGGGCGATGTATGAATCTCTAATCCAAGACCGTGACCTGTTCCATGCGTATAATATTCACCATACCCCATTTCATGAATGTAATCTCTGGTTGCTGAGTCTACATCTTTACAAGAGACACCAGCCTTTGCGATATCACAACCTCTTTGCTGTGCCTCTTTAACAATAGCATAAATCTCATGGTGTTTATCAGTGGCTTCGCCAACAACTGGTGTGCGAGTCATATCCGCATGATATCCAGCATACTTTGCGGCTGCGTCGATTACAATAAAATCACCTTTTTTAAATTCCCTATCCGTGGGGACTGCGTGCGGCAAAGCACCATTTGGCCCTGTAGCAACGATTGGCGAATAAGCCTCGCCATCTCCATACTCCCGGTACTTGGAAACCAAAGTATTTGCGACTTGTCTTTCAGTGTAACCAGGACGAAGCATCGGAAGAATTTCTTCATATACCCTGTCAGTGATATCAACCGCAGTACGTATTGCATCTAGCTCTGTTTCATCTTTAACAGATGCTAAATCTTCAAGAATCATTTTTGTACTCTCCCAGTTTATACCGGTAAACATTTTTTTCATTGAATCATAAAGTGTAAAATTGACATGGTCACCCTCAAACCCAATTTTTGTGTCGTTATTTAATAGTTCATTCTTTTTTATAATAGAAAGATTTGTGTCCATATCTATAAAGCGATCAAAACCTTTTACCTGTTCTTTTGACTGCTCAATATATCTACCATCTGTAATAAAATATTGTCCGGACGGAGTAACCAAGCAAGTTCCAGCAGATCCTGTAAACCCACATATATAGCGTATATTCGTGAGATTAGTTATCAGTATCCCATCAAGGCCGCTATCAGCTATCACATTTTTTAATTGCTGTTGCCTATCAGAATAAATTTTTTCGGTCATAATTATTTATTTTCCTTTTCAGAAGTTTTTATCAATGCTTTCACCGCATCTCTTTCTAGACGAATCATATCAGGGTCTTCGCCTTTTTGTTCTAACAGGTCCAGAACCTCAAGAGCCTGATAAAACAAAGCCTGATTTTTCAAAACATTTACAAGGGTGAATGTGGCAAGTCTGACACTTACGTTTAAAGATTCACCAGATTGAGATGGTTTTTTTGTGGTTTTTGCTGCTGAGTTTTTCGGCTTTTTTGTAGGTGATTTCTTTTGTTGTGATTTATCTTTACTGTCTGATTCAACCTTCTCAATAAATTCTTTTGCGGTTTGGTTAGATGGATCAAGATCCAAAACTTTTTTCCAGGAAGTGAGTAGTCTAGATGGAGATCTTCCTAAAACTGTCTGAATCTCACAAAGCATTACAGCGGCCTGTATGTTATCTGGGCTGTATTTTAAGGCATGTTTAATTTCTTTTTCTGCCTCTTTCAGATTACCGTCTGCTTTTTCAACTTGAGCAAGTACAAACCTGCCAGAGGCATCATTTTCATGGTACCCTAAGCCAATATTACAAACTTTTCTTGCCCTTCTATAGTCTTCCTGACTCAAATAAATATCTGCGAGAACCGGGAATAAGATTGTATCAAAATGATCAGCAAAATAAAGTTCTAGCTCTATCTGATTTTTTAAATCCATTTTATTGCCTATATTTTTCGACCCAATTAGTTATATACTCTATTGTCTCATTAACTGGTGTTCCTGGGCCATATAATTTACCCACACCAGATTTCTCAAGAGATTCTATATCTTTTTTGGGTATTATTCCACCACCAATTAATAGAACATTTTCTAATTTTTTCTGTTCCATCAAATCCACTATACGCGGGAATATAGTGTTGTGAGCATTGTTTAAGCTAGACAGGGCAATAACGTCAGCATCCTCTTGAAGCGCGGCTGAGACTATCATTTCTGGGGTCTGCCGAAGCCCAAGATAAATCACCTCCATTCCAGCGTCTCTGTACGCAGCTGCTAAGACTTTTATCCCTCTATCATGACCATCTAAACCAGGCTTTGCCATCACAATTCTTATTTTTCTATCCATATAACAATAAAATTAATTATCCTATAACTGACTTCATAATTAATAGTGTTCTCTTGGTTTTTTAATAAATTATTAAAATAGTATATTGAATTAACCAAATTAGAGAATTTTTTATTGGAACAAGACAAAAAGTCCGCGCTCATTCATTATCTAGAAGAGTTTGTCATCGCAATAATTGGGATAGCAATATTCTTAGGCCTGTTATGGTACAGTAATTTTAATTTTAGCGTTAGAATATTATCACTATGGATATTTCTTTTTAATGGAATTTTATTCACTTTTTGGTTATGGAAAAGTGATGCTAAAAACTGGGAAAAGGCTATTGCGGCTTTATACTTTATATTAGTTGAGATAATTATTTTATTAGGTGGAAAATAAATTTTATAGTTCTTTAGAATTAATAATAAAAGTTGCTGGGCCTTCATTAACAAGCTCTATATCCATCATTGCGCCAAACTCGCCGGTTACAGTATTTAAACCTTTATCTCTAAGTCTATTAACCATATGATCATAAATCTCTAATCCTTTTTCAGGATTTTCAGCGTTAATAAAACTCGGCCTTCTTCCTTTTCTGGTATCTCCACAAAGCGTGAACTGACTAACAACCATTACAGAACCATTTATATCTAGGACGGATAAATTCATTTTGTCCTTTTCATCATTAAATATTCGAAGGTGGATGATCTTATCTACAACTTTATCTGCGTCTAAAAATTCATCGCCTTTGTTTATCCCAACTAGAAGCATCAACCCAGATTTGATCTGGGATATAATTTCATTGTTAATAGTTACCTTCGCCTCTGAACACCTTTGGACTACAATGGTCATTCTACCCGAATATTTTCTTTCCCGTATTTATCGCGTAACTGTTTTATGAAATTTTTATTTGTAGAGACTTTAATATTATGCGCTAAAACAGCTATGGGCTTATTGATTCCAGATTTAGGATTGGGAAGATGAAAAACTAAATTGCAATCCCCTGGATATTTTCGGGCAAATTCATAAAGGTCTTCGATATCCTCAGGATACATATCTTGTGAATTAAAACTAATTATTAGTTTTCTTGAGAAATACTCTCGGGCATTTTCAATAGACACAATTCTATCTGCCATTACTTTTAGATCTGCAAAGTTCGTGTCATCTGCCATTTTCCCTTGCACAAAAACAACACCATCTTCTTCAATAAGATTTTCATACTGGGCAAAACAATCTGAAAAAGCAATAACCTCTACATGCCCTCCTATGCAGTCCATTTCAAAAAAGGCCATAGCTCTATTCCGTCGATCATACTTTTTAGTAATCTTTGTTATCATTCCCCCTACTGTAACTATATCATTTTTCTTCAGGAATAAGCTGTCTGTGAAATCTACCGATGTAAACTCTTCTAAATCTTCAGAGTGTTCTAACAATGGGTGACCTGAAACATATAACCCTAGTACTTCTTTTTCATAAACCAATGATTTTTTTTCTTCCCAGTCATCAACAATTCGAAGCTCAGGGGTTTTTATAAGAGAATGTTTTTCTGATCCATTCGAAAATAAATCAACCTGATTTTTGTTACCAGAATTCTGTAATTGTTGTCCATATTTAATTGCAGTATCAATAGCATCAAAATTTTGTGACCTAGTACCTGAGATAGAATCCATGGAACCTGATTTGATTAGGCTTTCTAAAACTCGTTTGTTTACTTTTTGCTGATCTATTCTTGAACAAAATTCAAAAATTGTTTCAAAGGACCCTTCGTCTTCACGATTTTCAATTATACTCTCTAATGCTTTTTCTCCAACATTTTTTATCGCATTAAGGCCATATGATATGGTACTGCTGTCGACTGGATAAAACTGTGTATAGGACACATTAATATCAGGAGACTTAACCTCTATATTTAATTTTTTACACTCGTTAATAAGTGTAACAATTCTATCAATAGACGACATTTCACTAGTAAGATTTGCGGCCATGAATTCTGCAGGATGAAAAGTTTTTAACCAAGCAGTCTGGTACGCTATGTAGGCATATGCAGTCGCATGGCTTTTGTTAAAACCATATTGTGCAAACTTTTCAATTAGTGTATAAATTTCTTGGGCTTTACGTTTTGAAATTTCATTTTTTTGGGCTCCTTCAACAAATTTTAATGATAATTTATCCATCAATTTTTTATCTTTTTTACCCATCGCACGTCGCATTATATCTGCCTCTGCAAGAGTAAATCCAGCAATATCATGAGCAATTTGCATAACCTGTTCTTGGTATACTATGATACCATATGTTTCTTCTAATATTGGCACTAACGATGGGTGGGGGTATTCTATTTTCTTTTTTCCATGTTTTCTAGCAATAAAATTGTCAATGTTATTCATAGGACCTGGTCTATAAAGAGCATTCATCGCGATTAGGTCTCCAATTGCAGTTGGTTTTAATTTTTTTAAGTATTCACGCATACCAGAAGACTCAAACTGAAATACACCAATGGTCAAACCATTTGTGAATAATGTATAGACCCTTGGCTCTTCCATTGAAACTTTTTCTATTTCAACTTTCTCTCCTTTTGACTTAATCAACTCAAGTGCTTTATTAATAACAGTGAGATTTCTCAGCCCAAGAAAATCCATTTTTAACAAACCTAGGTCCTCTAGGCCTTTCATATCATACTGGGTAGTAATATCTCCGGAAGATGACTTATATAGAGGCACAAAATCTGTTAATTCTCCAGGTGCGATTACTACTCCTGCAGCATGTATAGACGCATGTCGGTTCATTCCTTCTAAAACAAGTGAGTGATCAACAAGCTCTTTATATTCATTTTCGGACATCTTTCTAAACTCTGGACTCTTTTTTATCGCACTATCTAGAGTAATGTTTAATTCATCCGGGATGGCTTTTGCTAAGCGGTCAACCTCGCTAAAAGTGTAACCCATTACCCTTCCAACGTCTCGAATAACTTGCTTAGCTTTCATTGAGCCAAAAGTAATTATCTGAGATACAGAAGTCTCTCCATATTGACTTTTTATATAATCAATGACCTCTCCACGACGCTCAATGCAAAAATCAATATCAATATCTGGCATACTAATTCGATCAGGGTTGAGAAATCTTTCAAACAATAAATTATGTTTAATTGGATCTATGTCTGTTATGCCTAATGCATATGATACTAAGCTCCCAGCTGCAGAACCCCTTCCAGGACCAACAGGTATATCATTATTTTTTGCATACTGAACGAAGTCTGCGGTAATTAAAAAATATCCTGCAAAACCCATGTTTTTTATTACACCAAGTTCGTGATCAATTTGCTGATTTATCTCTGGTGTTATATCATTGTATAATTTATTAACTCCGGTCGCAACTAATGATTTAAGGTATTTATCAGGGTCACCATTATTTTCATTTTCAGGAATCGGAAAATTTGGTAAATGGTAAGATCCTGTGTTTATCTCAAAATCAATACTTTCTGCTATTTTTCTTGTATTTTCTATGGCACCTGGGACATCTTTAAATAGACTATACATTTCATCTTGTGTTTTAAAATAAAACTCAGGCGTAGCATATTTAAGCCTATTGGGGTCGTCTCTTTCCTTACCAGTTCCCAGGCATATATGAATATCATGAGCCTCAGAGTGTTCTTTTTTTGAATAGTGAGCATCATTCGTACATACAAGAGGAAGCGAGAGCTCTTTTGAAAGTTTTTTCATATTCTCAATATTAACTTCTTCTTCAGGGATGCCATGGTTTTGTACTTCTAAGTAAAACCTGTCTTGAAAAATTTCAGAAAACTTTAGGGCAGCATTTTTTGCTCCTTCATAATCACCATTTAGCATTTTTTCTGGTATTTCACCTTTTAGGCAACCAGATAAACAAATAAGTCCTTCACTATATTGTTCTAATAAATCCATATCAATTCTTGGTCTATAATAAAACCCCTCTAGATATCCTGCAGTAACAAGCTTCATTAGATTTTGATAGCCAGACTGATTTTGAACCAAAAGAATTAAATGATTGTTCCCCCAACCTCCTCCAGATACGGGTTTTTTATTATGCCTACTACCAACAGCTACATATGTCTCACAACCAATAATTGGTTTAATCCCTGCGGTTTTTGCCTGCTTATAAAAAGGTACAACACTGAACATATTCCCATGCTCCGTAAGAGCAAGACTATCCATACTCAGATCATCGATGGTGTTGACTAACTGGTTTACTCTTTGTGCACCATCGAGCAAACTATAATCAGAGTGATTGTGCAGATGTACAAATTCAGAAGTCATTATATTGTTCCTATGTAAATGGAAAACAAACCACCAAGAGTACAAAATTTTAATAATTTAGTGCTTCTCTTTGCTGTTGCTATATTTGGTTTATTTAAGAGCAAAATTACTACCACTGCCAATGGAATCTCAACGGTCAAGATTAATAAAATACCATAAAAAATATTGTAATAACCTGTTATAAAAGGAACAAAAGACCCGATCCCTAATAATGCAGATAACACTGTACATAAAACAATCGTTTTGTTTTCGCCATAGGTTATTGGAAAAGTTTCTAAGCCAACAGATTTGTCTCCCACCACATCAGCCATATCCTTAACAATTTCTCTAATTAAAGTTAAACCAAAGGCCAATACAGCGGGGATTATTAATGGCTTAATATTGTCAAAGACAAAACCAGCATATATAAAAGAGAGTGATAATATTAGAGCAACCACAATATTGCCTATTAGAGGAAATTTTTTAAGTTTTGCATTATAGCCAATGATTAGTGGTAGCGAAATACCAATAGACACTAATTGTGAATTCTTATTTAGTTGTAGTGCGAATAGGGTCCCTATAATAAATGCAAAAAGTGAAAATATGAGAGCATGGCTTCTTAAAACCAAACCTGAACTGATAGCTCTATCTGGACGATTAATTTTATCTATTTTGTAATCAAAGTAATCATTAAGAGTGTTTGCCCCTGCTGTATAAAACATAACGACTAAAACAGCAAAGATAACAAAACTTGTTGGACCATTATATTTTACGATAAAGGAAGAGATTACAATGGTCAAACCCCCTAGAATCACATTTAAGGGCCTAATAGTCGCAATATATACAAATAATTTTTTCATGAATTATTAATTACTAATACTCTAGTATCTTTATTTAAATCTCGCACAGATTCTATGTTATCATATCCAGCTTTACTAAAAATTTCTTTGACCCTCTCTGGGTGAGTCCCTCTTCCAACTTCCAATATAGTTACCCCATTTTTTTTTACAACCTGGGGAATAATATTTGAAAATTTTCTATAGAATTCTAGGCCATCACTATTATCTGTCAGTGCCACCATTGGCTCAAAATTTTTTACATCAATCATTAAATCTGGGATTTCTTCTTGTGATATATAGGGCGGGTTAGATATTAACATGTCTGCAGTATGATTTATATCCTGGCTTAGGATATCTAGATTTATAAACTGAATATTTTTAAGACCATACGTGTCCGCATTTTTTTTCGCTATAGATAATGCACTATTAGAAATATCTATCGCGATAACACTGGAAAAAGGGATCTCAAGTGCAATAGTGACCCCGATACAACCAGAGCCAGTACCCACATCAAGTATTATCGGATTTTCCTTTTTTGAAAGAATATCAATAGACACATCAATTAGTTTTTCCGTTTCCGGTCTTGGTATAAGAACATCCTCATTTACAAAAAATTTTCTGCCATAAAACTCAGATGAACTAATAATGTATTGTGTCGGCTCACGATTAACCCTTCTTTTAATCAGGCCTCTTAAAATAATTAAATTTTCAGGTGTGACTGTATTTTCAAATTGAAGATATAGATCAATTTTTTTGCAACCTATTATATGTTGTAAAAGTGTCTCTATTTCAATTCTAGGATTATCAAAGGATTTCTCTTTAAAATATTTTTCACCCCAGTTAATAATATCAATTAGCCGCCAGATTTTTTCTGTTTTTGAGTTTTGAGGGTGCAAAATTATATGGTTTTATTACCCTGGCTAGTAGTATACCCTTTATATATCAAGTGATCTCAGAAGATAATATCTCCTGCTGCTCTGCGATTTTTAATCTTTCTATAATTTCTTCGATATCACCATTCATTATTTCTGATAATCTGTATGAAGTAAAATTAATACGGTGATCTGTAACCCTTCCTTGAGGGAAATTATATGTTCTGATTTTTGCTGATCGATCTCCTGTGGAAACAAGACTCTTCCTTTCAGCTGCCCGCTCTGCGGCAGCTTTTTCTTTTTGATCTGCTAGAAGCCTTGATCTAAGTACTTTTAACGCTGCTGCTCTATTTTTATGCTGTGAAGACTCATCCTGACAAGTAACCACAAGGCCTGATGGAATATGTGTAATACGTATAGCCGATTCTGTTTTGTTTACATGCTGTCCACCAGCTCCACTAGCTCTATACGTGTCAATCTTCAAGTCAGTATCATGGATCTCCACATCTACCTCTTCAGCCTCTGGCAGTACTGCTACCGTCGCAGCAGAGGTATGTACTCGTCCGCCAGTTTCTGTTTCGGGTACGCGTTGTACACGATGTACACCACTTTCATATTTTAACATTCCATATGCGCCAACACCTTTTAATGCAATAATAACCTCTTTAAACCCACCTATACCAATTTCATTAGAGGCGATTAATTCTTTCTGCCAATTATATTTTTCAGAAAAATGAGAATATAAACGAAACAAATCTGCCGCAAATAGAGCTGCCTCATCTCCGCCTGTTCCTGCTCGAATCTCCAATATGATATTTTTATTATCTAAAGGATCTTTCGGCAATAATTTTATCTTTAATTCGTTTTCAAGCTTTATTTTTCTTTGTTTATTTAGTGCCAGGTCTTCTACTGCTAATTCCTTTAGCTCTGGTTCATCCTCCTCAATAATTAACTCGCTATCAACTATTTCGCCTAATACTTTAATATACTCTTTACCAGTAATTACAATAGGCTCAAGCTGCTTATACTCTTTAGCAATTTCTTTTAACTTTTCCGGGTTTGATAAGACTTCTTGATCTGCCATTAGCTTTTCAATAGTGTTGTATCTATCAATTATAGATTCTAGCTTGTCTTTCATCCAATTGCTTCAGCTCTGTATTTTTTACCTACAAAATTATCGTATTCGTCTCCAAAAGCATCTTTTAAGGCTGCGATTGAAACCTCAATCATTTTATCATCAGGTTGTTTAGTAGTAATATTTTGTAACAATATCCCTGGAGCTTTAAGTATGCGAAAAATTAAACGATCATTTTTAGATGTAATTTTTATTAATTCATAACCGATTCCTGATACTAGAGGAATTAATGGTAAATGAAATAATAGCCTTGTAGACAAAGATATAGTCCCTAAATAATAAATAATAATAGTATCAACAATCGCAAAAACGAATATAGCTGATAATAAAACAATAAACATAAAACTAGTACCACATCTCGGATGTTGTGTCGGGAATGATTGTGCATCTGCTACTGATAAATCATTACCAGATTCAAAATTATATACTACTTTGTGTTCAGCGCCATGATACTGAAATAGCCTGGCAATATCTTTAATCTTTGAGATTAAAAATAGGTAAACCACAAAAAATATTATTCTAAATACTCCAGAAAAAAGATTGAACCATAATGCTTCTTTTTCAATAGATAATAATTTTGTTGTAAGCCACATTGGTAGCACCATAAACAAAGATATAGCGAGTGTAATAGAAAATATAGTAGTCATAAAATCCATAATTTTAGATATTATTCCTTCGCTACTCTCCTCTGGATAACTAATATCTGCAGACCATTGGAGCGTTGACATTCCCATTTTCATCGCCTCATAGAGTGATGCAATACCTCTAAATATTGGTTTAGACCATAAAATAGAGCGTTCAGTTATAGAAAAAAATTCTTTTCGTTTAATCTTTATATCTCCATTAGGACAACGAACAGCAGTGGAGTAGGCACCTGGGACCCTCATCATTACACCTTCTATTACAGCTTGCCCGCCTACCAATATGTTTGGCTTCATGGATAAAATTAATAATAGTCGCTTCATTATAAAAAATAGCTCAATCAATAATTGATAATTGATAGAGCTATAACATGATATTAATAAACTATTTTCTGCTGTATTTCTTTTGAAATTTTTCTATTCTTCCTGCAGTATCAACTAGATTTTGTTGACCAGTGAAAAATGGATGTGACTTATTCGAAATTTCTATATTGTATAAAGGGTATTCGTTCCCATCATCCCAAACAACAGTATCTTTAGTATCCACTGTAGATTTTGTTAAAAATGAATAGTCACAGGATGTGTCTTTAAACACGACCAGTCTATAATTTTCTGGATGAATATCTTTTTTCATTTTCTACTCCTCAATCATATGGAGGGATTTTCTAACACGATCAATACCCTCTTTAATTATTTCTCTATTTGTCGCATATGAAAATCTTATATGCCCTGATGCACCAAAGCCATCTCCCGGGACAGTAACGACCTGAACAGAGTCGAGAATATACTCTGAAATATCAAATGTGTCCTTTAATAATTTATTGTTCCCCTTACGATTTAAGTATGCACTAAAATCTGGAAAAGCATAAAAGGCACCGCTTGGCTTAGCGCACTTTATGCCTGGTGTATCATTTAGCAATTCAACCATCAAATCACGTCTTTTAAGAAACGCATTTTTCATCTCTTCCACACACGATTGATCACCAAGTAATGCAGTTATTCCTGCTTTTTGTCCTACCGAGTTAGCACATGATGTGGCCTGACCTTGTATTTTTGACATTGCCTTTATTATTGTATTTGGACCAGCAGCATAACCAATCCGCCATCCTGTCATTGCATATGTCTTTGATAAACTCATACATGTAACTACTGTTGCTCCTATATTATGTAATTGATTTAATTTTTCAGCACTCATAAAATCACCATCATAGATTAATCTTTCATAACATTCATCTGAAATAACTACCCATTGTTGTTCTTTTGCTAATTTTAACAGATTTACTATAGAGTCATTACTCCAAACTCCTCCAGTCGGGTTTGAGGGGGAATTTATAATTACTCCTTTTATTTTTGAACTTATCTTTGATTTTAGATCAGAAAAGTCAGGCTCAAAATTATTATCCGGCAATGTGTCAACCAAAATGGGCTTAGCATCTGCCATTTTTACAAACTCTGGAAATGATACCCAATATGGAGAAAAAATTATAACACTATCTCCTGGATTAAAAAGAGCTTGACAAGCTGTAAATAAACTTTGTTTTTCACCATTAGATACAAGTATATCAGATGGCTTATAGTATATTCCGTTCTCTCTTTCCAGCTTAGTACATATCGCCTCTCTAAACTCTATCATACCAGGGCCTGCTGTATATTTTGTGTATCCCCGATCTAATGCATCTTTCGCCGAATCTCGAATATGCTTTGGAGTATTAAAATCTGGCTCTCCAACAGAAAAATTAATTACGTCAATACCTTTTGAACGCATTTCCGCAGCTTTAGTGGCCATTTGTAAAGTAAATGATGGCTTAATATTTTTTACTCTATTTGCTAAGCTCATAAATCATGTTGTTTTTGATGATATTCTTCTGAATTAAATCTAGAATCATCATCTGTATCTATAGTTTTGTTATTATTAGAATTATTTTTTTCTATACTATGTCTGTTTTTTGTCAGTCTATAGTTTTTATTTTTTTTTATTTTTTTATGATGAGCTTGTCGTTTTTTCTGTTTTTTTCTTTTACTAATAACCGGTACATCTTTCATTGTAACAAATGTAATGTCCTCATCTTCTTCATTTATTGCCTCTTCTATATACTCCTCAGTTTTTTCTTTTGAGATTTCAGGTATTAAGCAACTAGGATTGTTCAAACTAAAAAGAGTCCCAAATCCTCTAGTAATTCCATTTCCAAGCCCTATATAGCTAGGCAGAAGAAAATTAGTTTTAAATTCACCAGTGAAGGCGCCCCATCCATTTTCATCTATTTTTTCAGGTATTAGATTATCTATACTAACTTTTGTGAATATTTTATTTTTGATTTCGAAACCCAACTCTTTTGCAATAAATAATAAATTTTTCCCGAGTAATTGATTTAAAAAAAGTGGCTTTTCCTGATCTGCTAAAAATCTATATTTACCACCAGTGCTTTTATTTAATGCAATCCATGGCGTAATAAATTTATATCTTAATAATTTTTCAGTGGTAATAAACTGAGCTTTATTTTCTTCAATATCATATTTTTCTATATTGATAGTAATGTTACCAAAATTAAATAATCTAATATTATCTATAAGTGACAGAACTGGATTGACACCCTCTTTGATACCAATAATATAAATTTGTTCATTTAATATTTTTACTTGTACTCGTGGATATAAATACTTATTTCTAAGTTTACCATTTAAAAAAGGCACTATTTTTTCATCAGAAAATTGTTTTATAAAAACACCTTTTACTTGGTATGGTGTTTTTCGTACAGGTTTGTCTCCGGTAAGACGAATTAAAACAGATTCAGAAAGATGGGATTCCATTTTTTAATAATCTAAAGATATCATTAGTCATTATTGGCTCATTGTATCTAAGAATTCATTATTTGATTTTGTTCGTTTTATTCTATCAATTAAAAATCTAATAGCCTCATCAACCTTCATATCGTTCACTAACTTTCGTAAAATCCACATTCTGCCTAATTCTTTACGGCTCAACAGTAGCTCTTCTTTTCTTGTGCCTGATTTAATAATATCAAAAGCAGGAAAAATCCTACGATCACTTAAATGTCTATCTAGAGCAAGTTCCATATTGCCGGTCCCTTTGAATTCTTCAAAAATCACTTCATCTGCCCTACTGCCAGTGTCAACAAGCGCAGTAGCAATAATTGTCAGACTGCCACCTTCTTCAGTGTTTCTAGCAGCTCCTAAAAACTGTTTCGGTTTTTTTAAAGCATTAAAATCGACTCCACCAGAAAGAATTTTTCCACTATGAGGAATTACAGCATTATGTGCTCTACCTAGTCTTGTAATACTATCAAGAAGAATAACAACATCTTCTCCGAACTCAACCATACGCTTAGCTTTTTGGAGTACCATATCTGAGACAGATACATGTCGCTCAGGTGGCTCATCAAATGTGGAACTAACCACCTCAGCATCCACATTTCGTTTCATATCTGTAACTTCTTCTGGCCTTTCATCAATGAGTAAAACAATACGTTTAGTGTCAGGATGATTTTTACTGATTGCATTAGCAATTTTTTGTAAAAGAACCGTCTTCCCAGTTTTTGGCTGCGCAACGATTAATGCTCTTTGACCCATCCCTATTGGAGAAACTAAATCCATAATTCTCATTGAGATATTTTTTTCATCTGTTTCAAGAACAAATCTTTTTTCCGGATATAAAGGAGTGAAATTTTCAAATAGTATACAATCTTTCAATTTTTCAATTGGCTGATCATTGACTAATTCAACTTTAAGCAATGCATAAAATCTTTCTTTGGATTTTGGTGGGCGAATCTGTCCTGATACTTTGTGCCCAGTTTTTAATCTGAATCGTTTTATCTGAGATGGGCTTACATATATATCATCAGGCCCTGGCAAATAATTAAAGTCTGGAGACCTCAAAAATCCATAGCCATCATGCATTACTTCTAATACACCTTTAGCAAAAACAGAGCCATCTTTTTTTGCTTGAGCTTCTAATATTTTTACAGTTAACTCCTGTTTATTAAGCCCTGATATATTATCAGCAATGTTTAATGATTTAGCCAATTCAGATAATTCCTGAATACGTAAGGCTTGTAGTTCGCTTAGATCCATAAATAATTCCCTAATACTTCATTTAAAAAAATATATATTAAAACTCTACCGGGGATTTTGATAGATAATATAACTTACATTTAATTGTATGTTGTGTCAAAGTCTTTTCCAAATTCATTATAAACCTCTCTAGCAATATAATGGCTACCAAATATTAACCCCACATACTCTTTCACGTTAATATTCTTTATTATGTTTACTCCTTCTTTTACGGAACTAACCGATAAATGATTAATGCTTTTTTTATCTAATATCTTTGACAATCTATTTACACTTAGTAAGTATTTATTTTTATCCTGACAAATAATAATTTGATGAAAACTTTCTCTTATTAAATCACTGATAGAATTCATATTCTTATCTCCCTTAATACAAAACAAACCAAATAATTTTTTTTGGGGATGATTACTCTTAATCGTATTTATCATTGCCTTGAGACCATCATAATTATGTGCCACATCAAAATAAATATCACTTTTAGTCAATTTTTCGATTCTTCCTAACCATGATGTATTTAGAATTGCTTTATTTACTTTATCTGGATAAATATTATTTATAATACTTTCTGCAATATTAATGGCTAAAACACAGTTTAAAATTTGATGTTTACCTCTTAAGGGTAAGTTAATCGTATAATTTTTATATTTGAATGAAGTACCTTGATTATCAATTGAAAGTAATTTTATATCACTATTTTTTATAACAGTTAACGCAGCATTTTTTTTTGCTGCTGTTTTTTTAATTATGTCTATTACAAATTTATTTTGATCAAAGGTTACGATAGGAATATTATCCTTGATAATACCAGCTTTTTCTGCGGCTATCTTCTGAATTGTATCGCCTAAAATATCCATGTGGTCAAGAGATACTGATGATATTCCACATATTGTTGGGGAAATAACATTGGTTGAATCTAGCCTGCCACCAAGACCCGTCTCAATAATTGCAATATCAACAGATTTATTATTAAAATAATCAAAAGCCATAGCCGTAGTGGTTTCAAAAAAAGTAGTTTGTATATTTTTTATTTGGTTAATATAGTGATTCATAAACAGAGCAATATCCGCATCAGGAATTTTTTCATTATTTACCTGGATTCTTTCATTAAACCGAACCAGGTGAGGTGAGGTATATAGCCCCACAATCATTCCATGTTCAATTAAAATCTTGTTAAGAATTGCACATGTGCTTCCTTTGCCATTTGTACCAGCAATATGTATAAATTTTAGGTACGAATGAGGATTACCAATATTATCTAATAATTCTTCTGTATGTTCTAAACCGACCTTAATCCCTAAACGCTGTAGCCCGAATAATTCTTTTAAGACTAAATCAATATTATAGGTCATTTACCAAATGCATATTATTTATCTCTGAACCAAGGAATATATTGCCTAATTCCTCAAATCGCATTGGCAAATCAGTAACATAACATTGTAAAACTCCTGGTTTATCATCCATATTCAATAAACTATTTTCTTTTAAACTTTTGTAGGCATTTTTTGCGACAGCGGAGGCAGAATCAACAAGTGTAATATGTTTTGTTTCCTTAGATATTATATTTTTTAATAAAGGATAGTGGGTACAACCAAGAATTAATGTATCTACATTGTTTTTAAATATAGATAAATAATGTGTAGTTATTTCACTAATTGCAGCGCCGCTAGTCCATCCTTCTTCTACAAAAGGTACAAACAGGGGGCAGGCCTTGGATATAACATTGATCTTTGAATCTAATCTATTGATAGATTTTT
>ENA-UPTF01000481-UPTF01000481.1-marine-metagenome-genome-assembly--contig:-NODE-481-length-28262-cov-3.379954_pt1 | contig 28262 bp, 30 predicted proteins | sample MGYA00238166_ERZ767019 | MGnify/ENA primary metagenome ERZ767019 (study PRJEB28930, sample SAMN06266391) | marine metagenome | isolation source: Sea water from 250 m depth | place: Atlantic Ocean | study... | reverse complement strand
AAACGGGTCATCATCAATGCAGAGCACCCAGTAGTTCGGGTCTTTATCTACTGCGTCCGCCATTTCATCTACACCCCCCTAGCAACTCGAAAGCACCCTGTTGATGGGGGAATCGTAGCGTTGCTAACTCGGCCGCCGGCTCATTGCTGAAGTTGTCCGACACGACGTCAGACAGCGAGTGGCCATTCACTCTACGGGGCTCTGAATTCGTGGGCGTGTGTTCGGCGTGTGGTTCACGGCCCGTGTAAGTGACGTGATCTGTCATAGTTTCAAACAGTTGAGGCCACTGAAGGGTGACAGCTATGGAACTTGGTATCTGCATGCGCGATCTACCGGTCGAACAGGTTGTCCATCTAGGACGCTTCGCTGAGGACCACAACTACTCGGCGATATATCTGCCTGAGACGGGAAATCGGACACCTGAAGGCGGGCTCGCTGGGCGCAGTCCTTGGATCAGCCTCGCCGCCATGTTCGCTGCGACAACAAACGTCCACGGAGCGGTCGGCGTAGCTGCTGCCCCATTTCGGTCCCTACCTCATTTGGCTCTTTCCGCAGCAACCCTGAATGAACAATCAGATGGCAGGTTTTCGTTGGGGATTGGAGTGTCGCATCGAGAAGCCGCTACACGGCTCGGCGTTCCATTCCCAACTTCGCCGTTGAGATGGATGGAAGTGGCATGTGACGAGTTGATGGGTCAAGCTCGGTTCGGTGTGACCTTCGGGCAAGGTTTCCCAGTCCTCGTGGGGGCTCTTGGACCAAAAATGGTTGAGATGGGTGCGGCTCGCTCCGATGGTCTGGTGTTGAACTGGTTAACCCCGCAACACGCGCAAGAAACCGTTGCTTTGGCACACGAAATTGGGCGCGCAAACGGTCGAACGCCCTACACGGTGCTGTACGTGCGTCTCAGCCCCTACGACGCTCTTTACACCGACGCCGTCAACTACGACGCTATGGCGAACTACCACCAGCATTTTGTGCGCCAGGGTCTTGTCAGCCCTGAGGAAGTCGTGGCGGGCACGTGTTTACAAAGCGACGACGTTGCTCAGGCCCGAGAGAAACTGACTGCCTGGGATGAAGCAGGTATCGATCTGGTGTGCGTTTACCCTCACGGACTGAACCAAAGCGAATACGAGTCGGCACTCGCAGAATTAGCTAAATAACTCATTCGTCGCGAAAGCCGGCATGGCGCTCGGGACTACTCCTGGTTGAGGTGGGAAAGGAGCAGTTCAATTTCTTGGTCGACGTTGTCTGGCACCAAATACCCATCTTCGTCGCATACTTCGTCGATTCGTTCGGCGACCGATTCAACGGTCAACTCGTCTTCGTAAATTCCTTTGGTGACTCCCATGAAGGCACGCCCCACTCTGCCACCTGATGCGGAGAGGGTTTCACCGTTCAGCGAACACGACTCGTGGGCTAGGTACACCACAGCCGGTGCGACCTGATGAGGACCCATTTGATAGACCAGGTCTTCACCACTTAGACCGGTCATTTCGGCCATCGCGCCATCATCGCCAAGCACATCGCCGGTCATGCGAGTCAACGCACCCGGTGCGATGGCGTTCACATGAACGCCATATCGGGACCCTTCAATTGCCAGAGTTCGAGTGAAACCATAGATGGCTGCTTTCGCCGCCGAATAAGCAGTCTGGCCGAACGAACCAAACAACCCAGAACCTGAACTGGTATTGATAATCCGCCCATAACCCACGGTTTTCATGTGTTCGTATGCGGGACGAGTCACAAAAAAGCAGCCCTTTACGTGAACGTCCAAGACTGGTTCAAACTCATATTCCCCAATGTTGAGGAAAGTTCGGTTACGAATAATCCCAGCGTTGTTGATCAAAATATCGAGACGCCCAAATTCTTCCAAAGCAGAAGCAACCATCGACTCTGCGCCCTCGCGACTAGCTACAGAATCGCTGTTCGCGATGGCTACTCCCCCGGCCGCGGTGATTTCTTCAACAACAGCTTGGGCTGGAGACGGATCGTGGTCTTGACCACCCATAGTTGGCGACCCCAGGTCATTCACCATGACCGCTGCTCCACGCGACGCAAGCAATAACGCGTGCTCTCGACCTAAGCCACCCCCTGCTCCTGTTACCAACGCCACCCGGTCGTCAAATCTCAATTCATCCATACGCGCACCCTAGATCGCGAACGAGACGGAATGGAGTGCCAAACTCTCAAGATGGTGAACGATCTTGAAGAACACGTCATAGAGGGCAACGGAATACAAATTCATTACGTAACCAAAGGAGAAGGCCCTGCGGTAGTGATGTGCCACGGCTTCCCTGAAAGTTGGTACTCGTGGCGCCACCAAATCGACTCTCTCGCAGAAGCGGGCTATCAGGCCGTCGCCATGTCGATGCGAGGCTACGGAAAGACAAGTGCGCCACAAGCAATAGACGCCTACGACATCAACCACCTCGTTGGAGACGTCGTTGTTGTCGCCAATCACCTGAATCAGGGACCGGTAGTCGTTGCGGGTCATGATTGGGGTGCGCCGGTCGCCTGGTTTGCTGCCCTCATGCGTCCCGACTTGTTCCGAGCTGTGGCTTGTTTGAGTGTCCCCTACACAGGTCCAATCGGCGCTCTTCCCGAAGGTATCGATCTGAATGGGCTCATGGCTCAGGCAGCGGGACCTGACCGGGACTATTACCGGTTGTTCTTCCAGGAACCGGGGAAAGCAGAAGCAGACCTCGAAGCTGACATTTATAAGACAATGCGCGGTTTTTTGTATGCCATCAGTGGCGATGCCCTCCGCAACGGCGACATCAGCGAGCCATTCGATGGTCACTTCCCTGCTGGTCAAGCTATGACCGACCAACTCGTGTCACCCGATGAGTTGCCTTCGTGGCTCACCCAGGAAGATCTGCACTTCTACGTTGAGGAGATAACTCGAACAGGTTTTCGAGGTGGCCTTAACTGGTACCGAAATATCAACAGGCTGCCAGCAATCACAGCTCCTTTCCTCGGGGCAACCATCGAACAGCCCTCGTTCTATATGGGTGGTTCAACAGACTTGATCGCAGGGAACACCCCTGAAGCAATTAGCGCCATGCAACAAGCTTTGGGTGATCTACGTCACTGCGAGATCATTGAGGGTGCCGGTCACTGGCTCCAACAAGAGTGCGCATCAGAAGTCAGCTCAGCGATGATGGCCTTCTTGGAAGGGCTGAACTGACTTTCTTCTCCAGCGGTTGCCGCTTACGCTGCGGGCATGAGTGAAAAGCCCGAAGTCAGCGTTCCCGAAGGTGAGCCAACCGGTAAGCAACTAGGGATTGTTGACCTCATCACAGGAGACGGCGAGCAGGCGACAGCAGGTCAAGCTGCAGAAGTTCATTACGTGGGTGTCTCCTGGAACACTGGCAATGAGTTCGACGCTTCGTGGAATCGAGGGCAAACGTTCAGCTTCAAACTCGGTGGTGGCCAAGTTATTTCCGGTTGGGATCAGGGGGTGGTTGGTATGCGCGTCGGCGGTCGACGCCAACTAACAATCCCGCCAGCTTTGGCGTACGGGAGCGCCGGTGCGGGTGGTGTGATAGGCCCAAACGAGCATCTCATCTTCGTAGTGGACTTGGTGTCGTTGCGTTAAGCCACTATTCAACTGTCCGTCGAGCAACGAAGCGTGCTTCGTGGCGGTCATCGAACCAGTCTTCGTTGTAGCTGACCGTTGTGAAACCGGGCAGCAGCCCAGGCAACTCGCCGGGCTCAACCAAATATTTTTTACTCGGCCGCGAATGCCGTTGTTGGTTGGTGACGGTCGCAACCCTCACGAACAGCAGCCCATTCGGGGCGACATGTCGATGAAGCGTTGAGTACAGAGTTCGATCAAAAAAATCGCAGCACACCGCTATGTCCCATATGCCTGCAAGCAAGTCAGAAGATTCCAGGTCATGGTGAACTGTGGAAAGCGAAAGTGTTCGCCGCCTCGCTTCTTGCCGCGCAATATCCAGCGCGACCTGGGAGACGTCGATCAATGTGACATCGAAGCCTTGCTCCGCCAGCCAGAGCGCTGTTCCGCCAGTTCCTCCGGCGAAATCCGCGACTGTGGTCGGAGTTGAGGGTAAGAACCCCGACTCCGTGACGAAAGAATCGGGATCACCAGGGTTGTCATGGTCGCGGTAAATGGCGTCCCAGCGACCCTGGGCGTCGTCACCACTCATTCAATTGCTCCCCATAGAAAGGAATGGTTTCAATCATGATCAAAAAATCCGGATTTTGTAAATCGCCAACACGCCACGGCAGACACCATCGCCACCACCGACAAGACGATGATGGCAGGAACGAAGTCAACAGAGTTTTGGCGCGCGATACCAATGAACCACGGCCCGGTTACCCCACCAAGTTCCCCGGCCGTAAAAAACAAGCCACCAGCAGCACCCATCCGCACATCTGAAACTCGAGGAGCGGACATTAACAACAGCATCGCCATCGGAACGCTCGAAACTCGAACGATGCCAATCACTGCAACGGCGACCACCTGAACTAATTGAGGTGTTATTGCTAACGCCCATACAGCTACCGCCATGGCCCCGAACATGGCGACAAGCACCTTGGGGCGTGCGTGAGCCGCGACTCGTGCGGGGATGAGTAACGATCCGATGACTCCGACTGCCATCCCTGCGGCCGTTAACCACGCCGCGCCTCGAGTTGACCACAGTCCACTGTGAAGCATTTCAGGCATCCATCCGGTCAAAGCATGGCCGACGAAGAAAATCATGAACGCAAGAAACAGGAGCCGCCGGACTGTTGGATCACCCCACAACGCACTGTTCGACTCATTCTGCAAAGGAGGCATCGCAGCATCAGGATTTGAGCCGCCCACACCGACCCAGAAAAGACCACTGAGGAGCGACACGCAAGCAAACGCCACCATCACCCACCGCCAACCTCCAAAGAAAATGCGAAGGGGGTCGGCGACCACAAGTCCAACAATCGAACCCATCGATGGAGCGGTGCTATACACACCGACGGCAAGTCCTCGTTCCTGAGAGGCGAACCATTGCGTCACGAGTTTCGGTGCACCGATGGAAATAAACGGACCACCAAGACCAAACACGGCTACCGCAAACCATAAGCCGGTCCCTGACTGGGCGGCACCGCGCAGCAAACCCGAAACTCCAATCAGAGCCGCACCCAGGGACAGTCCGACTCGCACGCCAACACGATCGAGCACCTTGCCAACAAGCGCCGACACTGCGAGGTAAACAAACGGCCACGCGCCAAGGGCAGCACCCATAGCGGCGTGGGACATGTTGAGATCATTTCGGATGTGGCTGAGCAGCGGCGCGAGAGATCCAGCTACTAGACCAAAGGAGGCATACAGCATCCATAGTGAGGCAAGCACCCACCAACGACGATGCGACGACGTTTTACTGATCATGGTCAAGTTTTTGTGGGCACCCATTCCGGCACGGCATTTCACTGATATCCCCGGTAGCTTCCAGTAGGTGAGCATAAAAGGCAAAGCTTTCATCGCTGGAATTTACGAGCACCCTGAACGGCATTTGCCGGATCGGACTCTTCCACAAATTCATGCCGATGTGGGACTAGCGGCGTTGGCTGACGCGGGCCTTTCTACCTCAGATGTTGATGCTTACTATTCAGCTGGGGACGCTCCTGGATTCGGTGTCTTGTCCATGATCGATTATCTAGGACTTGAATGCCGTTACCTGAACGACACCGAAACCGGTGGTTCTTCCTACCTCGTGCACGCCCAACATGCCGCTACTGCAATCGCCGCGGGTCACATCGATGTTGCGTTGATCACGTTGGCTGGTAAGCCTCGAACGGGTGGAGCGGGTCCCGGAGGAAGTGGGCGAATCGGGGCGGCACCTGAAGCACCATTTGAGAGTCAGTGGGGTATGTCGGTGCCCGGCGGATACGCCCTGGCGGCGCAACGACACATGCACGAATTCGGGACAACCTCTGAGCAGCTAGCCGAAATCAAAGTGGCGGCGTCAACCCATGCGCATCACAATCCGCACGCGTTGCTTCAAGAACGGGTGACGGTGGACGAGGTGTTGGAATCACCAATGATTTCTGATCCGTTACATCGACTCGATTGCTGCGTCATCACTGACGGCGGAGGGGCGATGGTGATCGTCAGCGCAGCCATCGCTAAAAGTTTGGAGCGCCACTGTGTTCCTATTCTGGGGACCGGGTCGTACGTGAAGTCTTCCCAATCTGGTCGTATCGACCTCACCCATACCGGTGCGGTGAAGTCTGGTCCGATCGCGTTCGCCGAAGCAGGTGTTTCGCCAAGTGATATTGGTTATGTGTCTATCTACGACAGCTTTACGATCACGGTGTTAATTACCCTCGAGGATTTGGGTTTTTGTGAACGCGGGAGAGGTGGCTTATTTGTTTCTGAGGGGAATCTTCAGGCGCCGCATGGCGGTCTCCCGTTTAACACTGACGGTGGAGGGTTGTGTAACAACCATCCTGCTAATCGGGGAGGTATGACGAAGGTCATTGAAGCTGTCCGGCAACTCCGCGGAGAGGCAAACGCCGCGGTTCAGGTTGAGAACTGTGAGTTAGCTCTGGCTCACGGAACAGGTGGCAGTTTGGCGACTCGTTCAGCGAGTTCGACCGTGATCTTGGGTAGGTCGCTGTGAGATTGCCAGCCAAAGCGGCTCATTCAAACTCAGAAAACGCTCCTTTCTTTGAAGGCGCGAAGAACGGTCACCTTGTTCTTCCCAGATGCCGAGCTTGTGATTTCGTTATTTGGTTTCCTAGGGAGATGTGTCCGGAGTGCGGCTCACAAGAGGTCGACTGGTTCCAGGCGTCTGGCATGGGAACTGTGTATAGCTGCACTACGACTAGGCGAATTCCGGGCAGTTGGAGCAAGGTAACCCCTTTTGTGTTGGCCTATGTCGAGCTCGAAGAGGGGCCTCGAGTGATGACCAACATTGTTGAATGTGACCCCGAGTCCGTCTCAATTGGGGATCCGGTGGAAGCTGTGTTCGAAGACGCGGTGCACCGCGACGGTGAACCGGGCGCTCCTCTACTTAGGTTTCAACCCGTCCGAAGCTGAGACGCTATGAACCGCACCTCTTTCCCCGTCAGCGAGCTCGACCCGACTGATCTTTACAAGCTCACGACCGGGTTAATCGTCCCCCGTCCAATTGGTTGGATTGGGACCCGCAGCATTTCTGGAGTTGGGAACCTTGCCCCGTACTCGTTCTTCAACGCGGTGGCTACAAACCCACCTGTTCTGATGTTTTCTACGGGCGTGTTTGACGACGTGATTAAAGATTCGCTGCGCAACATCCGCGAGACAGGTGTTTTTACCGCCAATCTCGTTGATCATGATCTTGCGGTGGCGATGAACGATACGTCGGCGACTCTTGACCACGAAGTGGACGAATTTTCGGTGGCGGGTTTGACTGCAGCGAATTTCGGTCACGTCGACGCGCCAGGGGTGCAGGAAGCCAAGGCAGTGATCGAGTGTTTAGCGGTTCGAGAGGTCGAATTCGGCAATCCCGAAGAGCTCCACCATGTCGTTACCTTCGGAGAAGTCGTTGCCTTCCACATCGACGAAGAAATACTCGATGGGACTCGTATTGACCCCGTTCGGCTTGATGCTCTCGGACGTCTCGCGGGAATGGATTATGCGACGACCCGTGAACAGTTCCGCTTGGACCGGCCTGATTGATTCTTCGCGTTAGCTAGTAAGGAGTGCCGTCCGGCTGGAGGTAGTCGGAGGATATGTGGCCCTCTTCGACCAGAGCGTTGTACTCGCTGTCAGTCATACCGAGCAAATCTTTGAAAATGTTCTCGTTGTCACCTCCAAGAACAGGCAACGATTCGAATCGCAACGCGGGTCCGGTCCAACGCCACAGGTGGGTTGGATAATCGTGGGTACCGGTTTCAGAGTTGCCGTTCGGGGCAAACAGTCCTCGTTCTCGAAAGTGCGGCTCAGCTAAGGCTTCTTCTTCATGTAGTACCGGAGCGGCTGGCACCCCCGCTTGTTGACACAAGTCGAAAATTTGTTCAGCGGTATGCGCGGAGGTCCACACGGTTAGGTGTTCGTCGATTTCATCGTGGCGAGCTTGGCGACCTTCAACATGGTCTAGTTCTGTATCCACAGCCCAATCGGGAGAGTCCAGCAGTTCTACTAAGGCGCTCCATTCCTCATCACTGGTGACCGATATCACCGCCCATTGGTCGTCTCCGAGACACGGATAACAGCCCTGGGGCGCGTGCATCCGATGCCTATTGCCGAGCGGTTGGTGAACTGCGCCGGTTCGGGCGGCGTCAACCAAGAACTCGCCGATGTGATTGAGCATGTTTTCGCATTGCGATACTTCAACTAGCTCACCGACACCAGTTGTGTCTCGTCGTTGAAGCGCCATCAACGCCGCGAAGGCTCCTGCTGATCCTGAGGCGGCGTCCATGTGAAAAACGGCTTCGTTCTCAGATAGGTCAGCGTCTCGGTAACCGCGAATAGCTCCAAGTCCGCAGAGCGCTTCGAAGTTGACACCGAAACCGAGGAACGAACGGTAGGGCCCTTCAAGGCCCACGGAAGGCATCCGGATCATTATTAGTTGCGGATTTCGGGCATGAAGTTCGTCCCATCCGATTCCCAACCTGTCCATAAGCTCCACAGAGTTGTTTTCGATCATCACGTCACTGACGTCCACCAGCCGAAGAAACGTTTCTCGACCTCGTTCTTGTCGAAGATCTAACGTCACGCTCCGTTTATTTCTCGCATGCACATTGAACAAGCCAAAGCGATTCCATGGACGTTCACCAGGGTCGGCGTCTGGGTAGGCGCCTGCTATCCCGCCGATATCGGCGACCATTTCTTTGGTGGGTCGCGGGAAAATCCCTCGAGTAGCAGTCGGGAAAATCCATGGGTTGTCGACCCGCACAACGTCAGCACCTAGGTCCCCCAAGATTTGGGTGGCGTACGGGCCTGCCCAAACGACGGTCATGTCGAGCACTCGTATGCCTTCAAGTGGCAGTTTGTCGTCGACTTGCTCTCTGGGGGTTCGAGCATTTGGTTTTTCGTCCTCAAGCTCCCCTTGGTGCTCGCCGATCGTCGGCGCCGGACGATTCACAGTCCATCCGTCTGCCATCCGAATGGGAGCGCCCGGTTGCATAGTTGGTCCGGCGATCGTCTGGTTGATTTCGGCAAAAAAGTCTCGGTCCTCAAAGTGGGGATCGGTGAGAAGGTCCACTGGTCGATTCACAGCGGTCACGGGCCAGTTTCCTGCCTGACCCTCCTCCATGGCTTGCTGTTTGTGACGCTGCAATGACCAGTTCAGTAACCGGCTATCCGCTAATTCGGGAAGCGATTCGTTCAGTATCCAGGCCGGGTCGTCGTAGAGGGCGGCCATTTCCGGATCATCCATGATCGCCACCATTCGCGGTAACCAATTCATCAATGTGGAGATCTGGACGTGCCCGTCGAGTGTTGGGCGGCAACCGCCGGGAAAGATGGAGGTGGTGTAGCCGCCGCTACGGGGAACGTTCTCTCCGCGGTAGGCGCAATACAACAGATATGTCATTCGCCTGTCGATCGACATGATTTGAGTATCAACGTTGCTCAGGTCAACGTTGATCCCGCGACCGATTCGCTTCGCGGCCAGAAGCGATGCCAGGACAGCGGTGGCTGCAATAGTGCCGCATTGGTACTGACCAAGATCTCCTCCCATTTTGAGTGGTTCGCGTTCGGGCGCGCCACTCGCGGACATTGGGCCACCCATTGCGTAGTGGACGATCTCTTCGCCTCGGCGACCTGCGTATCTGCCTGTCAACCCGAACGATGTGACCGTTACGAGTGCAAGCCCGGGGTGTTCTTTTTCCACCGTTTCTGGGTCAAGGTCGACGTCGGATTGCACTACGGCGTCGGCGCTGGCGATTAAACGATCGACCAGTGGATCGCCGACTTGGCCGACGATTGAACGTTTTCCGGTGTTCACATGGAGATGAACGGCACCAGTTTCAGGGTGTGTGCCGTCGCTAGGAAACGGACCGAGCGTTCGAGACCGGTCGCCTTCGGGAGGTTCAACTTTGATGACGTCCGCGCCGTAGCCGGCGAGCAGTCGGCCGGCCCATGGTCCCGCAATCCCTTGGGCAAGTTCGATGATTCGGATTCCGTTGAGTGGTTGTTGCCCCATTAGCTCAGGAGGGTGTCGTGGATGTGCTCGATAAAGGCCAAAGATTCATCAACGGACTGGGCGCCACCCAGGAGTACAAGTCGATCAACGCCAAGTTCACCATATGTTTCAATCATTTCTGGTCCGGGTCGCATGCGGGGAGTAACAGTGATTTGCAGTTCATCCATCCAATCGGGTCGATCGTATTGTTGTTCGGCGTGGGCGAGTCCCGCAAGATTTTCTGCTGTGGCTTCGGGGTTCAACATAAACCCGTACCAACCTTCGCAATGGGTGACAGCTCTTCGCCATGCCGGTTTCGAGTGTCCTCCCATGACCACTGGAGGACCTGGGCGTTGAACGGGTTGAGGGTAAGCCTTCACGCCAGAAAAAGAGACAAATTCGCCACTGTAGGAGGGGTCTTCGTCGTTCCAGATTGACCGCATGGCTTCGATGTATTCAGTCGCCCGAGCTCCGCGATCCTCCATCGGAACTCCAATCGCTTCAAACTCCGGTTGAAGGTACCCGACCCCTATACCGAAGATCGTGCGTCCACCAGAAAGCACGTCGACGCTGGCGAGTTCCTTCGCCAACACGAGCGGGTTGCGTTGAGGAAGGATGATGATCCCTGTTCCCAGTTTGATTTCAGTGGTGACGGCGGCGACGTATCCCAGAGCAACTGCGGGGTCCAATAGGCGAGCGTCTGGGGGAAGGGGCGACGGAGGGACTTGAGGGTCCGGCAAAACGACGTGTTCAGCGGTCCACAGCGACTCGAACCCAGCTTGTTCGGCGGCCGACGCGACCTTTGCTAAAGCCTCACCGTCAACGAGATGGTCGGTGTTGATCGAGAAAAGCCCAATGTCTATATCGTGTGTCATTACAGAAAGCTACGCGATCAGGCGAGCACCGGGCGATTGTGTAAGTCTGAGAGAGTCCTGCACGACGGAAAGATCTCATTTTGACCCCCATAGAACTCGTTCAGACCGCGTCACCGATTATCGGCGGTATCGGCGGTGCCTTCTATTTCGATCCGGCCACCCTGGCTCGAGGAAAAGAACTCGGGCTGGACGGCTTGCGGTTTTACATGCTGGGCAGATGCGGCGTGCTCGGCGACGTGGAGGCCAAAGTTGTTCAGAGCGCAATGGGATATTTCGAACCGAACATGGTTGAGAAGCTCTGGGATTCGGCCCGCGATCGTGTGCAACCTCGAGAAGCTGGTCGAGAATATCTTGCTTGCGCACAAAATTTCGGAGCGGCAAGATTCTCTGGTCTCGACACGTTGGACCTTTACTCTGAAGCTGCCACTAAGGTCATCGAGGCGCAGGATCCCGGCGCTCTCGCTCTCTTTGCGGGAATTGCCGCTGAGCCCCTGGCATCAGATCCAGCAGCACGGGCGATGCAGGTGACATCTGTACTTCGCGAGATGCGTGGAAGCGTCCATCTGGCCGCTCTTGCTGCTACTGGCCTTTCTCCGGAGATTGCGCACCGAGTCCGCCGTCCTGATGATGTCGCAATGTTCGGGTGGCCCGAAGGTGTAGCAGTGACCGACGACCATCAAAGCCGTTGGCAAACAGCAGAAAATCTGACCGATGAGATGCTCGTTCCTGCGTGGTCATCACTTTCAGAAGCCGAGGGGCAAACGATTATCGACACGGTGTCTGCCATGCAGACCGTTCTAGCTGAGTAAAACCTTCAACGATGCAGAACGAAGTTGAAGTTATCCGCGCGTCTGTGCCTCAAGCTCGGCGGCCTGATCGGATCCGTCGAGTGGACGTTGGCGGCATCGAACTTTCCGTTGTTGAATGGGGACGCGAGAACAATCCGCCGCTGCTGCTCGCCCACGGCGGGTTCGATTTCGCCGGCACTTTCGACATTTTGGGGCCATTGCTCGCCGCGGCAGGATTCCGAGTGGTGGCCTGGGATCAGCGCGGCCATGGCGATAGCGACATGGCTGCTCTGTACACATGGGAAGCCGACGTGCGCGACGCGGCTCGGGTGCTTGCTTCGCTTGACTCAAGCACTCCTGTTCCGGTTTTAGGGCATAGCAAGGGTGGCGGAATGACAAATCAGCTCGCCGAGATGCTTCCGCACCGGATTAGTGCCGTCGTCAACCTCGATGGTATTCCCAACGAACGTGGTCTCGGCCAGCAGATCGATCGAACCGATGTAACCGCTCTTGACGCAGAACTGGCAGCTTGGCTCGATCATCGACGTCGTTCTGGGCAGTCGCTTCGGCGAGCAGACACTCTGCAAGGGTTAGCTGAGCGACGCCGTGTGATGAACCCTCGGCTATCTATCGAATGGTTGCAGTATTTGGTGACCGTAGGAGCGCAACAAGACCGTGACGGTTGGCGATGGAAAATCGATCCGACACTGAGGTTCGGGCCGTCGGGAGCTTGGCGACCAGAGTGGGCGATTCCCCGTCTTCGAGGCCTTCACGTCCCTTTCTTAGGGGTTATTGGCACAGTCGAAGAGGAGATGGGTTGGGGAACCACTCCACAGGAGGCGTTACCCCTGTTGCCTGACGGCGCCGAGTTCCACGCGTTGGCGAACACTGGACATTTCGTTCACATCGAACGCCCTGAAGATGTCGCAGAAATCGTTGTCGATTTCTTAGGGCGGACCTTGTGAAAACTGTTTTCCTAAATCACGTCCGCAGGCAACTCGCACTTCATGAACTTCGTGACGGCACCGGACGACCGTTACTGATTCTGCATGGGCTGGGACAACGCTCACCCGCTACCGCACCATCAGCCACCGAAGGTTGGACAGGCCCAGTATTGGGTTTGGATTTCACCGGACACGGCGATTCCACTTTGCCCTCCGGGGGTGGGTACACATGCGAAGCGCTGATGTCCGACGCTGACGCCGCCATCGCCGAAATCGGTCCCGCGACTTTGTTCGGATACGGTCTCGGCGCCTACGTTGGGTTGCTTCTTTTCGGTTCCAGACCTCGCGAAGTCAGAGGTTTGGTGATTGCCGACGGTCCAGGATTTGATGGCGGTGGGTCACGGCCGACCTCATCAAAACTTCTGCATGTACCGCAGGACAATGCGCTCGACCGCACCCCTGATCCTTGGGCATTATTAGAGTTGGCTTCCGATATTCGTCCCCCCGATTACGCGGCTGATCACGTCCAGCAAGTCGAGGCCCTGGCCGAGATGGAAAAGGCCGTCGCCGTCACATCTATCGGACGTCCGGAGTGGTTAGAAGCCGCCATGCGGTCAGATGTAGTTTTCGAATCCGATATCGCAACTGCTCTATCTATATTTTGCCCTTTGTGAATCAAAGAATTTTGATGCTCTCGTCGGCAAACTCGTTGTCATCGGCCCAATTTATGAAATGAAGTGGCGAACTGGTGTAGGAAGAGTGAACGCATCAACCGAAGCGGAGTGAACATGTCAGACGCACCTTTTTCCATCGAGCCCCTATCCAAGCAATACAAAACTGTCTTGGGCAAGAAAATGGCGTATCACGAGGTCGGCGAAGGTGATCCGGTTGTCTTTTTGCATGGCAATCCCACATCCTCGTACCTGTGGCGAAACATCATTCCTCATGTTTCGGGTAAAGCCCGATGCATAGCTCCAGATCTCATCGGTCAGGGAGATTCAGACAAACTTGATGATGTGAGCCCCGGCACGTATCGGTTTGTAGATCATCGAGAATATTTAGATGAGTTGCTTGACCAATTGGACCTCGGTGACCACGTGACGTTCGTCATTCACGATTGGGGATCTGCTTTAGGTTTCGATTGGGCGAACCGGCACCGCGACCGGGTGGCCGGACTCGCATACATGGAAGCACTGGTTTGTCCGATTACTTGGGACAACTTTGATGAGGGCGGTCGACGGGTGTTTCAGGGTTTTCGTTCTCCTGCCGGCGAGGAAATGGTGATCGAAAAAAACATCTTCGTTGAGCGAGTTCTTCCGAGCGCCATATTGCGCGGACTGACCGAAGAAGAGATGATCGAATATCGCAGACCGTTCCTCGATCCCCAACATCGTCGCCCGACCCTGACATGGCCTCGAGAGATTCCAATTGAAGGCGAACCGCCAGACGTTGTTGCGATTATCGACGACTACGGCCAATGGTTAAGCAATTCCGACCTACCCAAGCTGTTCGTGAACGGCGATCCCGGCTCCATACTCACTGGTCCACAAAGAGAATTCTGTCGGGCTTGGCCCAATCAAACCGAAGTCACGGTAAGCGGCACACACTTTGTTCAAGAGGACAGCCCTCACGAAATTGGTCAGGCCATAGCTGAATGGCTTCCAACTCGATAGTTCAACGCTGTTCGATCCGGGTGAGGGTGTCGTGTTGGGCCCCATACACGAACGCCACTGACAGGATCCCCACTAACGCCGCGCCCAGGTAAGCAAGCGAAACATTTCGTTCGAACACCGGAATCCAAATCAACGGCCCAATAGCGTGGCCAACAAACCGGTGGGACAACACGAATGAAATCCCCCCTCCTCGATTTCCGGGGACCCCCGTGGCTGCCAGCATTTGAAACCCGGTCGAAATGCACTGGACGAGGGCACCGACGACCGCCCACACCAACACCAAAGCCAGCGCCGTTTTGGCTTGTGACAACACAACCGCACCAGCCATCGATAGGAGAAGAGCGAGAACTGTGCCGCGTTTCGCACCAATCCGATCGATAACCGCTCCCCACCGGGGGGTTAACACCACCGCAGTTAATGAGCCCGTGATCAGTAGCGCCCCAGTAGCAGACCCTGACAAGGCCAGGACATCTCGACTGACGAGCGCTACCAAAAGCTGCACTCCCCCTGGCCCAATGGCCTGTGTAAGCGCTACCAGACCCAACATGAGCATCCGTCGATTGACGACCGAGCGCATTCCCAGCGCAGTGGGAACTTGAGAAGCGTGGGCTTTGGGAAGCGTCCAACTTAGGGCAGCTGCCACCACAGCAATCGCTACGAAAGCCCATTTCCAACCAACATCGGCAGCGACACCTCCTACCAGCATGCCCAATACTGCGCCGATCGCTTGAAAAGCCGCGTAGGTGCCGACAGCACGACCCACCCGATCTCTCGGGCTGACCTCGGTAAGGGTCGCTATGAGCAATGGGGTCATGAACGCGTTGACCGCTCCCTGCGCTGCTCTCCCTCCGAAAAAGAACCACAACGAAGACCCGCTGACACAACTCAGTGACGCCAACGCGTAAAGAAAAACTGCGATCCGGACGGTTCGTCCTCTTCCCCATTTTTCTCCGAGCGTTCCTGAAACTAAGAGAAGCGCCGCGTAAGGAAAAAAGTAGGCACCGAATCCCCACGCAACAGTCGCTGTGGTCGTGTCGAAGGCCTCTCTCAACTCGGGAATCATTGGTGACAGGACAGACCCACCAAAGGGTCCGAGAATCCCACACAGATAAAGCGGCAGAAGCCGACCTCGTTCTTGGGTGCGTTTTCTCCGCATATCGGGGTGAGCCATCTCGTCGAGACGGTAGCGGCGCTCGGGCCTATTGCGCTTGCGCGACCTCGTGTAACCGCCCATCGGCGACGTCATATACGAAGCCTCGTACATTTTGGGCGTCAACAAACGGTGTCAGCTGGAGTCGCTGCATCGATTGGCGGGTGTCAGCAAATGGATCCGTGAAGGGTTCTAAGGACCAGCGGGGCTTAATCCCTACTTCTGCTTCAAGTTCGGCTGTGAACTCATCCTCGTCCACCCTCTGTAGCCCGCAATCGGTGTGGTGTAACAACACGATTTCTCGGGTGCCTAAGGATCTTTGGGAGAGACAGAGAGATCGGATGACGTCGTCGGTAACGACGCCACCCGCATTGCGAACGATATGCGCTTCACCGTTTGACAGGCCGAGGATCTTGAAAATATCCATTCGAGAGTCCATGCACGCGACTACCGCCAAACGCATGCTCGGGGCAACCGCCAAGTCGCCATCTTCAAACCTTTCGGCGAAGTCACGATTGTGAATTAGGAGTTGGTCGGCTTTTGGCGCGAAGTCGCGGGACACGCTTGAAGAAGCTACCGATCCCTTGGAGGAATTTGCATCATTTGTTGCTCTATATGAGGCTGTGTCCAAACGACTGGCGTTACAAGTCTTCCTGTTATCGCCTGTTTGAGGGGGAATCGGCATGGAAATCAGCATTGCTGGGTTTTTTGGCAACTCACCGCGTCGGGATTTATCTTTCCTGCGCGATTTCGCTCAGACAGTCGAGGGTTTGGGATTTCGAAGTCTTGCGCTACCTGAACATGTGGTTTTTTTCACCAGTTACGAGTCTGACTACCCCTATACAGATGATGGTGAACCCAACTGGGGTCCAGATACCGGAATTTTCGACCCATTGTTTTGTGCCCAAGCCGCGGCGCATGCAACGACCACGCTGCGTTTCATCACCGGCGTGTTGATCTTGACTCAAAGACCAGCGTTGTTGACAGCCAAAGAAGTGTTGACTCTGGATCACTTCACCAATGGCAGGTTCGAACTTGGGGTCGGCTCTGGTTGGTCCTGGGAAGAATATGAGGCTCTCGGTGTCGACTTTGCGCGGCGAGGTCGACGTCTCGACGAGTACATAGAAGCTTTGCGTGTCACCTGGACGGAAGAACGCGCCACCTACCAAGGCGAATTTGTTCGTTTCGAAAACGCGGTGATGAATCCAAAGCCCGTTACGCCAGGGGGTCCTCCGATCATCATCGGCGGAGATTCAGATGCCGCGATGAAACGCGCAGCCCTGCTGGGCGATGGTTGGTATGGCTGGTGGGCTCAACCTGACATTCACGCCCATCTAGGAAGGCTCGGCGAAATTTTGAATGCCCACGGCCGCGATCTAACCGACGATGACTTCGACTTTAAGCTCGGGGTTCCGCTACCAGGTATCGACCCGAGCCAAATCGAATCCAAGGTTGAAATTGCAAAATCACTTCAAATTGACGAGTTGGTGCTTGCACCACCAATTCCGACGAAAGATTTCGCCGAACACCTGGGTCTATTAGCCCGCGCCGCCGGGCTTTCCTAGCCCGACTCGTTCGGCGACTCGGGCGCGGCGTTTTCGTACGCCTTTACTATGGACACTCTGTTTGCGACACCGAGGACTCGATCATTCCAGTCAAGTACTGGCAAGAGGTCAGTGTTGGCGTTTTCGAGCATTTGCATTCCTTCTTCGAGAGTGGAGCCGGGGTGAGCGACAGGGTGATCGTCGCGAATGATGTCCTGAACCTTTCCTTGCGGTGATACTGCGAGTTCGGCTTCAGCGTCGCGGAGATACACAACTCCCTGAAGAGCGCGATCAGCACTCACCACCAGAAGCATCTCCTCGCGTCCCTGCTTCAACATCTGTATCGCTTGCCGTAACGACGACGTCCCAAGGGTTGCGGCATATTTGGCTTCGGCGGCTCCCACTAAAGCGACGTGATTCATGATGCGGTCGTCCTGAACGCGAGCCGGCCCAAGAGCGTCTTTACGTCGAAGCTTGACCTCATAGATGGAATCTTTTTTGATTGCTGTATAGGCCACGGTTGCCGCAGCACACGCGGCCATTAACGGCATAATCAGACCGAAGTCGTTCGTCATCTCAAAAACAATGAAAATGCTCGACATAGGAGCCTGAGCGGCGGCGGCGAAGACCGCCGCCATTCCAACTACCGCGTACGCCCCAGCGCTAGCGGTTGATTCCGGAAAAAGTTCGTTGATTGTCTGACCGTACGCGGAACCCAGGAGAGCGCCGATGAACAACGCTGGAGAAAATATTCCCCCGGATCCTCCTGAACCGAGGGTCAACGCCGTTGCCAACATCTTTCCGATTAACAGAAGCAACAACATGCGGAAGGCAAACTCTCCAGCCAGTGCTTTGTCTATGCCCGATAGTCCCGATCCGAGTAAATCAAATGAGATGGCGCCAAGTAGTCCGACCGCTAGCACACCTATTGCCGGCCGAAGGTCGGCTAGGACCGGAAGCTCATCGAATCGATCTTCGACGAAGTACAAGAGCCGCACGAAACCCACTGCCACTACCGCCGCAACTACCCCGAGCAACGCGTAGAAAACCAATTCGGTCGGGTGCACCAACTGATGTACATCTGCAGTGAGCACCGATTCATTGCCCACAAGCACTCGCCACACCGCATTGGCTGCCACGGCAGATATAACGACGGTGGAGAATCCTCGCGCGGTAAATGAGCGAAGCACCACTTCCAAAGCAAAGAAAACCCCCGCCAGCGGTGCGTTGAAAATTGCGGCGATCCCTGCAGCTGCTCCTGCCGCTACGAACGTAGAGCGTCGCCGGTCCGACATTCGAAACAATCGCGCGAGCGTCGAACCTAACGCCGACCCGATCTGAACAATTGGGCCCTCTCGACCCGCAGATCCTCCCGACCCGATGGTGAGAGCCGATGCAACGGCTTTGATGTAAGCCACTCGCGTTCTGATTCGGCCTCCTCTTCGATTTACGGCCTCCATGACTTCGGGAACGCCGTGGCCCTTTGCTTCTGACGCGGCGCGGGTTACCAGCGGTCCAACCAGAAGCCCGCCGATGACAATTCCTGGCACGTATCGAAATGGCCCAAGAATCTCGAACCAGTCGGCGATTCGACCAAATACCTCCTCGCCGAGAAAGTCAATCAAATAGTGAAACGCGACGGCTGCTAAACCCCCGATCAGACCAATCACTACTGCCATCAGAGCAAAAGTTTGATTTTCGGTGAGGCGAATCCCCGCTAGCTGTCGTCCGAAGGTCCGTACTTGGAATATTCGTCCAAGAAGCATTCGGGCTCGTTGCGGCATCAGGCGCCGACCGTAGCGGTTCCTGGCATTCTTCGCTTAAGCAAACAATGCCAGGAACCTCAAGGGTGAAGCGTTAGGGAACCCTGACATTCCGGTATCTGAGGTCGAACAAGTTCGCTGGTAGGGTCGTCGTGTGGCGTATGAACCAACCGAACACCACCCAGCTTTTGAGGAGTACAGCGAAGCAATCTTCGAATTAGCAGAGGACGGAGTGCCTGTCATCCAGGCCAGAATCTCAGATCGTCTGGACATATCTCGCCAGGCGGTAGGCGAAATGATCCGCCGGATGGAACGTGAGAACCTGGTCGAAACCGCAGATGGCGGAGAGATCGCTCTGACCACCGAAGGCGAAGACCTAGCCAAAACGATCGTACGACGGCACCGGCTGGCGGAATGTTTTCTCACAGATGTACTCGGGTTGAACTGGACTGACGCTCACAGCGAAGCCGGGCGATGGGAACACGTGATATCGCCCCTCGTGGAAGCTGCGATGCTTAAAGCTTTGGGGGACCCGCAGACGTGTCCTCATGGAAATCCAATTCCGGGCAGCGGATACGAGGAACCTCACGGGGCCGTGGTCCTTTCCGAGATTGACGCCGGCGACCCCTTTACCGTCGTCCGGATTCCCGAAGAGTTGGAATGGGAACCAGGACAACTCGAATTCCTAGAAAGCACCGGAATGATGCCAGGTCAATCGGGAGTCGTTCTGTCTTTTGCATCAGATGGGACTGCAACCGTCAAAGTGGGCGATAACCCCTTCGGCGTCGGTGGACCAACCGCACAACGAATAGTCGTAACCCCAGGGACATGAAAGTAGCCGCTGCACGCGGGGTCGTGATCAAGGACCTTGAACATTCTTACGAGCACGAACTTGTATTGCACAAGGTCTGCCTTGATGTCGAGCCCGGCGAATCGATGGCGCTTTTGGGGCCAAGCGGTAGCGGGAAAACAACATTGCTGCGTCTTATTGCCGGACTGGAGAGACCTTCAAGCGGGGAAATACATATTGGTCACCAACTCGTCGCGGGCGCAGTCTGGATCCCGCCCGACCGTCGTCGTGTAGGAATGGTGTTTCAGGACTGGGCCCTCTTCCCCCATCTATCCGTAGCAGGAAACGTTGCCTACGGAATTAAGAAATCAGCGACACGGGATCAAGAAGTGGCCGCCGCACTCGAGATGATGGACCTCGTCGGCTTGACGGAGCGCATGCCGGCCACCCTCTCTGGTGGCGAACAGCAACGCGTCGCCCTCGCTAGAGCACTAGCGCCCCGGCCAGGAGTACTCCTTCTCGACGAACCTTTTTCCAATCTCGACACCAACTTGCGAATAGAGGTCCGAACCGAAGTCCACCGACTCTTGGCGGACCTAGGCATTACATCAATATTCGTCACCCACGATCAAGATGAAGCGTTCATCGTCGGAGACCACGTCGCGGTAATGCGAAATGGTCGCATAGTTCAAACCGACACTCCCCACGTTCTTTACCGCCACCCAATCGACCGCTGGACAGCTGAATTCGTGGGCATGACGTCCGTACTTGCAGGCGACGCTCTCGATGGAACAGCAAAATGCTCACTCGGATCCGTACCGGTCAACAACGATGTCCGAGGGCCCGTTGACATCATCGTGCGACCCGAGCAGCTATCTCTCGAACTCGGAGACCAAGCGACCGTGCAACTTGTTGAATACTACGGACACGAAACGATTATTTTCGTCGCCCTCGGCGACGAGCAACTACGAGTTCGATGCGAGCCGTCAGTTTCATTCGCCAGCGGAGACCGTGTCCAAGTGACGTTCACAGGACGAACAGCGTCTGCCTTCGAGATCGCTTGATGGAACTCACGCTGGGTTTACGGTCCGGTACCCCACAAATACCACTACGGGAGCCTTGTCGCTAAAGCCGACAAAGTGGTCACGCCATCGTGATGGCCTCGACCCCCTGCTCCCACGGGTCAGCCCTCGGAAAGGAAGGTTCGTATCGCCCACCGACTGCTGTAAGGCTTACTTTCCTACAAATGTAAAGGTCGCTTTACATTTGGAACGAAGTGTGGGTAATCTGCTGGCCCATGACTAAATATCTCCTCCCCCTTTTGGTCGCAGTTTCCGTCCTCGTTAGCGGTTGCGGCAGCGGCGATCGACTGCAGATCGATGGACTAGCTGCAGAAATAAACTCTGATGAATGCGTGGACGGCACAGATGCCGAAGTCACTATTTATTCCGGCCGTAAAGAGAACCTCATCGAACCCGTGTTGTCTGCGTTTAGATGCGCGACAGGCATCAACGTGGAGGTTCGCTGGGGAAGTTCATCTCAACTGGCATTGTTGATAGACGAAGAAGGAGACCGCAGCCCGGCGGATGTTTTCCTCAGTCAATCTCCAGGGCCTGTCGGATTCCTTGAATCAAAAGGCCTGCTAGGAACAATAAGTGGCGACATTCTGGGCCTCGTATCTGAACAGAACCGCTCGGCGAAGGGAAACTGGGTCGGGTTCTCGGGAAGAAAGCGGGTACTCGTCTACAACGTCGATCTTGTGGCCGAGGACGAACTCCCAGCTTCGATCTTCGAACTGACGGACGAAAAATGGAACGGCAAGATAGCTATCCCCGGGACGAACGGCTCGTTCATGGATTGGTTCACGGTGTTTCGAGACCAATACGGCACCGATGTCGCGACTAAGTGGTTAAACGACATGGTCGCTAACGGCGCCCGCTACTACCCGAACAACCGATCGATCGTGGAGGCTGCAGGGCGTGGCGAAATTGAAATGGGTTTGGTGAACCACTACTACAACTACCAAGAAGTCATCGCGGCGGGAGACGACCATCGAGCCAAGAACCATGACCTCGATGACGACGACATCGGTTCTCTCCTCATCATCACCGCAGCCACCGTCTTGGATTCGGCGGAGAACTCCGATGAGGCCAACGAACTATTGACCTATTTGTTGAGTGTTCCTGTCCAGAGCTATTTCACAAACCAGACGCTCGAATATCCGCTTGCTGCTGGTGTAGAACCAAATGCAGCACTACCTCGTCTTACCGCGTTACAGATTGGTTCAGTGGATTTCGACGCTTTGGGGGGTGGATTTGACGAGACAGCTCGAATTATCGAAACGAGCGGTATCCAAAACCAATGAGCCAACCTCGGGCACCTAGGGAACTTCGGGCCTTCGGCCTAGCTTGCGCCATAGGGTTCGCTTTTCCTGGCCTTTATCTGATCTGGCGCAATTTCACGTCAAAAGCGGACCCGCTCGGTTTGCTATTTACAAACCAGACTTTGCAACCCTTTTGGCGCACCGTTCGGCTGGCCATTTTGGTTTCAATTTCCGCCGCGTGTTTGGGTACCGCACTTGCATGGTTGACAACAAGGACCGACCTTCCTTTTCGGAGACTATGGCGAGTAGTGCTGCCTATCCCGCTGGTGTTCCCCACCTTTATCGGCGCCGCCGCTTTCATCCGAACTCTCAATCCAGGTGGCCTCGCCAATGACTTTTTTGGATCGATCGGGATTAACCAAACGCCTGAGCTACACGGACTTTTCGGAGCCTGGCTCGTTCTGACATTGTTCTGTTACCCCTACGTCTATCTTCCCGTCGCCGCCCGCCTGCGCCAACTTCCAGGATCGTTGGAACAGAGCGCACTATTACTCGGTGACAACGTCTCACAGGTATTCCGTCACGTCGTACTACGCCAAATTTCTGGATCCCTGACCGCGGGAACACTCTTAGTGTTCCTCTATACCATCAGTGACTTTGGTGCTGTGCAGTTGATGCGATATGACACTCTGACCAGAGCCATCGAATCCAACTACCTCGCTCGACCTCCAATGGCGTTTGCGTTGAGTCTGATACTGCTTCTTTTCGCGGGCGTGGTCGTGACAGCAGAGAGGTCAGTGAATCGGCGCTTACCTGAGGTGGTAACCCATCGCGCGCACTCGGCTGCTACCTATGAACTAGGTGGTTGGAAGACTCCCGCCATGCTCTTAGTTGGAGGAACTTTCGCGTTCAGCACTTTCGCCCCCATTGCAGCTCTATTGGATTGGGCCGCGGATGGCCTATTGAGAACCCACCGAGGCGGACGACCTCTTACGATCGATACCGGCAAGGTCGTTGAGGCGACAGCCAACACACTTTCCTCAAGCGTTATCACCGGAGTGGTTGCGCTGGTCGCGATCATCCCTATCGCAGTTCTGGCCGGCCGATACCGCGACCGTATCGGGCGCTTTACCCATTCAGTTGTCATCGCAACCTTTGCAGTTCCCGGAATTCTGATTGCATTGTCCTTGCGGTTTTGGACTCTTCGTTCAGGCTTCTTGGGAGACCTTCTATACGATTCGATGGCCATCCTGATTTTTGCCTATGTTGTTCGCTTCGGTTCATTGGCCATGGGCATCGCTTTAGTTGCGGTAAAGGCTGTCCCTAGCCGTCTCCACGATGCCGCGGCAACTCTCGGGGCAGATAAATGGCACAGGTTTCGCAGCGTCGACCTGCCAGCGATGAGACCTGGACTACTAGCTGCCGGTGGGTTAGTCGTGTTATCCACAATGAAAGAACTGCCAATCAGCCTCATAGTGGCCCCAATCGGTTTCCCTACGCTGACCACACGAATATTCGGTTCCTTCGAAGAGGCCTTCGTGGCCGAAGCTGGCATCATGGCACTAGTACTTGTATCTGCGTCCGCTCTTCTATCGTGGATTCTGGTACTGCGGCGAGCCGACCACCTGTAAGGACATCATGGAAACACTCGATGCGGGGCGAACAGCAACAGTTTCCGCGCGAGTGAGGATCCCAACTTGTTACCGGCACCCTTTATCGGCAACCCTAAAGATATGAGCCAAGTGACCACTGAGCACTTCGATGTACTAATCGTCGGAGCAGGAATTTCGGGAATTGGTGGCGCTTATCACTTGTTACAGCAGTGTCCCACCAAAAGCTTTGTGGTCCTTGAGACAATGGACAGCTTCGGTGGTACCTGGAAAACACACACCTACCCCGGTATCAGATCAGACAGCGACCTCTACACATTCGGTTACGGCTTTAAACCGTGGACCGGGCCACCAATCGCAACCGGTGACGAAATCCTGACGTATATGAACGAGGTAATCGAAGAAAACGACATCGCCCGCCACATTCGTTACCAACACACCATTGCATCGGCGGAATGGTCCAGCGAAACCAAACTCTGGACTCTCAACGTCGCGAAGAAAGACTCCGACGACCAACTTGTCTTTACTTGCGGATTCCTTTGGATGTGTCAGGGGTATTACAGCCACTCCACGCCCTACACGCCCGAATGGCCGGGCATGGAACATTTTCAAGGAGAAGTCGTTCATCCACAAACCTGGCCCGACGATCTTGATTACACCAACAAAAAGGTCGTGGTGATCGGCTCTGGAGCTACCGCAGCCACCCTCATACCGGCAATGGCAGACAAAACCGAACACATCACAATGCTCCAAAGGTCCCCAACCTTTTTCGTGGCCCGACCTAATAACAACGAACTCGCTGACACGCTGCGCGAGCTCGACATCCCAGACGAATGGACACACGAGATAGTCAGAAAAAAGATCCTGCACGACCAGCAACAGGTCGTCGAAATGTCCTTCAAATATCCCGATCTGGTGCGCGAGGAACTCTACAACGGCGTCCGCGCGATCTTGGGAGACGACTATGACGTTTCGGCGCACTTCGCGCCTGCTTATCGGCCTTGGCAACAACGAATTGCATTGATCCCCGATGGGGATTTGTTTCACTCCATCGCAGCTGGCGACGCCTCAGTCGTGACAGACGAAATTTCGACCTTCACCGAAAGAGGAATCGAAACCAAGAGCGGACAACTGCTAGAAGCGGACATCATCATCACCGCAACCGGATTTAACCTCAGCGTGTTGGGGGATGTCGAATTCACAATCGACGACAAGCCCCTTGATTTCTCAGAAACAGTGGGATACCGGGGCATGATGTTCACCGGAATCCCAAACATGATTTGGGTGTTCGGATATTTCCGCGCGAGCTGGACTCTCCGCGCCGACCTGGTCGCAGAGTACGTGTGTCAATTACTTGACCACATGGATCAACTGGGTGCGAAGGTGGCAACACCGACGTTGCGCGCCGAAGACCAAGACATGGAACTCCTGCCTTGGGTAGACCCAGAAAACTTCAATCCCGGCTATTTGATGCGCTCTATTCACCTGATGCCCAAACAAGGCGTCGTCGACCCGTGGAGACATACGCAGGACTACTGGACGGACAAAGACGCGTTACGGACGGCCGATCTGGACGACGGCGCGTTGACCTACACGTAACCAATGTTGAATTCAGACGTCGCCTGGATCGTGCAAACGACGAAGGCGGTTTAGGTACGGTCCCCAACGCCATACCAGTTCGTCCCCATCTCGATAACGCGTCACTACGAGTCGTTTGTTGTTGAGATACAGATTAAGACGTTCATTCTCATACCGCGCCGCCACGTTTATCTTCGCTCCTCCCACTCCTTCGTCGGTCATCGGCAAACCGCCGGCCGTCATGTCGTGGATTATGCCTCCAGCAGTAATCACGACCCGGGCTCCGGCCTGTTCATTGCGTTCGATATGTCCCTTCAATGGGCCTTTGTACACCTGCCAAACTCCGCGAAGATCGGGCGCTCCTCCAATCAGAGGCTCGTCGCAACCCTCAAGCACCAAAGGCGGCCACTCCTTCCATCGTCCCTCCGGAGTTCCCACAACCGGCAAGTCTGTCGCCTTTGTGATCGCTAGCTCTTTGGTCGGTGCCAACACAGGGATTTCATAGTGGACGGAGTCACCCGGGGGCGCGGGTGGTTGACGGCGAATTCCGATCGGCGCAACAAGCATCGCACCAAGCGACTTAATCAACTGTCGGACAATCACTCGGCAACTCGGTAGTTGAGGTCGATGTCAGCGACGAGTCGGAACTGGTGAATAAAAAAGGCGCTCATGAAGTCGGAAAACTAGCGGTTTCGGGGAAAGCGCTCCCACCTCGGTAGTGGCCTTCCGGGATCAAAAGGCCTCGTACGAGCGGCGCGATCGGCGAATCGGATGCTCTCGTCAAACCATCAGCCACCAGAACCAGTGTTTCCCCGAGGATGGTTTCACCAAAAATCCACCGATTCAAGGCGTCATGATCAGGCGGACTGGTGCCCGGCTGCGCTGCAATCGCCTCATGATAATAAGTGCGAAGATCATCTGCGATATGGCGCAACAGTAGGGGCATGTCAAATGCCCAATCGATTTCCTCGTTCGCTGGTTCACACGTAACTTCGCCCGTTTCAGCGATCGCAGCGAGGGTTTGAGCTAGTTGATCAACTTGATCTTCCCTAGCTCCACTTACTCCAAATAAGGTTCGCCCTCGTTCTCGCCTAGTTTCCATCGCCCATGGACGAAGTCGCCCTACTTCGGACAGCAGACGGTCAGCTAGGGAGCCTGAAGATTCTGGACCTAGGTTTAAAGGACATACCCAGTTGTCACTCAGCCCTTTGTCGGGGGCTTCAATTTGGTAGTCCTCAATAGTTGGCTCTACAGCAGTATCGAGGAGCCCGAAGGCCGTTCTCAAAACGTCTTTTTGAAACTCCGGATCATTAATCGCACCCAGAGGCCTTCCTAAAGGAAACGGGACCCATAAAGCTCTTGGGGGCACAACTGCTTCTGACATTTCCCGAATCAAACTTATTGACGTGGTAGCTACCCCTGCTCGTTCTATGTAGTTTCCTAAGGCGCCGACCGCGCCCGTGCACACCGGTCAGACTGGCACTAGAAGCGCTACATCAACTCCGTCTTTGGCCATCAATCGACCAATTTCTTCTCCGGTTTCTTCGAACCGAGAGGGATCAGGCATTGCCCCCATAAAGGAGTAGTGCCAGCGAGCCACGTCTCCAATTTCTCCAGTGAACGCCATCTCCCTCAGACGTTCTATCGGGAAGGCGATATTGGGATCTTGCCCGAATGCGCTGCGGTCAAAATTCGCGCTTATGTGCGAAACTACGAGGTCACTAAAGTTCACATCACCTGGAACAATCCGATAATCCAAAGACCCCACGGTGAACGGCGGGTCCATACGTCGATGAATACCCGCTGTGGAAACAATCGCTACCGTGGCCTGATCAAGCGCTGGTGGAGTGACCCATTTACCGGGACCTATCGCTGGCATCATTTCCGCGCGCTTGCGCAGATGATCAGACTCAACTGGGTGAAGATCGCTCAACCGAACCATCAAAAGATTGTAGGTCGGCTAGTTCTTACCGAGAAGAAGGGCTTGCTCACCGGAGAACGCCTTTTTGGTATGTAGCCCCCGCCCCAACCGTGAAACCAGCCTGCTTGACGCCCCAGCCCGACCATGGGAGCCTGGCTTCGACTGCTCCCACGGCGGGGGTGGCAGACCACAGGGGAGATCACCGATGGCTTGGCACCTCAGCGGCATGTACTACGAGAATTGCTCGTGCACGGCGACATGTCCCTGTACCTGGTCGAATATGCAATTCCCCGCGACCAACGAACGCTGCAACGCCACCCTGGCATTCACTATCGATGATGGTGACATTGACGGAGTTGACGTCTCGGGACATACCTTCGTGCTCATGGTGGATTCGCCTCCGCTCATGTCGGACGGTGGCTGGAATGTCGGCGTGATCGTCGACGACGGCGCCTCTGCGGAGCAGGTCGAAGCTATCGGAGCAGTGGTAAGCGGTTCCTTGGGTGGACCACCAGCCGCATTGGGACCACTGCTCGGCAACTTCCTGGGCATCGAGCAGATGGCAGTGTCGATCACAACCGATAACGGTGAACACACCGTGACCTTCGGAGACTCGTCGTACACCGGTCGCCCCCACGTCAACGATTCCGGCGAAGTGGTTTCCCTGACTGGTGTCGACACCCATCCTGCCGGTCCGGTCTTGGCCATGGCTCCCGTATCGACCTCGTCGATTTCGGCCATGGGCATCTCGTTCGGGGGCGAGGGCTTGAGCGGCTTCGCTAATCCGTTCAATTGGGCGGCTTAGCTCAGCCACCGGCGCAGCCGGCGAACACCTCGAGATTATCTACAACAATCATTCACACCATCACCGCGTGCTGTTGGGTGGTAACCATCGTCTGGGCTGTCCGCATGGACATGGGCCTGTGGGGCATGCCTGGGACGATGGGCATGTCGTTCGGGTCGTTCCTCATCATGTGGACGCTGATGATGGCAGCCATGATGCTCTCGTCCATAGCGCCTCTAGCAGCCCTCTACGAGCGAACGGTCACCGCCAATCGGGGGCCGCGGCTCTCCGCCCTCGGGAGCGGATATGTGTTGGCGTGGGGGTCAACGGGGTTGGTGGCGTTCGTAGTGGCTGACGTGTTTGGCGACATAGCTGCCGACCGGCCGACCCTGGCCCGTTGGGTGGCC
>ENA-UPTF01000480-UPTF01000480.1-marine-metagenome-genome-assembly--contig:-NODE-480-length-28302-cov-3.201594_pt1 | contig 28302 bp, 13 predicted proteins | sample MGYA00238166_ERZ767019 | MGnify/ENA primary metagenome ERZ767019 (study PRJEB28930, sample SAMN06266391) | marine metagenome | isolation source: Sea water from 250 m depth | place: Atlantic Ocean | study... | reverse complement strand
GAAGTTTTATTGTGCTGGCAGGATAAAAATAGGTGTCTGGTTTAACTGCAAAAGAATGAGTTAATAAGGTTGGATTATTTTTGTCATCCCGTTCAATCATTGTGTAAATGATCTGGCACCTGAACCTTTCAGGATTTTTTATGACAGGATCGTAACGATCATCAAGATTATCCAGTATGCTGGCTATTAGTTTCGAGTCTGGATATTTTTCTTTTGGATTATTCGGCATAAAAAAAGAAGAATAGAATACAGAAACTGAAATCAGGAATACCAACACAGTACTTATTTTTGTAACGGTTGGTTTTAAAATCGCTTCAGAGATGAAGGCCATTATGATATTGACCATGACCGAAGCCAAAATGAACCAGGTCCAGGCCAAACCTATATGTTTTAAGTAAAAGACTATTAAACAGCTTGAGACCAACCCAACAATCAGGCTTAACGAATTGAATTTTCTTTTCAGTTTACTTAGGATGAATAATCCAAGTAACCCACCATAGGTAAATGATGCGATCTGAAGACCAATAATAACTATTGCAGAATCACTTTCATCAAAAATAAGAGCGATCCCAATCAGGACTATTGCCCAAAAGAAACTGACAAACCTGGATGTTTTCAAAGATGATTTTCCGCCAAACCAGTCAATGATTGTCGATGATGCCAGGGAATTAATTGAAGAGCTCAGGGTAGACATTGCAGCGGACAGTATACCCGCCAGTAATAATCCGCGCAAACCGGTAGGAAGATGGTCAACAATAAAAGAAGAAAATTCCCTGTCTTTCTGCAGTGCAACACCATCGAAATAGTGAAAGATAAGAGAGCCAGCAAAAAGAAAAATCCCAAACTGCAGCATTACAAAAATACCGCTACCAATCATCGCCTTTTGGCCGGATCTCAGATCCTTTGTTCCAAGGACCCTCTGCACCATCATATAATCAACACCATGGGATGAAAGAGATAAAAATATTCCCCCTATAACAGCACTGATGAAATAGTAGGGATCCGTTATAAAATCACCTGAAAAATTTAGGATCTGTGTCTTTCCAATCTCGCCCAGACTAAAAAGAATACCGCTAGCAGATTCAGTTGAATGGGAAAGAATATAGAATATGGTTATGATGCCACCTACCAGATAAATAAAAAATTGAAAACTGTCTATCCAGACAATCGTCCTGATACCACCCAGCAATGAATACACTAATGTAATAATGCCTATCACAAGAACTGCAACTGGCAGGGTCCAACCAGTTACAACCTGAACAATGACCGCCGTTGCTAGAAATCGTATACCATCCGCTAATAAGCGAGTGACAAGGAATACGCCCGACGCAACTTTTTGGATATCTGGTCCAAAACGATTTCCTAGAACTTCATAAATGGACGTAATTCCTGATTCAAAATATTTTGGCAGAAATAAGAAACTGACCAGTACCCTTCCCAGGATATAGCCAAATGCCAGTTGAAGGAATACCCAGTTCCCACGATAGGCAATCCCTGGAATACTGATGAAAGTAAGTACAGATGTCTCCGTTGCCACAATAGAGAACATGGCAACGATCCAGGGTAGTTTTTTATTCCCTAAAAAGTAATCGGCAGTTGTCCTATTATCACGGCTCTGGATCCATCCAAAACCAATCAGACCTGCTAAAAAACTGAAAATGATAAAACTATCGATCCAGTGAATAACCTAACTCCTGTTTATTAAGTATAAAGAAAAACCTATTTTAAAAGAATCATCCGACCAGATTTTTTATAATTATTCGATATTAAAGAATAAATATATACACCAGAAGATACGGGACTTCCGTAATGGTTCGTTCCATTCCAGTGTACGCGATGCTCACCCGGCTGGCGAGTATCGTTTGCCAGATCAATTATCTTATTACCAAGTATATCGTACACCGATAACTGAATAGGACGCTGCTTCCCCAAACTGAAAAAGATTTCCGTTGACATATTGAATGGATTAGGAAAATTATTACCAAGATTGATCTCTGAAGGAAGGCCCTGACTTTCAGCTGTAAGAAAGACATTATCCACGATACGAAAATCATCGATATAAATTCGCCCGAATTGTGCCTGTCCTTCAGCATAGGTCAACTGGAAGCTATCAAATCTCATGTTCCCGTTTAAACTACCATCACCGATCCAGTCTCCGGTACCATCTACATCCATATCCCAGGAAATTAATTTCCAACCAATCCAATCAATTGTATACCATGGACTCACTTCATGGTTAGAACTGCTGGTAGTGGGAAGATTATCGTCTACACAAAACCTGAAACCATTACCAGACCCATCACCAAAAACATATGCCTGCATTGTTTTTGAATCATTAAAGGTGACATCTCTTGGAGCTCCACCGCTTAAATAAACACGGACTAACCACTCATTATCAGAAAGATTCCAACCATAACCAATCTCCATAGAATGGCTGCTACCATAGAGTAGGTTTACGATCTGTGTATCGGGCTGCATCCATGTACTGTCTGTAATTATACCTGTAGTGCTGCCTGAAGACTGTGGAGCCCACCAATAATCATCCATATTCCCTTCAAGATCATCAATCTCTGTTATTGCAATATCCATGTTCCCTGTTTGAAAACTAAAAGAATGGTTTATCTCGATCATGTTATTAAACTGATCCATTAAACCTGAAAACAATCTTGTCACATACACTTCATTAGGATACAAATTTTCATCAGGGAAATAACATATGGAGCTCCTACCATAAACAGGATAATAGGCAAACTCACCCAGCACTTCTGAATGATCCTGAAATCTTTCTAAAAATAAATAAGGAGATAAATCAATTTCGGTGTTTAATAGTTCGTCAAATTGGATATTAATTATGGGCATTATCTCTACATCCTGGGCAACATTTGGTGGTAATATAGAAACTATGTCCGGTGCGATCATATCTGCAGGACCCGTTCTAAAATGTAAAACAAAATTGCCTCCAGAATTACCGTTTCCATCCCCATCGATATAATGCCCGTACATATCCTGCGCTTCATCAAGTATTGTGAGCGTGTAATCTGTCTCAAATTCCAGAGAATCAGAGAAAATATTTAAAATCTGATATCCATCCCAATGTGTTTGGAAAGCAGTAGATGGATTTATTACGAGTGATTCTGTGACTGAAACTGTGTCCATTGGCCGGCTGAAATAGATCTCAATATTATCCCAGGCCGGGAAAAGAGAATCCCCTTCTACGGGGACTGTCTCAACGACAACAGGCGGCTGGCCAGATAATAACTGAACATCATGGAAGGTGATAAATGTATCTAAAATTGAAATTTGAGTTGTATCACTGTAATAGCCAGGTGCCGATACAATGACTTCATACGTAGAATCGGACAATCCTTCAAACCAATAAAATCCATTCCTCAGCTCATGCTCATCATTTGAATAATTGTGAAACAAGGAAGCATAGGTATCTGTCGTATACTCAAAATCTCCGGTATGAATCACTGCGCCGTTGATGGGATCTTGTGATTCAATATCAAAGACCTGGCCACCCAATTGTCCCACAAAGGGCCTGTCGATCTCATGGTACTCAAGAACCGACCAGAAAAATAGATAGGCTAACATTCTCTTGTACTCTTCGTTCATGACCAGCTGGTTCTGAGGAGGGTTGGTGTGGTGCCCTTCTTCGCTCAGCTCTGAAGGCATATTGGTATTGCGGTTGACATAGAGATAGGGACCGCCGGAGTTGGCACAATAATCACTCCAGGTATAAAAACTGCAATCCCCCCAGGACCCTGTGGTAGCAATTCTCATCCCATCTGTTAAGATATCGATCATATAGGAGCTCATTTCTTCTCCGCCTACCGGTGGGTCAGGGTTTCCATTATTGAGTTCTCCCCATAATAAAAGTGTTTTGTTTGAGTTTGAATTCGAGCTGGCATCGCTGTGTATTGAATGGTACCAGGATGCTCCCACCGTGTTTGCATGGTTTGTGCGCTGATAAAGGGACACGCTTTGGTTATCATTTGTTCTGGAAATATAAACAGTGTCTATATCACTCTGATTTTCAAGTATGTCCATTAGATGTAAACCAACCCTTAAGACTTCTTTAGCTTCAGAGTATCCATTAATTCCCATATTTTCATCCTGGCTGTGTCCCGGATCAATAAACAGATCCCAGCCTTCAAGCCCCGTTACCTGAGAATTGCTTGCACCAATGATCAGAAAGAAAAAAAGAGAATACTTCATTGATATTATTTTAGACTAACTGTTTTTACTAAACCTTCAGGATAAATGATATAGGAGATTAAAATATCACTGGACCATACAGGGTTCATTTCTATCAACTCGGGATCATGGGCAACAGCTTTAATCTCTTTAGAAACTGAGTCCCAGGTGTAAACATCACCCGAAGTGATCTGATATCCGTTATCTTCAAGAACCATGAATGTAACCATTTTACCATTGGGCGAGACCTTTGGTCCGTTCCCAATTCCAAGATCAGTGGTTACCGCCTTAAGATTATTAATGATAATGACATGACTGCCGTATACTTCAAAAGCAACCAGGCTGCCGTCTCTTGAACTGGAAACATTCAGGATTCTGTTTTCTGCTGTATATAGTAATTTGTGTTCTTGGTTATTTATTTTTCTATATAATTTATTTTTAATGGCATAAACAAGGGGATGATCCCATTCATTATCTGAGTCTTCCAAGCTGTATGTTATTAGCTTATCTCCTGATAAATAATGAAGTGTATTGCTACTCGTCCATCCCAGCGGGTACAGGTTTTGGTTTGTAAAATCTACAATGGTCTTAACAAAATCCCCCTGGTGGTTAACCAAGATCAGGCTGTTTGCCCTTCTTTTATTATCATACCTGGATCTGAGCAAAAGTAATTTGTCACTGTCGGGTGACCATTTCGCTTGGAACGTATTGATGAATGGAACAGAAACTTTTGCATTCTTTAATGTTTTCTGATTAATGATCTCCAGCGTGGTATAGTTTGAATTAGTAAGACCGATATAAGATTTATCAGGGGAAATAAGAATAGAAAAATAAGATTGGTCAGGATCCAGTGTCTCAGGTATTGAGATTAAATCATCCTGAGAAAAAAGTATACTCTGAAAAATAATAATAACAAAGAATTGGCTGATCTTATGTCGGGTAATCATAATTTTTCTTAGCCTGATGTTTTTGAACTTCTAACTATATTAATGGTATAAAATTTTAAGTCCTAATATAATTTGGGCAAGCCAATAATGACTAAGATAAACCAGAAGATTATAACTATCCTTACTCTGTCTACAATGATCAATGCAATCCCATTGAACCGGGAATTTCGTTCTACATGGGTCATAACCTGGGAGTATATTGGTCCATCCCATAGTTCGACTGAAATAATGACCCGGATCGATGAGATAATGGATAATCATGCCGCTGCTAACATGACCGCTGTACTTTTCCAGGTAAGACAAAGCGGCACCGCTTACTACGAATCTTCCTATGAGCCTTGGGGATACTATGCGGGGTATGAGAATCCTGGGATAGATCCGCTTGAGTATGCCGTAAATGCAGCCCATGAAAGGGGCCTTGAACTGCACGCCTGGTTTAACGTGTTTCAAACATCCAGCATGCATGAAGGAGCTCCTGCGGAAGTCCACCCGGAATGGATCTGTCGGGACCAGGATGGAGATCCAATGACATCTCACCGAAGCGTATCACCGGGTCTTGAAGATGTAAGACAGTATACAGTAAACGTTGCCATGGAAATTGTAAATAATTATGATATTGATGGGCTTCATCTGGACTATGTTAGGTGGAACGAATATTCCAGCAGCTCCCAGAATATTTTACCCCCTGGCCAGATTGAAGAGATCAGAATGATGGATGGAATTATTTCTAATGAAACGTTAAGCGAGTTGGAAAATAATCGGACAGGAAGATATTTATATGATGTGGATCATCCATACTCATCAGGGATCCCGGATGATTATTCCAGCTGGGAAGATTGGTGGAGGGATGGCGTGACTGCATTTGTTAGCACCTTGCATGATTCTATTCAAATGGTAAAGCCCTTTGTAAGATTATCATCTGCAGCGTTGGGAAGATACAACTGGGGGGGTTGGCAGGGGTATGGTACCGTCTACCAGGATGCCGCCTTGTGGATGAATGACGGTTATGTGGACCAGCTGACACCCATGCACTACCACTGGACGTCACCCAACAGTTTTGTTCAAATGTTGACAGGGTCTAACCAAAGCTGGGCACCCTATATCCAGGATGGTATCCAAGCTGGAAGACTATTCTCTGCCGGACCTGGTTCTTATGTTTTGGCGGATCAAAATTTATGGGATAATCATCCAACTATTGTGGATGCTGTGCGAGATATTGACTTTGTCGATGGGTTCCAATTTTTTAGTAATGGCACCTGGGAAGACTATCAATACTGGGAAGAAGCGGGTCACACCTTTTTTGAAGATAAAGCTATTGTCAGAAATATCACATACTATGAAACAACCACAGATCTTCCTCCCAACCCAAGCATCATCCTGACCCAGATCAATGATCTTGAATACCAGGTTGATATTGAAACAAATTCGGCAGAGAGTTCTGTATGGACAGTGGTCAGTCTCACCCCATCAGACAGCTCAGATCTCTCAAGCTCAATACATTCCATACACTTTGGCTCAGAAGATATAATGGTTCCCCTGACATTTGATGGACTGCAGCCTTACGAAGGTGCTTACCATGTACATGTACAAAATTTTAATCGCTTCTGGGTTGGGTCCGAAACAAGCGCACAGGCAACAACAGGAGAGATCCCTTCTTACCCCCCGACCCTTACAGATATAAACCTGGATACAGGTGATACTATAGCAGTAAACACTGTGATAAGAATAGAATTCTCTAAGGAAATAGATCCATCATCATTCACATCAGCATTTTCATTAAACCCGGAACCGGACATAGTTGAAATTGATTGGTCCGACTACTGGGAAGATGATGGGAGAGTGGTTTTAATATCGTTCCCTGATCTTCTGGAGTTTGATATGGATTACTTGCTAGAGATATCTGCTGAGCTGACCGATATTATTGGTATCCACTTTGATGGCAACATGGATGGAGTTGCAGGGGATGGATTTTCCATTACATTTCATACAGAATCAACTGACCTCACCGGCCCACAGGTAACTGAATTTTATCCTCCCACTGAATTTATTTTTGATACTGAAGGTGTATTCAATATAACCTGGGACGAAATGGTAGACCCTGCTTCTATAAGCCAGTTATCAGTTCAGTTTCAGTCTAGTGGACAGTACCTGACAACAGACCATATTGAAAATACAATTGATGAAATAACCACAGTTTCTTTAAAGCCGTTTGCACCCCTATTGAATGATGCCGGCTGTTCAGTCATTCTTAATGGAATTACAGATACGCTTGGCAATGCCATAGCCAGCACTCTTGAATATTCCTATAACACTGTACCCTTCTATTATTCCAGTAAAACGTATATAGACCGGTTTAATTCAGGTGCAGGATGGTGGCAGCCCGATGGAAGTGGATCTACCACTGGGATCCTTGGCAGTGAAACCCAGTTTGGGTACAACAGTTCAGTGTTTGTTCCAGGGGTCAGCATGAACCCAAACGGAAGAAAATCCGGATCACTTCGGTATGGTTGGGATCCAGATGCTTCCAGTTCATTTTTAAGGCTTCATAATGCGGGTGACCCATCCGATGTTGCATTGGATACATCAAACGTGCTCCAGGTATATGTGTATAGTGATGGCAGCGGAAACCAGTTTAGTATATCACTCTATGAGTATTCAAATGGCTCCCTCACGGGAGACATTATTGAAGTTATGGCATGGGAAGAATTAAACTGGATGGGATGGAAATTGATCGAGTGGGATCTTTCAGATCCTGAACAGGTCGGGAACTGGCTAAGCAGTGACCAAACCATGGATGGGGATGAATATTTTTTGGATGGGTTTCTAATGAAACCGGGCCAAGATAGTGATATGAGCGGAAGGGTCTATTTTGATGACCTGAGAATTGTTACCAAGGCTGAAGGAGATCCACCCATGAACTCTGCACCAGTCATCACTGCTCTACCGGATATAATTATTGAAGATGGTGATAATTTTTATTTTTACGTCGAATTTTCCGATAATAATGAAAATGATATACACCAGATCACTGCTACCACGGATACATCTGCAGTTACAGCTACCATTTATGGGCACACGCCTGGTTCCGTTGTGAATATCGAGTATGAACCATTTATAGGTGAAACAAACATTACGGTAACAGTTAATGATTTTGGTCTTGGTGAGCTGGCAGATACGGTTCAGTTCCTTTTAACCGTTCAGGGTGATTTATTGCTTGATGATGGGACCATACCCGATAAGTTTTCTCTGGGGCACGCATATCCTAACCCATTTAATCCCGTTGTAACTATTCCCTTTACGATTGAGAAACCAAGAGATGTATCAATCCATATCTTTGATATTTCGGGCAGGAAGATTAATACAATCCTTCAGAACCAGTTTCTCTTCCCCGGTCTTTACGATAAAAATTGGAATGGGTTCAATGACCAGGGGAGACAAGTATCTACAGGTACATATATTATTCAGATCGCTTCAGGAACTGAACTGCACCACCAAAAAATAACATTAATAAAATAAGTCTATGAAAAAATACACAATCATCTTTTTATCCGTTTTACTATGGAAATGTACAGCACCTGAAAACACCGTTACCATCCTGGACCCTGTCACTGCAGGCCAGGTAAATGAAGTGCGAACCGGGCTGGATGTTTTGTTAGAAGATCATTCTAATTACCTGAAAGGTAAAACAATTGGCCTTGTAACAAATCATACGGGTATCTCAAGAAAGGGTGAAAAAAACTATAAACTCTTTGAAAATAATCCTGATATAACCCTGAAACGGATATTTGCGCCAGAGCATGGATTCTATGGTGAAGCAAGCGCGGGAGCTAAGGTTGAATATGACAGCCAAAAAGACTCCGGGCCGGAAATCGTCTCCTTGTACGGAAAAACCAGGAAACCAACCGCTGAAATGCTTGATGGAATTGACCTGGTCATTTACGATATACAGGATGTTGGGGCCCGCTTCTACACCTACATATCCACCCTTGGAATTGTCATGGAAGCAGCCGGCGAGAATGGTGTAAATGTAATGGTCCTTGACAGACCAAATCCACTGGGGGGAGAGATCATTGAAGGGGCTATTCTGGATACGGCATTTAAATCCTTTGTCGGATACTATCCCATTCCAACACGGTACGCATTAACCGTTGGCGAGCTGAGCCAGATGGCTGTAAAAGAAGGCTGGCTCTCATCTGTTCCTCCGGAGCTGATCGTAGTAAGAATGGACGGCTGGAAACGTTCTATGTTTTTTGATGATACAGGCTTGCCCTGGGTCTCTCCTTCACCAAACATTCCAGATCTGGAGACTGCAATTATCTATCCCGGTATGTGTCTCTATGAAGCCACCAACGTGAGCGAAGGCCGGGGTACAAATAACCCGTTTAAGCAGATAGGTGCACCCTGGATGAATTATGATATTGCAAAAGAAATGAAGAACTGTGAACTGGAAGGGGCCGAGTTCAAATATGCAAAGTTTAAGCCAAAGAACCTTCCCGGTCGCGCTGAAAATCCTAAGTTTGAAGGTAACTTTTGCGTTGGTCAAAAAATTGTTGTTACTGATAAATATAAATACAGAGCTATCGAGACGGCAGTCCACAGTATCTATATCACATTTGGTTTTTACACCGATGAATTCAGGTACAATCCAACCAGGCTGGGACGTTTATGGGGAAATGATCATATGTTCAGGCTCTTAAATGGGCAGCTTCGGTCAGAGAACGGCAAGGTTGTAAAGGTACCGGGCGGTTTATTTAAATTTTTAGATCAGGACCGGGAACAATTCACGCTCCAGTCTGCTCCCTATTTTCTCTATCAGTAATAAAATCTACTTCAGGTACAGTATTTTTTTACTAAGTATGCTGTTCCCTGTTTGAAGCATAACCAAGTATACACCGCTCGATATATGTTGGTTCTGTGCCGGGTTCCATTCGAATGAGTGAGCGCCTTGAACAAAATGACCTTCTGCCAGTGTATGAATGGATCTACCCTTAATATCAAACAGGCTGAGATTAATTTGTCTAGGGCCTGGCAAATAAAATTTGATCTGCGTCTGTGGGTTAAAAGGATTGGGATAACTCTCTAACCCAACCTGATCTGGAAGGATTGTTTTATCACCTTCTTCTAGATTAAGCCAGTAGGTGGAGATGGCTCCCGTAAGAGACTCTTCTGACTCCATATCATCATAGCCCAGGGCCCATACCATGACCCCCCCAAGGTTCCTATTCTGGGCAAAATCACATTTATACTGGATAGACAGCGGGTTATCATAGGTAATGATCTTTGTTCCATCTGATTTAACTAGATAGGGGCATTTTGCAACATCATCCCAGTGATAGGTCCAGCCATTTCCTATCAATGGTAATATTTCATAGTAATACATATCAATAACCGACCCCGAAAAAGATCCATTGATGGTTGAAGCATTATATTTCTTACCCCAGAAAGGTATACCCATATTCACCTTACTTTCTGGCAGCCCCCGGGTGTTTACCAGATAATTAATACCCGTTTGAACAGATCCATCTGCATCCCCTGGTGGTGACTGATACAAAGGAGAGTTGTGACCCGCGTGGCTGCTCCAGCTGCCATGAATGTCATAGGTCATGGCGTTAAAAAAATCTACATACTGGTTTAAACTATTCATTGCATACCACTGTCCAGACCAGTTTGATGTGGGCAGTGCCATGGTAATGAGAAGCTCAGGGTCAAACTCATCTAAAACAGAATCAAGCTCTGCTATGAATAAGGTAAGATTATTCCTTTGCTCATTTGTTTGCGGATGCTCCCAGTCAATATCGGCCCCGTCATATCCGTAAGAAATAAATTTATCCAGTATGTTTGAAATGAATACAGACCGGAGCTCATAGGTAGATGTGGCCGCCACAAACCCATCGGCAGCACCCCAACCACCCAAAGAAAGAAGAAATTTCCTGTTATTATTATGGATGTGATCGGCAATAGATGCATCAAACATACCTATAGGCGCTTCGATCTCTCCTTCTTCATTTGGCCAGGCAAAGGCATGATTTATGTGAGTAAAGGTTTCTAGATCAAGGTCCTGTGGCTGGAACTCATCCTGCATCCAGTACGGATAATAACCGACCACTCTCTGGGAATAAGCAAGTCCAATAAATAAAAAGAAAAGTAAACGAAGTTTCATATCTATAAACTAAAAAGGGGCCAGATGGCCCCTTTTTAGTTTGAGAATACTTAGGTATTCCTATTTATTTGACAAATGTCATTCTTCGGTTTAATACCCTTGAATTTGTCTTCAACTGGTAGATATACATACCGGTACCAACTTTCGTTCCAACCTGGTTCGTTCCATTCCAGCGTACTACATGCTGACCCGATCTCATTTCCTGGTTGATCAGTGTCTTTATCAGCCTGCCTTCCAGATTGTAAACATTCACGCTCACATGCTCATTAACAGGGATCGTGAACTCAATCTTTGTGTCTGGATTGAACGGGTTTGGATAGTTCTGCTTAAGTAGATACCCACTTGCAATAACGCTTTTTGGATCATCCGAGACGGATGAGGCATCAGCTGTATACAGGTAGACTCCATTGCTGTAAAAATCAGCAAGGTAGAGATCACCATCAGCATCCCAGGCAGCACCGCGGGGACCATCGGTCACACCTTCACCAGTACCTTCCCAGTCATGCCAGTTACCAACCATTGCAAATGGTTCACCATAATCATCCACATCAAACATCCAGTATACACCACCTAAGGGTCCACCCCAGCCAGCGGTCAATGCGCCAACAAGGAGATCACCATCAGGTGAAAAGTCTAAGGAACTGGCCCAGAGTGCTGTTTGAGCAAAATTGGTATCATCTTCACACCATGCGATATAGGCTGAGTCAGCACCCATGGCACTTCCAATCTCATCCCAACAGGCATCAATGTCATTAGCTACAGCAAAGGTATCAACAAACTCGTGTGCCAATACACCAGGTACAGTACTGTTCCAATGAGTTACACCGTGACCGTTCCATGTGGAACCGATGTATAAATCATTTCCATCACCAGTTATTTCCAAAGCACGGTTAATATGACCAACCGTATCAATAGCGTTACCAACATAGTTCAGATCTGAATCCAATACTACACAGGGACGCTCTCCAGCAAGCACATAGCTCACATAAACATTACCATTATCATCCGTTACAGCTTCGGTCAGTGAACTTTCACCTTGCCACATAGCCATACCTTCACCGGTCATGTAGTTAATCTTGTAAAGTGTTAGATAATGTGAACTCAGGATGTTTCCATCACCATCTATTTCGATACCGCGGCCACCGCCTGAGTTTGCACTCTCTGCGGTCAGTGAGTCTGATGTGCCATCAGGAAACGTCAGAATCGTAATTGGTGAAAAGTCAACGTGTTCACCTGTTTCAGGATCTAAAACATAGATCCCTTTATAGTGAACCGTGTCTCCGTTGGCAAGGATTTCCATTTCTCCCCAGCCACCGTAAACATTAACCCAGACATTACCATCAGGGGCAACAGCTACACCGTGCGGAGAGTTCTGCCAGACACCATCAGAGCCATGCACAACACCACCTAGGGTGTCTCCAAAGTCCAGTAGGGTGGAACTATATATATATTCAGCTTTTGTAACACCAAGCGAAAGAATACATACAGCCATTGCAGTAATTAACTTTCTTGTCATTTTCTGCTCCTCTTTTGTTTTTTTGTTATTTTAAAGATATAAGGTATGTAGAGAGTGAAACAGTGACGAAATACTACATCATTTCATAAAACACCGCAAGCCAAATATGAAAAAATATTTCATATTTTGAACAAAATTAATTATTAAAACAAGATTATTTATTTTAACGGATTACTGCAAATTTTTTAATGGTACTGTCGCCCTTTCTTATAAGGATCTCCCCTGAATCTGATTCTATATTCTGAGTGACATTGATATGTACAAGATATATTCCAGGTGCAACCACCTGGCGACCTGATGTGATCAGGTTCCATGCTTCATCCCCGCTGCCGTCTTCATGTTTAATGTAATGGATCAGATCTCCGCGCTCTGTGAAAACACGGATCTCACACTGACCAGGGATATTTAAGAACATGATCTTATCCTTCTCACCGGTGTACTGGATATTCTGTGCCGCAATATGATATGGATTGGGCACAACACGGATACTTTCAAGTTTATCTCCAGACTGCCTTCTTAGGTATGCCGGTTTTGATGTTCTTGTATAAAACCTGCTGCTTCTTAAAGGACCGGCGGGGTTTAACTCACCCGTGCTATTGTTGGACCCATCTGAGATAGACTGGATATAATAATAATAAGAAATGCCGCGCTTCGCGGTCATGTCATCATGGTTATAGATGCCGGCCGACCCTGTATAGATTTTTGTATAAACCGTATCCGGTTTACCAGGAGACCGCCAGATCTCATACCCAGAAAAGTTTGATTCACTTTCTGATGGGCTGGGCTCCCAGGTTAAGAAAATTCTATCTCCCCCTGATTGTACATCAAACAGGGACGGCGGCTCAGGCGGATTTGGTATCTGATACCCCGAATTAAAGTTTCTGTATGCTCGACCAAATGTTTTCATAATAGAGTCTTTTCCAGTGAAAACCCAGGAATTCTTGAAGATATCCTTATCACTGGTCTCCGTACCATCGGCTAGGGTATAGGGTGCATCTCCATCCTTCCACTCTTCTCCTATCGCTTCACACATTAGCCTGTCTAAACCATCTATCCCTTCCGCTTCAACAATAACAATGCTCTCACCATGGGGTATATCAAATGGACCATAAGTTACCATTGTATTCATACCGCCAGGGTCATTATGCACATCAAATGGTTTTTGATTGTGCTTCAGGTATGTCTCAGATGTTGGATCACCCATAGTAACTTCGTCAATCCGTTCTGCACCACCCAATCCTAAATGAGGTATACCCGAAAGCATCTCATAGAGCTGATACATTGCAGGCTCATCTGATTCAGATAAGTTACCAAGACCAGGATATGTATCCCCAGCGTGCCAGCCAAGAAACAATGGCTGATTAACGTTATCGGTGAAATCATTCCAGCCATTATCCACATGTATTACTGCTGTACCTGCATGGTGAGGTGCTGTTAACCGGCCGTTACCATGATAGTTTGCACCGCCCAACGTATTGATCTGGAAAACAACTGCTGATTGACCATACCATGAGAAGACTGATCTCAGCCACTGGGGGCTGGGACTATCTTCTGTGATCGGAGTAAGATAGTTCTCAGCATAATCTTCACCCCGTATGGTTACCCAGGTATTCTTGCCCCATTTCTGTTGGCCATCCAGGAGTATACCTGCTTCACGGGATACACTGTACCGTGTGCCCCAACCAATGATAACATCATCCAGATCCGCAGTAAGTTCAATCTCATCATCCCAGTCTGTGTTGCCTGTGTTTGTAAAGGTAAATACTTTAATAAAATAGTTGTCATGATATTGCTGGCTAAACGCATAGACCCGGCGCTCCATGGTCAGACCCATGGATGTATTGATCTCGTTAACAATGATTCGGTCAGATGGAATATTCGGGTCTAGCGAATCAATCTCAGCGTTGTAGAAACTGTTAATATCCACACCGTCAACATAAACGGTTGGAGGCATAAACTTTGCGATCTGGTATAATTCAGTGGGAAAAATACTGTTTCCTACATCACCAAGGGTGATATACAATCCAAAATGTCCCCATTGATGGTCCGTGTCATCTTTCAGGTTTTTACAGGCTATCCACGCTCTTTTAATAACGGAATTATCCTGATATAAGTAATCTGATGGCCAGATCAATCCTTCATAATACGTATTGTTCCAGGCACGCTCGCTGCCGTATGCAGAAAAGTGAGACTGAAGCGAGCCCACCTTTACATAACGCTTCAATGTTTCATCAACCTGAGCAGAAATCAATAATGGTAGAAATATAAAAAGTGAAACTCTCACTCTTATTGAGTTCATTAAAAGTGTACTGTAATCCCGAAATAAATATCGCGAGGGTCTAAAAAGGAAACCGCTTTAATGTTTGGCATATCTATATATGCTTTTGTTTTAAGTATTTCTTTTTCAACATCTGTCGGATTTTCCCAGTCTTCAGGATCATAGGACGCATATGAGATAGACAAATCACGAAACTCACCAACCCTGTCACTACCCTTCTCCTTCCCTTCTTCCCATGGAAATCGAAGTGATTCTAGATAATCGATATAATCATAATAGTTAGAAAATCCTGCGTAACTGAGAAACTTATTATTGAATACATTCTTAATATCAAGAATCAGATCTATTTTAACACTGTTTAACCTAAGACTTTTTGTGATCCTCGCATCGGTACTGTATGTATCTTTCCACTGAACATTATCAGATATACCCGGCAGACCCTGGGGATTATAGGTTTCAAATGCTCCTGCTTTGTAATTAACAATAAAACTTGAAATCCAGTCCCCCATAATTGCATTATTAAAGATCTTCGGTCCAAAATCTTGTGGAGTTCTGAAATTAATTACGGATCGAAAAAAGGGCCTTGGACGGGGCTTTGACTGGTAGCGGTTCAGGCTCTCGTAGTCCCGCTGCATATTGGGATCCTGGAACTGACTCAAAAGACCAAAATATCCTGATGACTGCACAAGATATGTATAGTTCATCATACCGGTTATGAACCTGCCCATATTCTTTTTGATGGTCAGTTCAATTCCTCGAATGTCTTCATAATTATTGTTCTCAATACGGTTAACCTGGACAGTGCCGTTCATGTTTTGATAATATACCCATCCAGGTTGGCTGGTTATATCCTTATAGAAAAGAGAAAGGTTCAATAAATAGTTACCATAAGGATTTGCAGAGAAACCAGTCTCATAGGCAATGGTCTTTTCATAAACCATATTGGGATCTCCAATATGTGTTACCAGCCCATTACTTTCCCGCTGCAACCTGAACCGGTAGGATGATGACGGCTCAGAATAAAAATGTCCATAATTAAAAAATAATTTCGATCGATCTGTGATAGGATGGGATATACCCAGCCTAGGGCTTAACGCATAGATTGGCTCTGATGAATTTGTTTCAGAAGATGACTCAATATCGTGGCCTGCACCCTGTTTAAATAGATCATCATATGGCCCCAGATCATATACATTCGTATTTCCGCTTGAAACATCAGTCCTAAGACCAATGTTTGCGATAAAACCCTTGTACTCTATTTTATCTTGCGCATAAGCATATACCCTGTAAGGGGAAACATCATAGTTCATACTGCGGTTCCAGGTTGACATACCTGGATTATTTGCTGATGATCTAATACTGTAATCATTCAGTGTCGCACCCACCCCTGTCTTTAGCTGATGATTTATTCGATACTGATTCGTGTAGTCCAGTTTTAAAGATGTTGTGGATATCTCTGACGAATCTCTACCAATATTCATCCAGCCACCAATGTTCATTCCATCAATACCGGTTTCACCATAGCCCCAATATCCGAAAGGTGCTTCATCAACAAAAAAGTCATCGTATCCCGGAAGAATATCATTGACTTTGGTTGTATCTCTCAGGTTTGTCTGATACGTATCATAATCATTCGTTTGAACCTGAACGACAAGCTCAAGAAACTCTTTTTCCGAGAACATGTGATCTGCCTTGATCCCAAGTACCTGTCGCTTGATCCTGGTAGGGGAAAAATAACCAGGCATAAATAAAATACTGTTTCCCGAGCTGCTGTTTAAGATATTTGCTACTTCATAGGTTGATCTCAGGTAGGAACCGGTGGGTGTTGTTTTCCAGTTATAGGGTGAAACTGACTCTGTCATGCCTGATTGAAAAGATAGATTAAGCTTTGTTTTTAGTGATAAATCAGATGTGAGCTTTACAAGCATTGATCTGTCACTGTAATCATCAAAAGAAAGCGGAAAAATGAATGCTTCATTCTCATCACGATAGCTTAAGACAAATCTTAACGATCCCAACCTTGATGATATGATAGGGACAGGCCCGCTCAGAAAAAAATCAAGATTTTCATCAGGGTGTTTAATAACACCATGCCGGCGATGCTGCCATTTAAAGATCTGCTGTGCGGCCTGTGGTGTCAGATCATTGCTTGGATCATCATCATTGATCGTTGCATCAGAAACCGCATTCCAGCCTTCAAAGGATGGGTACTGGTTGCGTGTATATGCATCCCAGTTTCCATTCTGAGTACCTGACCAGGCAACATCATCATCCAGATAAGGCCTTAAAAAGTATGAATCATCAGAAAACAATGAGCTTCCAAAATGTTTTTGTGCAGGAGGGCTATGTCGAAAGGTTAATCCACCATGAAAATGTTTCTTATCACCTTCATCAAGAATAATGTTAATGACTCCTGATCTTATATTGCCATACTCAGCATTAAACCCTCCTGTCTGGATCTGGACTTCTTTAATGATCCCAAGAGGGATGGACATATAGGGCACGTGTGATCTTTCATCATTGTAGGATAAACCATCAACCTGGAATAAGGATTCCCGTGACCCTCCTCCCCTTACAGAAAGACCTTCAATCCCTGCCTGAAGCCCTAAAACTTCAGAGATCTCATCGAAGGGCAGAGTAGTGATCTCATCTGAACTGATATTGATCTGGCTGTTTGAAATATCATGTACAACAACAGGTTTTGTTGCATTAACCGTGATCTGTCCCATTTCTATGGATTTTTGGGTTAATACTATTTCAACAATAGATGTCTGATCTATTCTCACAATCAGGTCTTCAAGAGTGAAATCTGCATATCCGATCATGGATGCATTTATTGTATACTTTCCTGGAGAAATATTTAAAAGTGTGAATAGTCCTGAGCTGTCCGTTACAGCACCAAGCGATGTGTTGGCAAGTACAACATTTACTCCCATAAGCGGACTACTGGTATCTGAAGATCTTACTGTTCCGGTAATTTTTCCCGATGTTCCAGGGAACAAGGAGCTAAAGAGTATAAATAATAATGGTATTAAACGGGTACTTGATCGAAACAGTTGGGACATTTATTACGGAGTTTTATGGACGTCCGTAATAATCGGCACCATTCATCCGTGTATCTACTCTTTGCACCCTCTTTGTTTCATCGGTCCTGTTAATCAGGTATAGATACTGAAAATTACCCCATGCCATATAGCTGATGGGTGCTGTTAATATAGAAGAATAGAATCCGCTTGCAGAGCCTTCCGTTATATAGGTCAGGGGCTCTGTTTCAGAATCAGAGCCTACAAAAATGTCCCCGGTTTCGCTCAGTGTGAAACATAGCGCTGCTGATTCACTGTTTGTATAGGCAGACCAGTCAAAAACAAGTTCTAAATCACCCAGGGAGCCAGAATCATCCAGAATTGGCAGCTTATATATTGCCTGGCTGGATGTAACGGTTGTGGTTAATACATATACAAAGTTATTAAATACCCTGAGAGAAATAACATCAAGTGTGTCAAGATTCTTGGCTTCCGTTATTCCTGAAGTGAGACCCCCATCATCATTGATATCGACAACATCTATCGTTGATCCTGTACCACCAGCATAGAGATTTCCATTAGAATCAAAATCCAGGTCTGTTGCATTGCCATTTAACCGTTTAAAGATCTCCGTATTCTCTTTGGGAGTTCCCTGTTCATCCTTGTAAAGATAGCGCTGGTAATTCACAAAATACATACTCCCTGTTGGACCAAGCTTCATACCGGATCCCTTTGCCAGTGATCCTGACCAGACCGCAGAATCCTGATCAGTATCTACGATCCAGAATTCCGCATTTGGAGAACCGTCCATGGATACGATAAGGTTTTCTTCTCGATCAAGATCCAAACTAAAAATATCTGTAAACTGGTCAAATGGACCATAATCCAATACCGCTGCTGTCAGCGAATATAGATTCCCATAATCAGCAAAAACAAACGCACCTTCTACTGCGACACGTATCTGCACGCTGTCACTGACCAGGTTTGGTGTTACAACCTGCAAACCGGTGGTGGTTGCACTAACAACCGTGCCCAGCATACTGTTGAAATAAACAAGATTCTTTGATTCAGTATCAGAAAAATTCTGGCCTGTAATAGTAATCGTGTCAATCCCTGCAAATGCTCCGGTGGCGGGCTCTACCGAGCTTATGGAAGGGGTGGCATTCCCTGAATCATTTTCATCCCAAACGCTATCAGGATAGTTTGGATCTTCACAGGAAGCTACGATCAAAGATAAAAGAATAGTTTTAAGAAACAGTGAATTAATCTTCATCTTGCAATCCCAATACTGATACGGCTTACATTGTCAAACACACCAAAAGGGGTTAAAGCATAATCAATTTTTAATGGCCCAACGTTTACCCCAGCACCATAGGTAAGACCCCGTTCATCATAGTTATACAGGTACCCTACCCTTGCATAGGCAATATTCATAAAAGAATATTCTAACCCAAGATTGACGCGCTCCGGATGGGATCTTGGATGTAGGGCATCCACAGCAAGTAACAAACCTTGTTTTTCACCTATAGAAGAAACAAAACTTAGGAGATCAAGCGATCCGCCAATCCTAAATGTTAATGGCAGTTGAAATCCATCGTAGGCATACTGTGTCTCATCGCTAAAGTTTCTAACTGACATTCCAAATGTGAATCCATGCCAGTCCGTTTTATAGATCGTTCCAAAATCAAATGCAAGTGCGTTGGAAACATTATTCTGGATAACCTTTGATGAATCGGTAACCGGAACCACATTGTGTCCCAGGTATTGGTATGCTTTCTTGATCTGTCCACCTACAGAGAAGCTCTCAGAAAGGGCTCTACCATAGCCCAGGCCCATTGCAAGAGCAGTTGGATAAAACCTTTCTGTATCAATAAATCCCTGATCATTGTCCCAGACCATTGTACCCTGGAGCTCGCCATAATCAACATTCAGAAGGCTAAAGCCAAAAACGCCATACTGGCCATTCTTAGGGCTTACAGATAGGCTGACTGCTTCATGCTTGATACCTGCAATCCATTCGTTAGAGCTGAAGTTTATATCAAATAGTTCAGCCTGGCGTGATAGCCCTGCAGGATTAAAAAATAAAGAAACAGATTTTCCATGGATAGTGGTCATAGCATCAGCCATACCACCGCTCCTTGCATCCGATGTAATACTTAAAAACTGGAAACCGGTCTGAGCCAGTTTTTTATTTTCAGATCCTTTGGCCACTCCAAACAATAGTAAAAATGATAGACAGTACTTCATCATTCGCCCCCTCCGCCGCTAACAGTAATCATCTCTGTCTTGGTAACCGTATGAAATAAATATCCATCTGAAACGGTCAACGATGGGCTGAAAAGACCCGAATCAGAGTAGGCATGCTGTACAACAGATGAATCATCATTTGTATTATCATCTCCAAAATCCCAACCGTATGTTATAACAGGATAGTCTCCATTCTGGGATTGGTCTGTAAATGTTATCGTATCACCTATTGATAGTGTCGCAGAACTCGTAGTGAAGTCAGCCGCTGGCGGTTCATTTGTATTCATAATAACCATCTTAAGAGACGTAACATTAGGATTAACCAGTTTCCCTAAATAGGCACCGGATAACCCTGAATAGGCTTGCCTGACCCGTACATCCGAACAGCCTGCGATATTTTTTAGCGATGGAACTGCATTAGCAGGTGTCACTAGATTTCCGTCACTTCCGTATAAACCGAGCTCACTTGATGAGTTTAAGGCAACCACGTAAGAGTCAGCTTCCTGAGGGGCAAAAACCATAAAGTAGCACATGGAATCAACAGGAATCCTCCAGTTATACGCATTACTTAGCGAAATAAATGATCCTGTATCCGTCACCAGGCTATCAAAAATATCACTCGTGGATAGTGAGTCGCTTGAAAAGGTGAAAGCAGTTACAGATTCCAGATCATTCATAATCCCACAAATATCACCATCTAGAGAGATTGGTTCCACTTCACTTGACTGGTAATCATTTAATAAATCATCACAGCCCTGTATGAAGATCACACATAATAAAATATTTACTGAAAATTTTATAAATACTTTCATGAATTACCTGACCACTGTGAATTTTCTAATTGCATTTCCATCAGGCATGTCAAAGTGAGCTATGTACAAACCACTCACTATAATCTGCCTTGAAGATGTTATTGAGTTCCATGCTTCATCACCGCTTCCATCCGAGTGCTGAATTGTATCTACCAGGTCACCTCTTTCAGTAAATATTCGGATCGTACATACTGGGGGAATATTTAAAAACATTAATCTATCTGGAGCACTAACTCCATACTGAAGATCCCGGGCAGATATATGGAAAGGGTTTGGTACAACCCGTATATCATCAAAACTCTCTCCTGGTGGACGCTTAAGTGACGCAGCTTTATTTGTCAGAGTATAGAATTTACTACTGTTTAGTACAATATCATCATTGGTACCATTATCAAAAGCTTCTAAAAAATAGAAATAATCAAATCCTCGCTCTGCAGTGAGATCTTCATACTCATTTACCCCTGGATCCAGTGTCCAGATCGTGGCAATGGTCTCATCAACAGAATCTATCTCACCCTGGGTTACATTATAACTGAATACTGTCGTATCAGGCTTAAACTTTAAACGATACAGGCTATAACCACCAAAGCCTGGCCCTGATTCTGGTTCATTGGTCCAGTCTATTATGATCCGGTCTCCACCGGAAGTAACATTGAAAATCGAAGGAGGTTCGGGCGGAGCTGGCAAAGATTGACCCGATTCCATTAGATTAAAATTGTCACGCGCTTTTTTAAATGTTTTTATAATGGAATCAACACCCGTAAATACCCAGGAATTTTTATAGAGGTTATTATCATTACTTGTTCTGTGATAATTATCCACCATGTGTGCATGCAGGGCTGACGATGTTGGCAGATTATCTGTGTGAGCTTCGTTTTTCCAGTTCTGTCCAACCAGGTAGCACATTTCACGGCTGAGCCCTGCAGCACCTTCAGCCACCACAATACGAATGCTGTCACCAGGCGCTAAGGTATAAGGTCCGAAGCCAATACCCTGGGATGTCCCACCCGGGTTTGAACCAGTTCTGGGATCATTGAACTGGTTTGCGTTTCCTGTACCAACAATCTCTGCCTGGGACTGATCCGGATGACCAACGGTCATATAATTTGTGTATTCATTAATGGATTTTGTTTCATTATATTGATCGTTTCCTGATGTGGTTGGATCATCTGAAGTGATAAACCATGTAGTGCTTGGCTGGTTGATATCATCAGCGTTATCAGAAGGACTCGTGTCCGCATGAAGCGTCACAACACCAACAAACTGGGCAGCGCCCAAATGCCCTTCACCCGGTGCATTAGGCCCACCAATATTATCAAAGCTGGCATCTGAGTGATACCCTTGCCAGGAGAACAAGCCCCGAATAACTTCCCCATCATCATAGTACTGGTCATTGTTAGAAGGCGCATCCGGATGCTCACCAATCACATCGTTCATTGTATTATGTCCCCAGGCAGCGCTCTGAGGCAACCAGCCACCATCATAGACCATACCTTCCCTGCTAATAGCGTATCTATACTGTAAATAAACTTGAAACCCTTCAAGGGTCTGTTCATAGTTTGTAGTGCAGTCCTTATCAAAACATCCATTATTGGTAAAAACATATTCCTGTATATGATAGTTCTGGTGTTCAGGATGAGAAAAAGCATAGATGGTGCGTTTCATCTGAACACCTATTGATGTTTGCACTATATTATTTATTCTTCTGTCTGATGGCAGGCTTGGATCCACATTATTCACATTGTCCAAATACTGTAAATTTGTAGCAGGGTCACCATCTACAAACACATTTGGATGGTCATACTTCCCATCCATTGTCATCTCTACAGGAATCGTTTCATTCTCTATGTCCAAGTGCCTTGGTCCAGCATGGACAACCTTATACTCATAGTCCTTGTTGACAACAGGGTCATGAAAGTTAGCTGCACCCAGCCACAATCCTTTTGCGGCCTGGTTATCCTGAACTCTATAGAACGCAGGGTATCTTAAACCATCCTGCTGATCCGAGACCTGCCCTGTTCTGCCAACTTCGATCTCACAGCCAGCGGCTGAGTACCAATTGTGCAGGTCCCCTATAGACATCCATTTTACTTCCTGGGAATAAGAAACCGCTAAAAGCAGTCCAAACAGGAATATTTTTTGCTTAAAAATCATAACTGATATTGATACCAATAAAAATATCCCTGGGGTTTAAGAAAACATAGTATCCCTGGTTTGGCATATCGATGTATTGTTTATTATTAATAACGTCATCGTAGAAAGATTGGCTCACATTCTGCCATCCGCCAGATTCTGTCCACTGGACAAACCCGTCTGTAGCGCTATCGAAATAGATAGGTCTCTCACTGGGATTGGTGATATAAGTAATATCTGATACCCATTCCATAGGTATAAACTCTGCACCTTCCTTTCTAACATCACCTGGCTTGTCATTACCTGAAAAATAATTATAACCCAGTTCACTTGCTACATCATCGGGCAAGTGCAGCGACTGCATATAGTAATTATAGTCAAATCCATCTTCAAACCCATAGCCTGAAAATGTCTTGGTATTCAAAGCATTAAAAATGTCAGCATAAACCTTCAGGTTTAGTTTTCCTATATGAAATATCTTGGAAAATTTCAGATCAATATTGTAATTATCTTTATACTGGGCATTATACTCTATCCCGGGTACATTGTTTGGGTTATAGGTAAACCAGGATCCGGCAGACCAACGGCTAATCACATTAAGATGCCAATCACCCAGTAAGTGCTGATTAAGCACTTTAGGACCAAAAGCCAGTGGTGTATGGAAATCCAGGACTGATTTCACTCGTGGGATTGGTCTGGGTTTGTATTGTTTTTCATTATTCAATTCATAGTTACGCTGGTCAGATGGATTCTCATAGTACCTGCCCAGTCCAAAATAGCCTGAAGTATTAACACGGTATTCATAGTTCATAAAACCCGTGAGCCAATCCCCTCTCACCCTGGATAGTTCAAGCTCAAAACCACGAATATCTTCGTAACTGTTGGCAGTTAACCTGTAATAGTTCACCTTGCTATTCGCACTGATAAATTTTGTATAATCCTGCTGATCTGAGATATCCTTATAGTACGCAGATATATGAATCAGATATGACTCTAAAAAGGATTGGTCAAAACCAATCTCATATGCTATAGTATTTGCCATAGCCAGGGCTGGATCACCAATCGTAAGTACTTCTTCACTGAACCCTCTTCTTACTCGGTAAAGGTCTTGTGCAATGGGCATCTGCTGATAGTGACCATAATTAAAATAGAGTTTCGATGTTTCAGTGATCGGGTGGGAGAGTGCCAGCCTTGGTGATAGTTGTACCTGAGGATCCAAGCTTATCGTTTCAAAAGTTTCTTCTGCAGCAGCCGTATAGTTAGATGAGAAAAAATCATCATCATAATCATCTATAACATACCACTCACTATTAGGATTTAAGACATCAAGGTTCAAACCGGCTATAGCAACAAAACCCTTATACTCCAGTTTATCCTGGACAAAAAACGAAAGACGGTATGGGTTCACATCCATTAGCGACCAATAGTTCCCTGATGGAAGGAATTCATTCTGGGATCCATATTTAAGATCAAGCTTAGACAATACCAGCTCACCACCTGTTTTTAACTGGTGATTGTTGTTAAGCTGCCTTGTATAGTTGCCCTTGAATGTCACTGTCCTGACCGTACTGGAATCTCTGGATGTGCTTATGGCCCCTCCAAATGCCAGCCTGCCTTCAACACTGAACAAAGGACCACCAAAAAACCCTACCGGTGCTTCATCAGCAATCCAGAGATCATCTCCTGCACCAAAAATCGGGTATGTCGTTAATGTATCCCGCCGTGCTCCGTGGCCGGTTATGTAATCTTTTGAGTCAATCTTTAAAAGCAGATCAAAAAAGGCGTCATTGTTTATGAACCGGGTATACTTTAAACCATGTGTTGAGTTTTTAACATGCGTGGGTGCCCAATACTCATTGGTGTATAATCTCCAGGGCATCGTAAACCCTGAACTGTTAACCTGACTGGCAAGATCCCAGACATCATTCATGATGGATGTGCCACCGCCACGAGAAAGTGTGGTCCCTTCCATGTTTCCATTATAGAAAGAGTAAACTAGCTTAGAATTATCAGATAGATCAGATGTGAGTTTCAAAAGATACGACTGCCTGTAAAGACCTGGGCTGCTTACTTCATATAGATACATATCCTGTTCATGCAAAGTTGATAAAAAGAACCGCAGGTTACCGAACCTAGATGAGATAAACGGTACTGGACCACCAAAACCGGCATCAATATTTACATCCGGGGAGTGAATTGCACCATTTAAACGATGCTCCCAGGTAAAGAGCTTTTTAACTCCGGATGGCGTTAAATCATTATCTGGATTATCATCCGCCATTGTTTGTTCTGAAATACTGTTCCATCCATCGAACGATGGATACTGTCTCTGTTGATACTCATCCCAAGCACCATTATTAGTTCCGGTCCAGCATACTTCGTCATCCAAATACGGTCTAAACCAGAAAGATTCTGCATCATAAGGGGACATCCCAAAATGTTTTTGACCAGCAGGCGATTGGCGATAACTGATTGATCCTGAATAATGTTTTTTATCCCCTTCCTTGGTAACAACATTGATAACACCGGACCGTGCATTTCTATATTCAGCACCGAAACCACCTGTTTGGAGTGAGATATCCTGTATAGCGCTTAATGGAATCCCAGTGGTTGGCTCACTGGTCCTTTCATCATTTAGAACCAAACCATCCACCATAAACTGTGTTTCATTATAGCTACCGCCACGAACGGATAGACCTGAAACGCCAGCAGAAAGCCCCACCACTTCAGCTACACTGCTTACCGGCATCTCTGATATTTTCTCTGACGAAATAGATTTTTGACTGGAAGCCACATCCACCTTTACCAGTTTCTGATTTGCTTCAACAGTGATTTCTTCACCTTCTATTGCTTCTACAGATAGATCCACATCTATAACAGCTGTAAGATCGATTTCAACCCTTACTCCTGTTATGGTTTTATCACCATAACCGATCATATTAACACGAAGGTCATAATAACCAGGAGGGACACTTAGGATATGATAATACCCTTCTTCATCCGTTGCCGCACCAAGTGTTGTACCAGCCAGCATCACATTTGCGCCTATAAGTGATTCACCTGTATTAGTATCTATGATCTGTCCTGATACTTTACCAGTGACCCCTGCGAATGATAAAGATATGAAAAGAAATAAAAACGTTAGAATTCTAATATATTTCATTGCTCGATTATAGAGTTAGATGAAATTCTTTTGCAATGAAATATTTCATAAATCCTAGTTCACCTATGTACCTTTTACCAACTTTTTCGCCATTTTAAGCTTGGGTTTTTTTCCACAATACCTAAAGATTCATACACACCTGAATGTATTCTCTGGCGCCAGTTATAGTAAACTGGGTCCTTGCTTCTTCTGTTTGGGTGCACAGCGTTTGTTAATAAAATAACAATTACAGCATTTTCAGGATCAATCCACAATGATGTTCCAGTGAAACCGGTATGGCCAAAACTGGAATCACTTAAGTAGACTCCACCGGAAGCTTTACCCGATGGGCTGTCCCAGCCCAGACACCTTGAACTTCCTTCAAAAATATTAGCTCTTTTAGTAAATAGATCAACTGTCTCCGGTTTGAAGATCCTTTTCCAGCCATACAGCCCTTTGTTGAGCATCATCTGTGAAAATACTCCAAGATCTTTAGCAGTTGAAAATAATCCTGCATGACCGGCAACACCCCCCAGGCTATAAGCATTCTCATCATGAACATAGCTTCTTATCAAATTTCCATTCGGGTCAATTTCTGTTGGTACGACTCTATGAGATTTTTCAGATGGTGGGTTATAGAAGGTCGTGTTCATACCCAACGGTTCAAAAATATTCGACTGCACAAACTCATTAAGGGGAGTTCCGCTTATAGACTCAACCAGCTTCCCAAGAACTATGATTCCCACATCGGAATAGACCGTCGTATCGCCTACACCATAAATTGGTTCAGTATTATAGATACTATCCAATCTTGAATCAGCAGTACCATCCATTAAGAAATACTGTCGAAATGGAGGCAGTCCACCCGTATGCGTTAACAGGTTTTTAATGGTTATGCCAGATTTGATATCAAAATACTTTTTTTGTTTACCTTTGAATTTTGGAAGGTGCTTAACTACTGGATCATCTAACTGTATAGATCCGGTTTCATATAACTTCATAATAGCTGAAGTGGTGACAATAACTTTTGTTATGGATGCAAGATCAAAAATATCACTCTTTCGCATTCTTCTTTTTTTATCATAGGTATGGTGTCCTACTGCTTCTTGAATGAAAATCTTTCCATCTTTTGCACCTAGTAGAACACTACCGGGCCAGGCCTTTTTTTCTACAGCTTTTTTAAGTAGAGCGGTAATGAATTCTGTATTTACCCCAATCTCACTGGGCGTTACCTGTATAATTTGGGAACCGGGCTTTGAACTTTTTTTAGACATTATTTTATTAACCATTTGAACAGTGATACCTTGACCTAGTTCTGCAACACCCGGGATCGTCACTGGTAACTTTCCCTTGATAATGGTTTTCCCTAGTAATGCATTTAACAATGCTTCCTGCATCATGCCATTACTTTTATACGCACACAGATATACCGGAATCTCTGGAAATTCTTGTATTAAATAAGGTGTGCCCATACTTACCAGAACAATTCGGTCAGATTTTTCTATCAATTTTTTCACAAAATTTGTTTCGTTTTCCGGTAATAATATTCTGTTTTTCCATGCCTTATAACTGACAGATGTATTGATCAATATCCTTGCTCCAGAAGGAATTTCATTAACAATAGTCTGAAGGATACTTTTAGAGTCTGATTCATCTACCTGAAAAGGCTTAACGATAATTCCAGCAGAGCGCAAACCTTTGGTAACACCAGAGATTGAATGCTCGTACTGTGTATCATAAATATCAATAACATATAGTGTATCAGTTTCTTCCCTTGAAAATGGAATCAATTTTGAATCCATTTTAACACATGTGATCGCTTCCGAAGCGATTCGCTTTGCCGTCGC
>ENA-UPTF01000479-UPTF01000479.1-marine-metagenome-genome-assembly--contig:-NODE-479-length-28428-cov-3.912913_pt1 | contig 28428 bp, 27 predicted proteins | sample MGYA00238166_ERZ767019 | MGnify/ENA primary metagenome ERZ767019 (study PRJEB28930, sample SAMN06266391) | marine metagenome | isolation source: Sea water from 250 m depth | place: Atlantic Ocean | study... | reverse complement strand
ATAATTATTTCGATTCAGTAAGTTATAAAGAAGATGTTCAGCACAATATCCTTGGTGAAGGGATACATCATGGTGATGCTACTCCTCAGGAATATCATTTCACCAATCGGATTGTACCTGGGTTTACAAAAGTATAATTTTTTACTGTACTAATCAAATAATTTTAGTTTGATAAATGTTTGTTAATAGTATGATCAGTATTGAAGGCTTTTAGATGAAGATGATTTATTCATAAACATATACTTTAATATGTAAAACTACTGAAAAATATTTTTTTTTAGCATAGCATCTAAACCATGTCTTCATTAGCAATATCTTTATTAATTTTATATTGCATAGGCCATTCTTATTGGAATTTTTTGGTTAAAAAATCTGAAAATCCTTCAATAATGATAGTCTTAATTGCATTAGGGTCATGGATTATACCTTTCCCAATCGCAGTATATTACGTCTCCTTATCATTTCCTCCAACTGAGGTTTGGTTTTACATTTTAATAAATGGTATTTTACAAGTTTTTTATTATGCATTATTGGGTAGGGCATATAAAAGAGCAGATATGAGTATTGTTTATCCTTTAGCGAGAGGAACTGCAGTTTTTTTTATCCCTATCTGGGGCATACTTTTTATGGGTGAATCTCTTTCTAATATAGCTATAATTGGAATAATTTTGATAATATTGGGAACTTTTACTATTTCTTTATATCCATTATTTAATTCTAAATTTTCTGTTTCCAACAATGTATTAATAGGGATCTTATTATCTATTTTGGTTGGATTAAATATAAGTTTCTATACTATTATTGATAAACGTGCGGTTGATCTAGTTTCTCCTTTTATATATACAATTTTGATTACTATAGGAGGTTCAATTGGTGCAATATTTTTTATGAGTACAGAAAATAAATTTAGAGATTTGAGAAATTTCTTTTACATTAATTACCGTGCTGTAATTATAGGATCTTTAGTAATGTATGTTTCATATTCTTTGATGTTATATGCATTAAAAATATCTAAAATGAGTTATGCAGGGACTGCTAGAGAATTGACTATAGTTGTTGGACTTATATGGAGTTATTTTCTTTTAAAAGAGACAATAACTAGACATCGATTATTTGCTATAATTTTGATTTTTTTTGGAGCTATAAGTATTTCTGTGGCTTAAAAACTTAGTACCATTTTTCTTTATCAACTAAATTGTGAAGCTGCTCACCTGCATTATAGAGCTTAATGTTTTTTTTGAGTATTTCATATCTTCTATGATTAACAATTTCTACAGCATCCATTAATGCTACATGAGGTGTCATAATTACACCTGGGGTATGCCATAATTTGTGGTTTTTAGGAACTGGCTCCTCTTCAAAAACGTCTAGCCCTGCTCCTGAAATAATATTATTTTCAATGGCATATACCAAATCATCTAAACTTGTTGTTTTACCTCTTCCAACATTTATAAAGATGGATGTTGGTTTCATTTTTTTGAATAACTTTAAATTGAATATTTTTTCAGTTGCAGGGGTATGCATTACCGTAGTTACAAGCACATCAATTTGATCAATTGTAGATTCCATTTTTTCAGGTGTTATTACTTTGTCAAAATTTTCTAATTCATTAAACTGGGGATCTACACCTATAACTTTCATACGGAAAGCTTTGCATAATCTTGCTACTTCTTGTCCTATCCCTCCGGCACCAACTATCATAACTGTTGCTTCATTCAAGTGGATGGCTTTATGTCTTCTGGCTTCTTTATCCCAAGATCTGCTTCTTTGAGCATCAAAATAATCGGGTAATCTTTTAGATAGTGCTAATAGATATGCCATTACATGATTTCCAATATAATCAAAATATATACCTCTTGGATTAGTTACTACAACCGGATGTTCTATAAGTTCTTTGTAAAACCATCCATCTTTTCCAGATTCATTAACGAAGCTACCAGAATCAGGATTTGCTAACCATTTCAATTGTTTAGCATTTTTTATAGCTTCAGGGCTTACCCATCCATAACCGGCTTCCACAATGTGTATGTTTTCAAGTACTTCGCTTTCATCATCAAAAGCTAAGATTTCAATCTCAGGATAATCTGATTTCATTCTTTCAATAAATGCCTTTTTAACTTCATCTAACGGTGGTAAAAAGGCAAAGTTTTTAAGTTTCATTTATTGTTTACCTTTCGAGCTTTGCATTAGTATCTCTTAAAGGTATACTCAAAACAAATAAAGTTTAAGACATAATTTAATGTTTAATTAGGAGAAACAAATGTATCCAAGTAAAATACGTGACCATTTAAAGACAGGAAAACCAGTATTATCAACAAGTTTAAGTTGTACTCATATTGCCACCCCTACATATAATTTAAAACCCGATTGGGTTTGGATAGATACTGAACACAGTCCATGGGGAGTAGAGTCATTGGGTAGCATATGTACTGATGGAAGAAAAAAAGGAGTCGCACCCGTAATCAGAATTCCTTGGAATGATCCCTCATATATTAAAAAGTCCTACGATGTTGGTGCGGTAGGAGTAATGATCCCACAAGTTGATAACGTTGAAGAAGTTAAACAGGCTGTTCATGATGCAAAATATCCTCCTATTGGAGAAAGAGGAATTGCTCCATGGTTTGCTTCCCAAATGGATAACTTAAGTCAACAAGACGTTGTAGATCACGCAAATAATGAAACCCTTTTAATTCTTCAGATGGAATCTGTAGAAGCATATGAGCAAATAGATGATATTTTGGCAATAGATAACTTTGAAGTTATTTTAGTTGGGCCCGCAGATTTGTCTGCATCTTTAGGCTATCCAGGTGCTGATGCAACTCATCCAAAAACTGAAAATGTTATGATTGATATGGCCCAAAAAGTCAAAGGAACTGGAAAAGCTCTAGCTACAACAATGGGTGATGTAGAACATGCTAAAAGATGGATAAAAGAAGGCTATACTATGATGAATATTGGCTCTGTTTTAGGATATGGAACTATGGGATTATCTAAAATATTCCAAGACATCAGAGAAGAATATGGCGTAGATTGGTGGGATTAAGTTTTATCAAATATAGATAATTCTTTTGTTATTTTATTTATTTCATCTAAATCATCCTGAGTTAAGTTTATATCTCCTGCTTGAGCATTGGAGATTGCTTGCTCAGGATTTTTTGCTCCACAAATAGCGGAAACTACGCCTGTTGTATGAAGTGTCCAAGCAATTACTAATTGACTTACATTATAGTTTTTGTCCTTACTCCATTCGTCTAATACTTCATAAATCTTATATCCTCTTTCAAAATTTTCTTTGGAGAAAGCAGTATGTCCAAATCGTGCATCATTCCTTTCAAAATTGTGACCAGGTTTATATTTTCCGGTTAGTAAACCTCTACCAATTGGTGAATATACAATTGAACCTATTCCCAACATATGAGACTGAGGAATAGGATCTATTTCTGAATTTCTAAATAATAAGGAATAGTGAGGTTGATTAGATATTATTCTATTTCCCGAATGACTATTCATTTCTTCTATTTGTTCAGAATTAAAGTTTGAAACACCAAGGTATTTAAAATAACCTTTATCAGATAAATTGATTAAACGTGCTATGGTTTCTTCCATAGGAATTTCAGTTTTCCAAGAATGAATCTGATAAAGATCAATATAATCTGTTTTTAGTTCTCTTAATGAATTCTCAATTGCAAGATCTATATCTTCGACAGAATTCCAACTAGATAGTTTAGAAGCAAGAATTATTTTATCCCTCTTACCTTCAAGAGCTTTACCTAATATATTTTCACTTTCTAGGTACATTTGAGCAGTATCTAAAAAATTTATTCCTTGATCCAGTGAAGACTCAATAGTGTTAATACAATCTTTCTCCGAGACTGTCCCCATTCCTCCCCCTATAGGCCATGTACCAAGACAAATATTTGAAACCATGGGTCCATTTTTTCCGAGTTTATTATATTTCATTATTGGTGTAAGTTTTATTAAAATATTCTAGCATGCACTTAGTGGGAAATTAAAAAATTATTCAATATTTAATTGATTAAATTATATTTGAGAACAATATAATTGGAAATTTCCTTTTTTTGTTGGGAAATAGTTAAATTAGAGTGTACCCCCAGAGGGGCCTGAGCAAAGAAAAAAACATCTCTAGAATTCCCTGCTTGAGCATTCAACACAATTATAAACACTCTAGCATTATTTTCTTTTTTCTATAAAATTTCTTTAATTTAATATTTTATAAGAAATGGTTGTAGATAATGGTTCAAGTAAAAGATGTAAAAACTAATTTAATATTAGATCCAAATGCTGAAGTAGTTCATGATGCTACAACAAATTTAATTTCTAGCACATCTGATAAAAAAGTTGGTAGGTATACTACATTTGTACATATAGAAACGGACAAAGGTATGTCTGGGTTTAGTTACAGTTCTGGAGGTAGAGCATTAGAAGTACTAATACATGATAATTTAAAACACATAATAATTGGTGAAGATCCGTTGGATACAGAAAAATTATGGAACAAAATGTTTTGGCAAGTAAGAGGATATGGAAGAAAAGGCTTAGCTTTTCAGGCGATTTCAGCTTTAGATACAGCCTTATGGGACCTAAAAGGGAAAATTTTAGATGCTCCTTTATATAAAATCCTTGGCTCTTATCAAGATTCTGTACCGTGTTATGGGAGTGGAGGATGGACTAATTACACTATAGATGAGCTTGTAGAAGAACAAACCTCCTATGTAGAACAAGGATTTCCAAGGATAAAAATGAAGGTAGGTAAAGATTTTGGACAATCAGAAGAGGAAGATATTGAAAGAGTTGCTGCTGTCAGGAAAGCTGTAGGAAAAGATGTAACTATTTTTATTGATGCTAATAATGGATATTATGCTAAACAAGCTATAAAAATGTCTAAAATTTTTGAAGAATTCGATGTAGGTTGGTTTGAAGAACCAGTACTTGCAGATGATATACAAGGATTAGCTGAGGTTTCCAGATCTACTGTTATTCCAGTTGCTACGGGCGAGCATGAGTATACAAAGTATGGGTTCAAAGATTTGATATCTCAAGGAGGTGCTGACATAGTTCAGCCAGATATTGGAAGAGTGGGTGGGGTAACAGAGTGGATGAAAGTAGCACATTTAGCTCATTCATATAACTTACCAGTTGCTCCTCACGCATATTCTCTTCTTCATTTACATTGTTGTATGGCTACACCAAACTTGAAAGTCGTAGAAATCTTAGGAAATGAGATGAAATACTGGCCATTTCTCTTTAACGAAACTCCTGAAGTAATAAAAGGTCAATGGAAACCATTCGATAAACCTGGTTTAGGTTTGGAGCCAAATCAAAATACGATTAGAAATCATTCTGTTTAAATAGGAAATCAGGTTTTTATTCTTGAAAAGACCTAATTACTCGCCCATACCTTCCTTTAGTTTTTACACCATTTTCAACCGCGATTTTCCCGTTTAATATTACATTTTTCATGCCTGTAGAATATTTGTGTGGGTCTATATAACTTGCATGTTCTTTTATTTCATTAATTTTAAAAATATTTAGGTCTGCATAATTCCCAATTTCTATACTGCCTCTATTTTTCAATCCTAGCCTTTGAGCTGGTAACCCTGTCATTCTCCAAATAGCTTTTCCTATAGAAACTAATTTTTTATCTCTTACTATATTTTCTAAAAATCTTGTATTTGTCGCGTAACTTCTTGGATGGGGTTTGCCAGAACTTAAAGGTCCTGTTGACCTTAAAGAATTTCCATCTGATGCTATAGAAATATAATCACTTTTTGCAATTTCTTCCAAATCTTGTTCTTCCATTGAATGTAGAACAAAAGATCCTTCTGAAGTTTCATATAGCCTAACTGCAGCTTCTTCAGGTGTACATGAAAGCTTTTTTGATATTTCAAGTAGATTTGATCCTTCTAATTCTGTATTTTTAGAAAATTCAGCTAATACACAACCCTCTGCACCATGGAATCGATTTATATAGTTTCTGGTTTCCTTTTTTATCTCTTCTCTCATCCTCTCATCTTTTAATCTTTCAAGGGTTTTCTTTCTTCCTCCTTCCAAACTCCACCGAGGGAACATACACCCGCTAATGGGGGTACTGGACCAGACATATGGATATTGGTCACCTGCAACATCAAGTCCTTCATCATTAGCTCTTTGAATTCCTTCAAGCAATTCTCGTCCTCTACCCCAAAATTTGGGGCCTACTGCTTTGACATGACTTATTTGAACTCTGCATCCAGTTCTTCTTGCAATTTCTATCGCTTCTGCATGGGCAGGAAATAAGCCTGATGCATCATCACTTTCTGATCTTATATGTGAAGAATATAACAAATCATTTTCAGCAACTATTTTTGTTAATTCAACTATTTCCTCAGTATGTGAATAAGACCCAGGGGCGTACCATAATCCCGTTGAAAATCCCAAAATTCCTTGATCTATGGATGAACGAATAATGTTCCCCATTTTATTTATATCGTCTGGGGTTGCAGAAACAGATTTCATTCCCATTACGTGTGCTCTTAAAATCCCATGCCCTAATTGTGCTGCGACATTCAAACTGGGTACATTTTCAGATATTTTATTTAACCATCCTTCAAAATCATTCCAGTCTATATCCAGATCAATATTATATTTTGCAATACGATCTTTTAGCGTTTGAGAAGAACTAGCGCTTAATGGTGCACAGAAACTCATTCCGCAATTTCCCATCAATTCAAAAGTTACTCCTTGTGTAAGTTTACTGTCTGCATCAGGATCAACTAAGAATGAAATGTCGCTATGTGTATGTAAATCTATAAATCCTGGAGATACTAAATAATCCCTTGCATCTATACTTTTTTTTGATTGTAATTTTTCAGATCCTATATATTGTATTTTGTCATTTTTAATACCTATATTTGCTTTTATAGACTCTGAAGATTTGCCGGTAAAAACTTTACCATTGTTAATTGTTAAATCAAACATGATGTTGTTGTAATTTTTTTACTAATGGTTTTTTAATATTATTTAAAATAAAAAACCCACCTCCAGAGTTCCCTGCCTGAGCAATCAACCAGAGCTTCGCTAGAAGCGGGCTTTTTTTCTTTAGCTTCATCAATCCGATTAGCTTTCCTTTCGGTAATTTTGATATTATTGTTTCCAATAATTCCAAAATAATAGATCTTCTTCTATCTCTTCTCTTCTCTCCACCAAAGATTAATATAGATAATATAATAAATTATTTTTTTTTCAACCCCCATTTTTCCCAAAATAAGAATTATTTATTATTTCCAATATAAAATACACAATAATATATAGCGTTGTATTATTTCCCAGCATTAAATCATTCAATAAACAACAGTTTTTTCTTTACTATTGAATTTATAACAATATGATGTGAATAAATTTTTATATTTATAATTTCTTGACTAACACTGAAATGGATAATTTGATACTTGTAGGATGTGGTAATAGGGGATTGCACCATCTTAATGCTATGCAAAAATTTGGAACAGTTCCAAGAATGTTTTGTGATTTCAATGAAACATCTTTATCTCAATTAAAAAATAAACATAAAAACAGTATGTTTTTTAATGACTTAAATGATTTGACAAAGAAAATTGAAAATAATCTAAGTCATTTTGCAATTGTATCTGTTGATGTGGTAAATAATAATAAAGTTGCCCTAAAGTTGCTAGAATCCGGTGTTAATGTTTTGGTAGAAAAACCACCTGGTTTAGAAATCGAAGACGTTCAGCTTTTACATGAAGCTTCAATAAAGAATAAAGTTTTTTGTTATGTTGGATTTGACAGGAGATTTAATCCATTTGTAACAAAAGCATTAGAAATCATAAAACAAGAAGGGGATATATTTAATGTCAGCGGAGAATTTAACAAAGATATATCTGAGTGGATAGGGAAACGGGGTTTTGATGATAATATCTTAGATAAAATGGTACTTGAATCTCCAATACACTCTATAGATTTGATCAATTTTATTACTTCTTCTAAATTGATGAAAGTGAGTGCTTTTTCTAGAAGATTCCAATCGAAATACAGGACTTCATTTACAGCAATGATGGAATATGAAAATGGAAGCGTAGGATCAATTAATTCTAGTTACATTTCATCAGGAAGAATGGAAAGATATGTAATTCATGGAAGGAATATTTCAATTTATTTGGATGGTATAAATAGTGGAAAAATTTTTTATAAATCAAAAACTTATGATTTAAAAATAGAACAAAATCTATCAAGTACTGAGATACAGATGAAAAATTTTTTGGATTTTATATCAAATAAAGAAAAAGATTTTAAAGGTGCAACTATTGATGATTCATTAAATATCTACAAGATAACTAATAAAATGTTTGAAAATACTTATAATGAAACATAAAATGAATGACAATCCAAATGATTAAATTGAGGTGACTAATGTTAGAAAGATTTCATGTTCCACATGATATTGCAGTTAAGATAAACCATGAGGAAATATTCAGTGTAGTTGAAGAAATATTTATAAAAATGGGAATGTCTCAAGTGGATGCTAAGCTATCTGCAGATGTTTTAATTTATGCAGATGTCAGAGGTATCGAATCTCATGGAGTTTCTAATATGTTACGTAGATATGTAGAATCATTCTCTGAAGGTGGGATTAATCCTACACCTACTCCAAAAGTTATTAGAGGGAAAGGTGCCGTTGCTACTCTCGATTCAGATGCCGGACACGGATTAGTAGTAGGCCCATATGCCATGAATATGGCAATAGAAAAGGCTAAAGATTACGGCATTGGTTCAGTGACAGTAATCAACGGAAGACATTTTGGAGCATGTGCTTATCATGCTGAAATGGCATTGAATCACAATATGATAGGAATTGCTATGACAACAGGAGGATTGATGGTGGCTCCTGTGAATGGTGCAGAAGCTAGAGTGGGGCTTAATCCAATTGGAGTTGCTGTACCTACCAAAAACGAACCACCATTTATTTTTGATGCCTCAATGTCATCAGTAGCAGGAAATAAAATATCTTTAGCTCAACGACTTGGCGTTAAAGTAATGCCTGGTTGGATAGCAAAAGAAGACGGAACTCCAATAATGGAAGAAACCGAGGTGCCAGAGAAATATTTAATGTTACCTGCAGGAGGAACGAGAGAGATTGGTTCACATAAAGGGTTTTCATTGGCTATGTTGGTTGAAATTTTAGCTGGAGTTTTAGGTGGTTCAGGTGCTGGATTAAATAGGAGGTCTCAAGCTGCTCATCATTTTATTGCTTACGATATTGACGCTTTCACTGACGTGGATCAATTTAAGTTGGATATGGATGATTATATGAAATCTATAAAAGAAACAAAGCCATCACCTGGTAACGATAGAGTAGTCTATGCAGGACTACCCGAATTTGAAGAAAAGCTAGATAGAGAATCAAATGGAATTCCTTATCATCCTGAAGTTCTAGAATGGTTCAAAGGAATATGCGCAGAATTAGGTATAGATTGGAAATTAAGTTAGAAAAAAATATATGAAAAGAGGTTGATATGGCTAAAAGAGTAAATAAAGTTATAGATTTGTGGGAACAAGGGCAACCTGTGTATCATAATCATCCAGAAGAACTTAGTTATGAGGCTGGTTTAGAAGGAGCTAAAACATTTGCAGATATGTTTTTGATTGATTTTGAGCATAATCCTTTTGACACAGTGGGTTTAACGAAATTTATGCAAGGCCTAAAAGATGGAGGTCCTACTGCTAGTGGGCATTTAACTCCAACAGTTGTATGCACATTGCCATCAAATGCTATTACTCCAGAAGAGGTTAGATATAATGCATGGCAAGCCAGACATGTTTTGACTGCTGGTGTTCATGGTATCTTACATACTCATACAAGAAGTGCTGAATCAGTTAAAGCATTTGTACAAATTTCGAGATATCCATATCAAGAAATTGGAAGAGATATTATAGGAGAAGGATTAAGAGGTGCAGGGGGTCAAAAAAAACCAGCAGAACTATGGGGATTAGACGGATCTGAATATACCGATGTTGCTGATCCATGGCCCTTAAACCCCAAGGGGGAATTGATATTAGGATTAAAAATTGAAGATAGGCACTGTGTTGCAAATGCTGATGATATTGCTAAAGTTCCTGGTATAGCTTTTGCTGAATGGGGTCCTGGAGATATGGGCATGAGTTATATGCAACCAGATGCTCATGACCCACCTTATCCAGACGTTATGAATGATGCAAGGAATAAAATCAAATCTGCTTTAGAAAAAAATGGTAAAGTGTTTTATTCTAGTTGGCTGGATGAAAGTATGACTCAAAAGGAAAGACTTGACTATATAATTGATGAACTCGGCTGTAAGATGGTTGGTATACCTGCAATGCTTACAGAGTCTGAACAGAAAGAACTTGTTGAGTATGGACGAAATAAAACAGGAAGAAAAATGCCTGTTTAAATATTTTTTTATTCTTAGGTTTGATTTCCTTTACTTTCTAATCTTTGAACTTTTATTAAACGATTTGGAATTGAATAAAATCAGAATAAACTGAATAGAGAAATATATAATCAAAATTTGTATGATATAGGTATGAACTAAATAAATATCTATTTGAGAATAAATTATTGGTTAAAAAAAATAACATTGAAAAAATATATGGATTTAATGATAAGTTCTCAGAAGACTTAAGTAAATTTTCATATATGAGAGAAAGATTTTTAGATTTTTCTGAAAAATGGGGTTATATGGAAATATCTCCTCCTATTATTGAAAATTCAGATCTTTTCAAAAGAAAATCGGGAGAAACTTTCATAAGTGATCTATATCAATTTAGCGATCCTTCAGGGATGAATGTTTCATTAAGACCCGAATATACATCTTCAATTATGCGAATGGTTATTGAAGAGGATCTGTATGATTTAGATCAAGATCTAAGGTTTTCATATTCAGGTGAGATATACAGGTACGATAGAAAAAGTAAAAAAAATTATATTATGCAAAATGGGATAGAAATAATAGGTAATAACAATCCCGTAACAGATACTGAAATAATTGCTTTGTCCTATTTATTTTCCAAGGAAATCTTAGGTCAAAACCCACTAATTTCAGTTGGGAATATTGGGATTTTGTTTGATATCATGAAGTATTTTAATGTTTCAGAACGCGAGTCTTTATTTTTGCTAAAAAATATTGACCAGTTGGGTTCTAATTTCGGTCAAAATAATTTTAAAACATTAGCAACAGAATTTGGTTTGTTTTTTGAAAATGGTGCAGAAATTGCTTTAGTCAATAAATTTTCTGTTAAGGAAATTAACAAACTTTTAGATTTCGAAATAGATAATAACAAAAAATTTTCACAGACTCGTGATAAAGAATCAATTCTGAATAATTTGGTTCGAAAAGCTTCAATCAATACTACAGAAGCTAAATTTTTTGAGTGTGTTGAAATATTATCTAGAGTTATAAATATTGATAAAAATATAGAAGAGTCTATAAGTGAAGTAGGTGAAATTATCAAAGATATATCTGATAAAAAAAGTTTGAGTAGTCTATATAACATCGTAAAAAATCTAGAGCAATATGGAATCGATTTATCTACAGTTAAATTAGATTATGGACTTGTTAGAGATTGGGGTTATTATAGTAGTTTAGTATTCAATTTGTATGTCAATTCATATGACAGCCACAATTTATTTGGAGGTGGAGGACGATATGATAATCTTGGGCAATCTCTAGGTTTAGAGGAAGATTTACCTGCATTAGGATTTGCTATAGATTCTGAAAAATTACTTTCTTTTTCTAAAATTATATTACCTAAAATAAATACAAAAAAAATAGTAATTTTATTAGATAATTCAAAGAACTTAAAGCAAGCATTAGACATCTGTTTTATAGAGAGAAATAAAGGGAACATTTCATATGTGGAAACAAAGTTTAATAACCAAGAAAATTTAGATCATTGGGGAAAAGAAAACAAAATAGATGAACTTATCATTTTAAATGGAGAAGAAATAGATAGGAGAAAGATATAAATTGGATGAATTACACTTAGCTTTACCTGTTTCAGGAGCTTTATACGAAGGAAGTATGAAATTATTTAATGATTGTGGATTGGGAGTTTCGCGATCTAACGATAGGGTTTATACAGCAACAATACCATCTATAGAAGGACTGAATGTTATTTTTCAGAGACAATCAGACATCCCTTCTAGACTTGATTCTAAAGTAGCTGACATGGGTATAGTAGGGTTAGATAGCTTTTATGAGTTTAAAGTTGATAATGGAAATACAATAACTTTAATAGAGGATCTAGGTTTTGGAAAATCTGATCTGGTTTTAGCTGTACCAGATGCATGGTTAGATATAAGCAATTTGAATGATTTAGCTAATTTGTCTTATGAAATGCGAGACAAAGGGAAAGATTTGAGAATAGCTACTAAATATCCAAGACTTTTATCTAGATTTTTAAACAACAATTCTATTTTTTATTTTCAAATAGTAGATGCTAGTGGAGGTATTGAAGCAGCTCCATTTATAGGATATGCCGATTTAATTTGTGATATAACAGCGACAGGAAATACATTGAGGCAAAATAGACTTAAGGTCATAGAAGATGGCGTTGTGTTTTCATCTCAAGCTGCATTGATAGCAAATATAGATTGCTTTAATGGAAGTGAAGAAAAAATAATCAGATCAAGAAATATAATTGAACAAATTGAGGCACTTATCAACGCTAAGGATTTTAAAAAAATAAGTGTTAATTTATCCGTACAGCAAGATCAAAATGTTGAAGAAATGATAAAATCTAATCCAATTCTTCAAGGCTTAAAAGGTCCACATTATTCCCAAGTGATAAATGTTGAACCTGGCTTGTGGTACAATTTTGAACTTACCATACGACAAGAAGAAGTTATGGAAGCTGTGGATGAGTTAAGAAAGCTTGGTGGAGTTTCTATAACAACATCTGATGTTGGAATGTTATTCTTTAGAGATTCTGCTGGTTTTTCAAAACTTATTCAATATTTGGATGATATAGAGGATTAGTTATATGAAAATACTGAATGGAATAGATGAAACTGTTAAGTATTTATCAGAATTAAGAAAAGATCAAGAATATTCTGTTTTAACAAATGGAAATGGTTATTACAAGAACTTAATGAATCCAAATGATTATGCAAGACAAATAATCAAAGACACCAAAAAAAGGGGAGATATTTTTCTCAAAGAATTAAGTACTTGTGTTGATGAGCAAGAATTTTTAAATGTTGAGATTTCTAAAACTGAGCTTGAAAAATCCCTAAATGAAATTTCTCAAGTTGAAATATCTATCATTAGAGAAACAATTGATCGCATAACAGAATTTCAAAAAAAGACACTACATGATAGTTGGTTTGACGAATCAAATGGATATGGTGAATCTATTAAACCGATAAAAAAAGTTGGATGTTACATTCCAGGTGGTGTGGCTCCTTTGATTTCAACTATTTTAATGACCGTTGTTCCGGCTAAAGTTGCTGGTGTTAAGAATATTATAGTTTCTTCACCTACCAAAGGTGATGCTTTCCCAAATAAATATCTTATGGCTTCAGCATATTTATCGGGAGTTGATGCTTTTTTTACCTATGGAGGACCACAAGCTATTGTTAGTATGGCTGTTGGTACAAGCATTGTTCCTAAAGTAGATATGATCTGTGGTCCGGGCAATATATTCGTAACTTCTGCAAAGAAAGCAGTATATGGAGAAGTAGGATTGGATGGTATGTTTGGACCAACTGAAACTCTTATTATTGCTGATAATTCTTGCGATTTGGATTTTATAGTTGCTGATTTGTTGGCACAAGCTGAACATGATGTATTGGCACTTCCAATGTTATTAACTTTGGATCATGATTTAGCTAACCGCATCAATGAGCTATATGTAAAAAGCATAAGTAAGCTCTCAAAAAAAAATATAATTTTAAAATCAATGAATCGTGGTTTTATTTCTATAGTTGACAATGTTGACCAAATTGTTGAATTGGCAAATGAAATTGCCGCTGAACACACCTCCATAGCTTCAGAAGCATTGATCCCACTTGCAGAAAAAATTGATTCCTCTGGTTCACTATTTTTGGGTGAAAACTCACCTGAAGTTTTGGCTGATTATGTCGCAGGCCCTAGTCATGTAATGCCCACAAATGGAACATCAAAATTTTCTTCTTCTTTGTCAGCTAGAATGTTTTTGAAATCTATTCCAGTCCTAAGTATAGATAAAGAAAAATTTCTTGATATTTCTAATAATGCAAGAATTTTGGCTAAATTAGAAACTTTAGATGCTCATGAATCGGCTATAAATATTAGAAGGAATAAATTCAATTCAGAATAAAAACATGAATTTAGAAAATTATTTTAGAAAACATATAAAAAATATTCCCTCGTATGAAGGTGTAGATCCTTCATATAAGCTTGCTTCAGAAGCTGGCATACAAGAAGATAAAGTTATAAAGTTAAATGCTAATGAAAATCCCTTTGGGAAAGAATTGGGTTTGGGTAAAAAATTATCAGAGATTAATATACATGAATATCCAGATCCTCTTCAAAAGAACCTTAGAACAACCTTGGCTACTTATACTGGAAGAAAATATGAAGAAATTGTAGCTGGATCAGGAAGTGATGAATTAATTGATTTACTTATTAGAATTTTTTTAGAGAAGGGTGATATTTTAATAGATGTTCAACCAACTTTTGGAATGTATGAATTCTCAGCACAGATTCAAGGCGCAAAAGTTTGTTCGGTTTCTAGAAGAGATGATTTTGAAATAGATTTAGATACAATTTTACATTCAGTTTCGGATAAAACAAAAATGATATTTTTGGCATCTCCTAATAATCCCACTGGAAATATATTAAGTGAGCCAGATTTAGTTAAATTACTTCAAAGTGAACTAATTGTTGTAATTGATGAGACGTACTATGAGTTTTGTAATATAAGTTTTTCTCATCTTATAGATAAATATGAAAATTTGATTATTTTGAGATCTTTTTCTAAATGGTCTGGGCTTGCTGGTTTGAGAATAGGATATGCTATATCCAATCCGAAAGTTATAGAAAAATTAATATTAATCAAACAACCGTACAATATTAATTCTGCTGCAGAAACCGTTGCACTAGAAGCTATATCTAAAAAAGATTTTCTATTAGAAAAAGTAAAGATATTATTAGAACAACGAGATAAAATCTTTGAATTTTTACAAAAGAAAACAGATATTAAAATTTATCCTTCTTATGCTAATTTTTTACTTGTAGATTTTGGTGCAATAGACGCAAATATGGTTTTTGAAACTTTAGCTAAAAATGGAATTTTCGTTAGAAAATTTTCTCATCCAATGATAAGTAATTCTCTAAGAATTTCATCAGGGACTCCTGAACAAATACGTATTTTATTACAAGTGCTAGATAAATTTATTAAGTGATATAAAAAATATAGGATTATTATGAAAAATGTTAGAAAGTCTGTTAAAGAAAGAATAACAGGCGAAACAAAAATTAAAATAGAAATAAATTTAGATGGTAGGGGAGAATCTAAAATAGAATCTCCTATTGGAATGCTTAATCATATGCTTGATCAGTTAGCAAGACACGGCCTTGTGGATATTTATGCTGATATTGAAGGTGATTTAGAAACTGGTACTCATCATATTATTGAAGATACAGCTATTGTTCTTGGGATGTGTATAGATGAAGCCCTAGGAAATAGAGAAGGAATAAATCGAATGGGTGATAAGACATGTTTGTTGGATGAAGCGCTATGTAGAATTGCCATAGATTTATCAGGGAGAGGTTACTCCATAATAGATATGGGACAGATAGATAATGAGGGTGAATTTTCTATTGATATGTGTAGGCATTTTTATGAGTCTTTATCTGCAAATGGTAGGTTTGGGATTCATTTAAAAATGTTATCTGGAACAAATCATCATCATATACTAGAATCATCATTCAAAACTTTTGCAAGAGCTTTAAAAGAAGCTATTGATATTGATCCTAGAAGAATAAATACTATTCCTTCTACCAAAGGGAATCTATAATTAAATTTTGTTGAAGCTATATTTCTCTATAATTGGATTGTGAAGAAGCTTCTCGCAAATCTCATCAATTCTAATATTAGCTTCATTTTCATTTAAGGCTTCTATGTTGATTATAAACAATTTACCTGATCTAATCTTTGTGATTTCTTTAAATCCTATTCTTTGACTCGATTCGGTAATAGTTAATCCTTCTGGATCATTTACGCTATCTTTATAGGTTATTTTTATTTCATATATAAAATTCATTTAATTATTCTTGTATTTGTTACTGCATTCCTGAAGTAATAATTTTTTCAAAAGTTTCTGAACCTAATGATCCAGTATGACGTAAATTCACTGTGCCATCTGCGTTAATGAAAACCCAAAAAGGGAATCCAGGTAAACCGAAAGAATCAGCTACAGAATTGCTTTCATCATCAAAAATTACAGGAACAGACCATTCTTCCCTTGATAACCATTCATTTGGTGGATAATTAGGCATTGTTTTATCAATATGTGAAGCTACGGAATAAATGTTTATATTTTCTGGATATCCGTTTTCATCAATCCATTTCTGAATCATAGGAACTTCTCTTTGACAATGGGAACACCAATGTGCGAGAAATACTATCATAGTTGGTTTCTTTTGATCGGTACTTTTTCTTGTTGCAATTGTGACTGAATTTCCCCCAAGACCTATCCCTGTAGGAACGGGAGCAAATGCACCAATAGCAGGATCTTTTACGTTTTTATCAAAAGGAGGCAAACTACCCCCTTTTATTGTAACTTCAGAAAATATATACGGTTCGCTACATGCCATTAATAGTAATACCAACCCTAAAACAAATTTAATCTTCATTTTTTTCTTTCATTGAAACAATCTTATGATTAACCAATATTAATGATAATCCAAAAAAGTTAAAGAACGCCAATAATGGTATAGAAATAAAACCTAATTCCCAAATATAAGGGCTAGAACAGTTAACTACTTCACAGGATTCAGCTGAAGGAAAAACTTGTTGCAAATAGTGATACAAAGAAATTAAAGAACCTATCAAAATAAAAGGGATAGAAATAATAATACCGTTTTGATCTTTTTTCAACCAAGTTATAAAAAATATCAAAACTAGAGGGAATAAAAATATTCGTTCAAACCAACATAATTTACATGGTTCTAAGTTTCTTATCTCCGATAAATATAAACTACCTATTGTTCCTATAAAAGATAATATGAAACAAAAAAATAAGGTGTTTTTTAAATTCAAATTAAATTTATTGTGTAGTGAATTTTGAATTATGTTATCTGGTTTCAAGATATTTATTATTGTAACTACTGAAAATAAAGAAATATATATAAGACTTAAAATTGCTAGTATTTTAATTTCAAGCATTTTATTTTAATTTCCTCTTACAGTTGTTAAGGGTGCTCTATCCTGATAAGCTCTGATAAATTCAATTATTTTCTCTTCATCTATTTCCTTTAATTTTAAATGGTGTCTCCAGCCAGTAATCATTATAGGAATTTCATCTTGAGCACTATAGGGGGTCATTAAATATTGAATAGAACTTGGTGGAATCAATGAAGATAAAAACTCTACCAATTCTTTGCAAGAAGCTTCCCATTCTGTAGCGGTAGCTTTTAAATCATATCTGGCACAATCGTAGTGTAATCCTATACCACCATGTAATAAATTAGCAACAAGGACTTCATTTGGTAATTGTGTGTCATATTCTCCCCATGGAGCAGGAGAAGTAACTCCAACTCCAGGTACGGGTCTGTCTATGTCGTACCAAAATGCTCCTGAAGTAGGAGGTGATAATGAGTAGCCAGGATGAGGTTCTCCTATTCCTACTTCCTTTCTTGGATCTTCTGGATCCGTAATTACGGGGCCTTCTAGATTTACTCCTTTACCTTTAATTTTGGTATTATTATTTTGTCCACCTAAAGCAGGAGTTATAGTGAGCCCGATAATAAAAACTAAAGCCAAAAGCCCTCCAAAAAAATAAATAAAAAACCTTTTCCTTCTCTTTTTTTCTTTATTTTTTTCTCTACGTTCTAAAGTTATGCGGGATTTACTCATCCCTTTTCTATGTGTAGGTCTATTCTGAGTTGCTATTGTTTATATCCTCGTCTTTTATAATACAATTTTATAATTTTATTTTATCTTCAGTAAGTATTTCATATATATTAATATACCTCTTTAAGGTATTTTCCAGAATTTCAACTGGAACTTTTGGAGGAGGCGGAGATTTGTCCCATTCTTGATCATTTAGCCAATTTCTAAGAAATTGTTTATCATAAGGTTCAGGAGATTTACCCACTGTATGATTTTCTTTTTTCCAGAATCTACTTGAATCAGGTGTTAATACTTCATCTATCAAACTGATTTTTCCATCTATATAGCCAAATTCGAATTTTGTATCAGCCAATAAGATTCCTTTTGTTAAACAATGAGTATGGGCACGACTGAAAAGATCTATTGATATATTTTCAAGTTTTGAATATAGTTCTTTACCAATCAGATTTTCTCCATCTGATTTAGATAATGGTTGATCATGTCCTTCAGTTGCTTTTGTAGAAGGCGTAAAAATAGGTTCAGAAAATTTTTCACCTTCTCTTAAATTTGACTGTATATTTCTTGAATTGATTGTTCCTGTTAGTTTGTATTCTTCCCAAGCACTTCCAGTTATATACCCCCTCACAACACATTCCATATCTATCCTTTGGGCCTTTTTCACTATACAAGATCTATTTAAGTATTTAATGTCTATAGACTGGAACTGACTTTTTGATGAAAAATCATAATCAATCCCACTACTGATAAAATGATTGTCAGTTTTATCAAAAAAATCAAACCAAAACTTACTAAGATTGTTAAGGATAATACCTTTCCCTGGAACTGCTTCAGACATAATTACATCAAAAGCAGATATTCTATCTGTAGAAATCATCAGAAGTTTATCATCATCGAGATTATATATGTCTCGTACTTTTCCTGAATGTAATTTTCTGTCAAAATTGGTTGTTAGGACAGGATCAATATACATGTTAAGTTTTCCATCCAATTGAATTGAATTGTTCTTTAGTAAATCTTAAGTAGTAATTGTAATCAAAGATTTCATCAAGATCTTTATTATTTATTTTTGATTTAATTTTTTCATTATTAGCACATATTTGTTTAAAGTTTTCTTTTGATTCAAAAGTTCTCATAGATAAATTCTGAACCAAATCGTAAGCATCGTTTCTATTCATTCCACATTCAATAAGTTTTAGCATTACTCTAGGTGAAAAGATTAAACCTTGTGATTGATTTAAATTTTCTAACATTCTATCTCTGTCTATTGTCATTCCTGAAATTATTTCATTACTTAGGAAGAGTATATAATCTATTGCAATTGATGAGTCTGGTAAAATTATTCTTTCTGCAGAAGAATGAGATATATCTCTTTCGTGCCAAAGAGGAATGTTTTCTAAAGCAGCTATACTGTTTGATCTTATGATTCTTGCAATTCCAGAAATTCTTTCAGAAAGTTCAGGATTTCTTTTATGTGGCATTGAAGAAGAACCTTTAGTTACAAATCCTTTTGTTCCAAAAGGTTCTCTTACTTCATTTACTTCGCTTCTTTGAAGATGCCTAATCTCAATAGATATTTTTTCTAAAGTAGTGCCTAGAAGTGCTAGATTTTGGCAGTATTCTGCATGAATATCTCTTTGTATTATTTGATTAGTTACATTTGCCGAATCCAATTTAAGTTTTCGAGATACAATTTTTTCTAGAGTAGGGGAAACTGTTGCATAAGAACCTACTGGTCCGGAAATCATACAAATAGAAACTCTTTTTTTTGTTTCTATCAAACGGTCTTTGTGCCTTTTTAGTTCTTCCCAAAAAATAGCTAGTTTTAAACCGAAACTCATCGGCTCAGCGTGCATACCATGTGATCTACCCATACATGGAGTATCAATTTCTTCAATAGCTCTTTTTTTTAGAGAATCCATTAGATATGATATTTGTAATTCTATGTGATCAATTGAATCTCTTAATTGAAGACTAAGACCAGTATCTTTTACATCATTTGATGTTAAACCGTGATGAATCCATCTTGATTCATCTCCTAAACCTTCAGAAATAGCTTTTAAGAATGAGACAATGTCATGTTTGGTTTCTTCAAAATATTTATTATATATTTTTTGATTGAATTGAATTTTTTTAATTTTGTCTAAATCATCTTTAGGGATTACTCCCAATTCATTCCAAGCTTCACATGCCGCTAATTCTACTTTTAACCAATAATCGTAGGCTTTCTCTTCAGACCAAATTTGGGAAATTTTTTTTCTACTATATCTTGGTATCAATCTTATTGCCCCTTCAATTTCATGATGCCTTTTATTAAATTATCAAAATTAATAAATTTCTGTACTTCGACATTTTCACTTAAACATTTTGAATACAAAGGCTCTAATGCATAGATTGTGTCACATTTAGATGACGCACTGAAATCGGTTGTCACCCCATCACCAACATATATTAAGTAATTAGATTTTTTCATTGACTCTACTATTTTACACTTACATATACCCCATTTAGGTGAACATTCTTTATCAAAAGCATCGTTATATGAAAATTTTATTATATTGTTTTCTGTATAGATATCAGTTGCGATTACATTTATTTTACTCATATAATCCTCAATTACTGGTTCTATATACAATTTTAAACCAGAACTTAAAATCGTCACTTTAATATTGTTTTTGTAAGTATATTTTATTAAACGATCAAAGCCATCTCTAATTTTTATATTCTCTTTAGAATACAACTGTAATGATTCAATAGAATTTTTTTCTAGAACTTTTATAAATGATTTTTCTTGATATTCTCTAAAATAAATTTGTTTTTTTTGATATAAATTAGATTTTTCAGAATAGAATTCTTTCTCATAGTTTTCAAGTATCACTTTTGCCGCATTTACATCAACCAAAGTATCATCAAAATCAATAATCAAACTTATGTTTTCTCTCTTCATTATTCTATGGCCCTTAATGCAATGTCTTTCCTATAAAATGAATTTGAAAATTTAATTTTATCAATTTCTGCATAAATATTCTCTCTTGCTTTTTTGATTGATGTATCTAAAGAAGTTAGAACAAGAACCCTTCCACCATTAGAAACCAATTGTTTTTTTTCTTCTTTAGTTCCAGAATGGAAACAAGTCACTCTTTCTGACAATTTGTCTATTCCGGAGATTTTATATCCTGTATTGTATTTCTCTGGATAACCACCTGAACATATTACAACGCAAACCGAAGATTTTTTTTCCCAAGCAACTTGTGATTTGAGATTGCCAATTGCTATTTCATTAAATATTTCAGATACATTGTTGTTCAACATGGGCATAATTAACTCACACTCAGGATCTCCAAATCTACAATTATACTCAATGACTTTGGGTCCATTTTGAGTAATCATAATCCCTGTGTACAACATTCCTTTGAAAGGAGACATGTTTTTATTCATTGCTAATAAAGTTGGTTCTATTATTGTTTTTTTTATTTCTTCTTTTAGGTTGTTGTTCCAAAATTCAGGAGGGGAATAACAACCCATGCCTCCAGTGTTAGGACCTATATTATTGTCAAAGGTTCTTTTGTAATCACAAATTGCTATAAGGTCAGAATAATTAACTCCATCGGTGAAACAGAAAACACTAACCTCTGGTCCAAAAATTTTATCCTCAATTAATAAAGACTCTCCAGATTTCCCTAATGTTTTGTTTACTAATAAATCTTTTAAGACAGTTTCCATTTCATGTTGTGATTCTGGTATAAAAACTCCTTTACCTGCTGCAAGTCCATCTGCTTTTATCACTATGTTTTCATATCCTTTGTTATTTGCATATTGCAAAGATTTACCATGATTTTCAAAACTCATAGCATTTGATGTAGGGATGTTATTTTCAATCATAAGGTTTTTTGAAAATATCTTAGAAGACTCTATTTTTGAAGCATTTTTTGTAGGTCCAAATACTTTTATGTTATTCTTTTGCAATTTATCAGTAATTCCCTGATTTAATGGTTCCTCTGGGCCTACAACAACAAGGTCAGGATTTAAGTAAATAATTTGTTCTACTAAATTTTCAATATCTTCATTAATAGGTTTTATTGTTTCACATATTTTAGATATTGCATAATTTTCTCCTATACAAAATATTTTCCTTACATTCTTATCTTGATTTAATTTCCAAATTATAGAATGTTCTCTACCTCCTGAACCTACAACTACAACTCTCATTTTACTCCCACTCTATTGTACTAGGAGGTTTAGAAGTTATATCATATACAATTCTGTTTACTCCACTAACTTCATTAATAATCCTTGAAGAAATAGTTGATAATGTATCCTTTGAAATATTTGACCAATCAGCGGTCATAGCATCATTAGAATTTACTGCTCGTAAAGCTATACAATTTTCGTAAGTCCTATTATCTCCCATTACTCCCACACTTTGAATGTTTGTTAGTACAGCGAAAGCTTGCCAAATCTTATTATATAAGTTTGCTTTTTTTATCTCACTTATAAATATTTCATCTGCATCTCTTAGGATCTTTAATTTCTCTTCCGTAACTTCTCCCATAATTCTTATTGCTAATCCTGGACCTGGGAAAGGGTGTCTGTCTAATATTTGATTGTTTATTTTCATTTCTTTCCCTATTTTTCTAACTTCGTCTTTAAATAGCATCCTTAATGGCTCTAAAAGTTCTAATTTCATTTTTTCAGGTAAACCTCCAACATTATGATGGCTTTTTATAACACTCGTGTGACCACTTTTTGTTACTGCTGATTCAACAACATCAGAATAGAGTGTCCCTTGTGCAAGATACTTAACGTCTCTAAGTTTTCTTGCCTCAAGTTCAAAAACTTTAATAAACTCTTTACCAATAATTTTCCGTTTTTGTTCCGGATCTGTTATTCCTTTTAATTTTTTTATGAATCTGTTTTTTGCATCAATTTTTACGACATTTAATCCAAGATCCTTTTTAAGAAAATTCATCACATTTTCTGGTTCGTTTTTTCTGAGAAGTCCATTATCTACAAAGATTGAAGTTAATTGTTTCCCAATCGCCATGTGAATTAGAGTTGCTGCTATACTGGAATCTACCCCTCCAGAAATACCACAAATAACATTTGACTTTCCAACAGTGTCTTTTATGCTTGAGATCGTATTATTTATAAAATTTTTAGCATTCCAATTATTGTTTACATTACAAATTTTGCTGGAAAAATTGCTTAAAATATTTACACCATAATCTGTATTATCTACTTCAGGATGAAATTGCACTCCCCAAATGTTTTCATAATTAAATGCTGCGCAAAAAGAATTGGAGGTGTTAGCTATTACATTGAACTTTTCAGGAAGTTTAATAACCTTGTCCCCATGACTCATCCATACATTGTTATTTTTGGGGACATTAGAAAAGAGAGGATCTTCATTCAAAATTATCAATTCGGCATTCCCGTATTCTCGTTTATCGCTTTTTTCCACTGAACCGTAAAACCTTTCAGCTATCAGTTGCATGCCATAGCATATACCAAGTATCGGTAATTTTGTATCTAAAATCCAATCAGGCATTTTTGGAGCTTCAACATCAAAAACACTATTTGGCCCTCCAGATAAAATAAACCCTTTTATATTTCTATTTTTAAAAAATGCTTTATCTATATCAGGAGAAACAAGATCACAAAAGACGTTCATTTCTCGCAATCTTCTAGATATTAATCTTGTGTATTGTGAACCGTAATCTAAAATAATTATAGTGTCTTGCTTCAATATCTTTCCAGAACATATTAAATGTATATAAAATAATAATATTGATTTTTGATTTAAATTGAAGACTAAAAAAAATAAAAAAATATTAATAGAAGAAACAATTTCTAATTTATTAGATGAAAAAGTATGTGTCATCCCAACTGATACATACTTCGCTCTATCTGTAATAGCTGATAGTGAACATGCAGTTAGTAAGCTGTTCACGATAAAAAAAAGAGATGCAGACAAACCAATTCCATTATTGATATCCTCTTTAAAAAATATTGAGAATTTCTGTAATATCAATAACGAATTATTACATAAGCTCTCTAATTATTTTTGGCCAGGACCATTGACAATAGTTTTACCATTAACAGGTACTCTCCCCAAAAGTTTAAATAATGATACAGGATATATAGGCGTTAGAGTTCCAAATCATAAGTTTACCCTTGAACTTATCAAGAAATTAAATAAACCATTAACAGGAACTTCAGCTAATATTAGTGGATCACCTCCTTCTAAAGATGTAAATGTTATTAAAGCTTTATTTCAAAATCAGGTAGAAAGAATAATTGATATAAAATGTGGTTCTGAAGAACTTTCATCTACGGTTATAAAGATTGATAATAATGAAGAATTAACTGTATTAAGGGAAGGTCCAATTTCAGGAGATGACATTTTCAAGGTTATAAATAAATAACATAATGACTGAAATTAGAGAAAAAATAGAAAATATCTTAAATAAAAATGATTTAGGATTGTATACCATGATGAAATATCATTTTGGTTTAGATTCTGAACAAATTCCTTATGATTATCCTTTAGGTGAGATAACTAAAAGAATTTCAAATTTTTTAAAAGTCGATGAAAACCTTTCACTCAATATTGCTGCATCTGTAGAATTATTGAATGCTTCTTTTAATGTTCATGAAGATGTTAGAAATGGAAACACAGAAAGATTTTCTAGAGAATCCTTATGGTGGAAATATGGACCTGCCCAAGCAATTAATGTTGGTGATGGGTTTCAAGCATTGTCGAGAATTCATTTACTAGAACTCGGTAAGAAATCTGGAGACTATAATAAATTTTTATCCTTATTAACAAATTTTGATAATGCAATTATTGAAATTTGTGAAGCCGAGAATAGAGAACTAACATTACAAGAATCACCAATAACTTCTGAAAAAGAATACTTCTCAGTTCTAGTTTCAAAATATGGTGCATTGTTAAGTTGTTCTATAGTTTCCGCAGGGGTTCTTTCTAACTATATTGATGAAGATTTAAATAAATTAAGAGATATTAGTAATTCAATAATTCTTTCTGAAAAAATAAGTCAAGAAATATCACTTTTGGATCAACAAGAGATAGTAGATTCTCCTAAGTTAGGTTCATTGCTTTCAAAAAATAAACCTTTGTCTGTGATTTATTGTTTTGAAAGAGGGGATGCAACCCATAAACGTATGTTGGGAGAGATCTATTTGGATCGGATTATAGATCCAAAGAAAATTGAATCTATTAAATCAATATGTAAAGAATTGGATACATTTAACCTAGCTCAAGAAAAGTCTAATGAGTTTAAGCTTCAAAGTATTGAAATGATGCATTCATTAAAATTTTCGGACGAATTGATCAATTTTATATATGAAAAAATAAAATCCATATAAATATGATTAAAATCAATACTATAAAAGGGAATAATTTTGATACAAAAAAATGTTTATTGCGATTGGATTTAAATATTCCTCTTTCGGATACTGGAGAAATATTAGATGACACACGAATTATTGAAAGTATTCCTACAATCGATTATCTACAAAGTCAAAATGCAATAATTATAATAATCTCTCATATTGGTAGACCAAAAGGAAAATTTGTTAAAGATTTATCATTTTCAAGGATATATAAAAAGATCGAAAAATTAATGAATAAAATAATACATTTCATTCCATTAGAAGAACAAAGCAATATAAATAAAATCCTTTCAAAAGCCACCGCTGGTGAAATATATTTACTTGACAATCTGAGGTTCAATAGAGGAGAAGAAGAATCAAGCAGAAAATTTATAGAATTTTTATCAAGCTTTTCTGATGTTTTTATAAATGATGGTTTTGGAACAATACACAGAAATCATTCTTCTATTACTGGAATACCTAAAATATTACCATCTTATGGAGGTATTTTATTAGAAAAAGAGATAAATGATATTACTGAATGTTTAAGATATTCATCTAATAATTCAGTTGCTATTCTTGGTGGATCTAAAATAAGTGATAAAATTCCTATAATAGAAAATTTGTCAAAATCATTTAATGAAATAGTAATTACTGGTGGTATGATTAGACCATTTCTAATCGCCGCAGGAAAAATTGTTTCAGATGATTTATCAAACTATACAGATGAAGTTAAAATTGCAGAAAAAATTTTGAATACTAACCATAAAATTTATATACCAGAACAATTAGTATGTTCTGAAAATATGAATTCTGAACCTACTTTATTACATTGTAGCCAAATAAAAGAACAAGATAACATTTATGATATTGGTCCTAACTCAATGATGGAAATAACAGAAAAAATTTTGATTTCAGATAAGATTATCTGGAATGGTCCACCTGGGGTTTTTGAAAATAAGAATTTTCAATTAGGTACTAAAACACTAATAATGTCGATAAATCAGTCTGAATCAAAAATCAAAGTTGCTGGAGGAGGATCGACAATCGCTGCTATTAATCATTTCGGTTCTAATAAGAATTTTACTCATATATCCACTGGAGGAGGTGCTTTTTTAAGTTTATTAGAAGGTAAATTTTTGGAAGGAATTGAGGTTTTGAAAACATGAATGATTTTTATATAATTGCAAATTTGAAAATGAATAAAACTATTGCAGAGAGTAAGTCCTATTTAAATTTGTTAAATGAAAATATCAGAAATTTTAATAATAAAAATAAAATAGTTATTTGCCCTTCAAACATATCTCTTTTTCATTTTGCTAATGAAATTCAAGGTATGAGATTAGGAATTCAGGATATTGATCATAGAGAACAAGGGCAGGGAACAGGTTCTATTTCTGCTTCACAAGTTAAAGATATTTGTGAATTTGCAATTGTTGGACATTCTGAAAGAAGAGAAACATTTTTTGAAAATAACAAAACACTCTCTGAAAAACTTAAAATTCTGTGGGAAAACGATATGACTCCTATATTTTGTATAGGTGAAAATCAAGAAATCAGGGATAAAGGTTTTGAAGCTGTTGAAAAACATATTAACAAACAATTAAGGGATTCTTTATTTGAAAATAGTGATTGGGAAAATTTATTGGTTGCGTATGAACCAATATGGGCTATTGGAACAGGACTTTCTGCATCCCCAGAACAAGCATCCGAAGTGATTAGTTTAATCCACGAAATAGTAAAAGAAATATCTGGAGGGATCGATATTCCTATATTATATGGAGGAAGCGTTAATGAAGAAAACCATTTAGATTTTCAAAAAGAAGAAACAATCAATGGTTTGCTTATTGGAAGTGCATGTCTGGATCCAATCACATTTTCAAAAATAATTAACAACTCATAAACTTTCTAACTCTTGTCAGGACTGTAAACATATATTCACAATAATAATATAATGAATCTTATTTTAGCTAATTTATAAGGAGTTTTGCTTATGTTATATCCCCAACAAAACCTGTATAGAGATACAAGTACATTAGATGGGATATGGAGATTTAAATTAGATCAAAAAAACATTGGTTTAAAATCAAATTGGCATAATGGAATAATTGATTCTAGACCAATAGTTGTTCCTTCAAGTTGGAATGAACTATACCCAGATACAGCAGATTATATAGGTATTGGTTGGTATGAATGTGATTTTTTTGTTCCTGCATCGTGGATTTCAGATAATACAATATTAAGATTTTCATCAATTACTTATAAAGCTACTGTTTGGATCAATGGTAATTTAATTGGAACACATGAAGGAGGGCACTTACCATTCGAATTTAAATTGGACACTTTGGGTTATAATAACAAGTCAAATAAATTAGTAATACGAGTTGAAAATGAATTAAAACCTGACAGAGTGCCCCCTGGGAATGTTGAATCAGGAAGTTTAAGTATATTCATGGATAATACACCCCGAACCAATTATGATTTTTTTCCATATGCAGGTATAGATAGAAGTGTATATTTGTATCATTTACCAGAATCTCATTTAACTGACGTTATTGTAAATACATCTGTAATTGATGACAGTGGATTAATTGATATTATTGTAAAAAGCAATGATGATGAGACAAATTGTTACGCTTTGGTCTCATCAGATATAGATTCAGTAAAAAGCAATTCAATATCTTTAAAAAAACAGAATAAAATTAGATTAAAACTCGACAATCCAAAATTATGGTCTTGTAATGATCCATTTTTGTATCAACTAAATATTTTTATTACAAAGGATGGAGAAATTCTTGATTCATATAAATTGGAAATAGGGATTAGAACTATTGAAATAAAAGGTCACAATATCTTGTTAAACGGAGAACCCATAGAATTAAAAGGTTTTGGAAGACATGAAGACTCATCTATTACAGGTAGAGG
>ENA-UPTF01000478-UPTF01000478.1-marine-metagenome-genome-assembly--contig:-NODE-478-length-28451-cov-2.899133_pt1 | contig 28451 bp, 27 predicted proteins | sample MGYA00238166_ERZ767019 | MGnify/ENA primary metagenome ERZ767019 (study PRJEB28930, sample SAMN06266391) | marine metagenome | isolation source: Sea water from 250 m depth | place: Atlantic Ocean | study... | reverse complement strand
GAGAGCTAACCATAATGACTTAAAGGAATTCATTGATTCTCTAGGAGAAGATGAATGGAAAATGGATAGCGCATGTGAAGGGTGGCGCGTCCAAGATGTCTTCGCTCACGTAACAAGCAATCTGAAACAATTCGCTGATCCTGACCCACCAAGTGATGGACAAGATCAACTTGGAGCTGAAGAAGTTATGGAAGCACTCGTTTCCCCGCGGAAAGACTGGTCTTCAGATGAACTGATCGAAGAGTATTACAAATATTTGGAACCCGCTTTAAATGTTTTTTCTAACCTGATAGAAGAACCGACTGCTTCCATAGAACAACAAATGTCCGATCTGGGCACATACCAACTCAGGTGGTTGCCATATGCTTTTTGTTTCGATCATTACTGTCACCTACGGCACGATATGGCGTCTCCTGGCGGTCCGGTTAAGCGACACCTTCCCTCAGCAGATGATCTGAGGCTTGCTCCCGGCATTGAATGGATGCTTGCCGGATTACCTCAGATGTGCTCTAAAGATTTAACTTCGCTGAAAAAACCAATACTTCTTAGGTTGACTGGACCTGGCGGAGGGGAATGGGTTTTACATAACTCTGAAGAAAATGAACTGATCCAGATCGATAATTATTTAGAACAGGACGTATCTGCCAGTATCACTTCAACGAGTCATGAGTTTGTTTCATGGGCAACACATAGGTCTTCTTGGAAAGATCACTGTGCTCTCGATGGAGATCTAGAGTATGTTTCTTCTTTGATCGGATCAATAAACATTATTTAATATGAAAAAATCTTCATTCACTCCCCCCGAACCCGATTGGTACGAGTTGGTTCAGGAGGAAGTTTTAGAGCCTGATTTTCCTATTGTTGATCCTCATCATCATCTTTGGGAGAGATCCGAGTTCGATTACCTGTTGGAGAATTTGCAAAATGATACTCAATCTGGTCATGACATTAGAAAAACTGTTTTCGTTGAATGCAGTGCCTCATATCGAGATACTGGTCCAGAGCATCTCAAACCTGTTGGTGAAACAGAGTTTGTAGCTGAAATAGCTGAAGAATCAAAAGAACAAGCTAAACCTTTAATTGCCGGAATAGTTGCCCATGCAGACCTAACAATGGGAACAAGTGTTGAAGAAGTTCTCGAAGCTCACGAAGCAGCAAGTCGAGGATTGTTTCGCGGCATCAGGCATGCTTTGGCGCATTCTAAGCATCCGGAGCATATGACTATTGTTGGGCGATCTCCAGCCAATCTTTATGAAAACGAAAATTTTCAAGAAGGCGTCCGTACTTTGGGACGTCTCGGTTACACCTACGAAAGCTGGCATTATCACTACCAGAATAAAGAATTTCGGGAAATAGCTGCTTCAGCCCCTGAAACGACAATAATTCTTGACCATTTCGGGACACCTCTCGGTGTGGGTCCTTATGAAAGCGAACGTGAAGAAATTTTTGAACAATGGTGCAAAGATATTGCTGAAATCTCAGCCCTACCTAATGTGTACGCCAAACTTGGTGGTTTAGCGATGCCAGATAACGGATTCAATTGGCACCTTGATGATCGACCTCCGACATCTGATCAGTTAGTGGATGCACAGAAACGCTATTACGAACACACTATTGAGTGTTTTGGACCTAACAGGTGCATGTTTGAGAGCAATTTTCCTGTTGACAGACTTTCTATCTCTTACCATGTTCTGTACAACGCTTTTAAGAAAATGGTTTCACACTTTTCAGACTCTGAAAAACTAGAGATGTTCTATGGAACAGCTTCTAGCGTTTATAGCCTCTGAAAGCTACAGGCAAGAATTTATAGCTGCGATCAGTGATGCTGTTCGAGGATCTCCCATGACTGATGTGCCCATTTGATTCATGACGTAACCAAAACCGACCTGATGATCTAAATCTCCAAATGCTAAAGATCCTCCTGCTCCTGAGTGGCCAAAAGATTCTTCCGTGAGCATCGGGCTGGCTTCCAAAGATCTCATGAATCCCATTCCCCAACCTGAATCGACCACTAGCACCAAATCGGGTCCTCGTGAACTTTCTTCTTTTGTTTTCATAACCGTTTCATCGTTGATAAGCCTTACGCCATCAACCTCTCCCACACAGGCCGCGTAAATACAAGCCAACGCGCGTGCTTCACTAATACCACCTGCTGCTGGTATTTCAGCTGCGTGAACTTGTCTACTGTTGAAACTTTCAAGTGCGTTCGGGTTGAAAGGGTCGTATGAGTCTCCTCTAAGCATTGCTCCGTCCATAGTCAAAGCACGCCAGCCAAGAGTTCCAGTTCCAATTATTGAATCAACCAGTTCTTGAATCATCGGGTCATCTACTGCAGAGGCCTCAACTATAGGTGCAACCCTATGTTCTTCTGATTCTGGTAAACCAATAAAAGAATCAACACCCAAAGGTTTCACGACTTCCTCTTCAAAAAATTTACCGATAGGTCTGCCATCTATTCTCTTTATTATTTCACCTACGATCCAACCATAAGTAAGAGCGTGGTAACCGTTACTGCTACCAGGTTCCCATAGTGGCACCTGCTCTTCCAAAGCTCTTAGAACAGGCTCTTTTTCACATATCTCCTCTAACGTCAGCTCAGTGTCAACTGAAGCAAGTCCAGCTTGGTGATTCATGCACTGGGCAACAGTTATATTCTCTTTTCCGCCTTGAGCGAATTCTGGCCAATAATGGGATACGGGGGTTTCGTAGTCAAGTTCTCCTCGTTCGTAGAGCATTGCTGCGCAAATAGCAGCTAAGCCTTTTGTGGTTGAGAAATGAAGCTGCAAAGTATCACGTTCCCAAGGGCGTCCAGAATTGACATCAGCGACTCCTCCCCAAATGTCCACGACACTTTTACCTTCTACATAAAGGCAGAAAGCTGCTCCTATTTCTTCGAATTGTTCGAAATTGTTTGAAAATGCTTCAGCTACTGCTTCGTAACCTTCTGAAACTTCACCATTTATTTCTGTCATAATTTCCTCACCTTGCTGAAAATTAATCTAAGTGCTCTAAGTGCCCGAGGTGGGAGTCGAACCCACATGATCTTTCGATCCAAGGATTTTAAGTCCTCTGCGTATGCCGTTCCGCCACTCGGGCTTCATCAATGGATACGCTAGCTAAACTCTTGCAACAACACTTCAAAAACAGAAAAGTTTTGTTTGATACTTCTACGCTGCCTCTTCACAAGCATCTACTGAGGACCATAAAAGTGCTCTGAAAAAGTCTGACCGATTCTTATCGAGACTATTCGCTACTAAAACGCCTTCTATCATGTCAGAAATAACTGCACTAGACGGACGTTCTTTATAAGACACTGAAACGACTGAAAAGTCGAGGCCTCTCCTTATGGATCTGTGAACTTCTTCTATTCGCGGAGGGCTACGAAAAGTCGGAACTGACAATTTATGATTGCGCGCCACCTGGCCTATAACTCTTGCGGTCTCTGCAAATATAAAACTTGTCATTTCTCCATTTTTCATACTTTTCCAGTATCTCAAGCAAGTGTGACAATTGTGAGGGAGAATATGTTGTGTCTGATTCTGAAAATATTTTAAACCCAGCGCAACAAGAAGTAATTGAACATCTCGGAGCTTCGCCGAAAGATCGGCCGTCTTTTGGAGCTGATCTTAAGCAACACTTAAGAAAAGCTTTAGAGACTTCAGTCGCTCATTGCATGGAGGAACTTCCAAATGATGAAAGTATTTTCTTATCAAAACATCGATTAGCTCAAGTTCATGGGTGTGAAGAGAAATTCTTAGCTGAAGAAAATGAAGATTTCGAATGGCAGGTGGCAACAGCTAGAGGAACAATCGTCCATAAAGCGATCGAGCTTTCCGTTAACTGGCGCAAAGCAATAGAGCCTGCTGTCATCGTGGATGAAGCCGTCTCACGATTCGAAGAAGATTCGAATAGTCTCGGCCATTGGTTGCGCGGTTGCAGCGAAATGGAAAGAGCCGAGCTGCGATCAATCTCAGTGGATACTTTTACCAAGTTTTTAGAATGTTGGCCAACTTTAAAACCGTCTTGGCGACCTGTTGCCGAAAGTCGGGTCAGAGCCGACCTATGCAACGAACGCTTAATACTTGCTGGAAAAGTTGATTTAACACTCGGGGTCGCAGAAGGTCAAAAGGCAGGAAAGGTTATTGTTGATTTCAAGACAGGTGGTTTCAGTACGACGCACCATGAAGATCTTAGATACTACGCTCTTGTTGAAACCCTCAGGATAGGAATACCGCCCAGACTTGTAGCTTCCTATTATCTGGATCAGGCGGATTTCGTTCCTGAAAAAGTCACCGAAGAACTTCTTGAATCAACTGTGAGACGAATCGCTCAAGGAGTCGAGCGAATAATTGAGATTGTTCATATGGGTAAAACTCCGGTGTTGAAACCAGGACCGTCGTGCAGGTGGTGTCTGATTTCAGACGATTGTGATACCGGACAAAAATACATAAACGAGACTGACGGTAACAACTAATTTTTTGCGTTTAAATTAATGAATTTACCCCGAGCCCATAACACGAGCGCCGAAAGCACCAGAATGGATCCGCTTATAGCAACGACTGGACGTGGACCAAATAAGGAAACCATCCACCCCATAGCAAGACCTGCGAAGGGTGCAGGACCTAAAACTCCCACAAGATAAATCGCCATAACTCTTCCCCTCATCTCTTCATTAACCTGTAATTGAACTACTGAATTCAAATTTGACGCTGAGATTAAGTGCATGATTCCTAAAACTCCTAGAGCACAAAAAGCCACCGCATAAGAAGGAGCCACAGCGAAAAGAACGACTGATAAGCCGTAGCCAACCGTTGCTATTAACTGCTGAACAGAAGGTTTCATAAAACTTACATAACCTGTCACAATAGGGACCACCAAAACCGCTCCAATACCTTGAGCGGAACCTAAAAGACCAAAGAAGAAAGGTGAAACTTCAAAAACTTCTTCTGAAAAAACGATTATTTGTTGAACGACAGGAAATCCGAAAGTAGAAATAATCGCTATTGTCAAGATGGCAGCTGAAATCCCTGGAGAATTGCGGACATACCTAACTGATTCTCTGTAATCAGAAATAACCGCTGGTCGCTCTCGACTCGCTTTGAAATTTTCTTCTTGTGAACTTGTTAATAAACCGGCTTCCATCAACAAGAGACACACAAGCATTGGACCGTAAAAGAAAACTACCGCCGTGAGAGTCCAGCCAGGTCCTGCAAACCCAAGGATTAAACCGCCAATCGCAGGACCTAAAGCTCGTGCAGCATTGAACTGTGTGGAATTCAGTGTAATTGCATTTCTTAGGAGGTTTTGTGGTACGCATTCAGCTACAAATGCCTGACTGACAGGTATTAATAATCCTGAAACTGTTCCATTTAGAAAAAAGATGGCTACCCAGACACCTGGCTCTTTGAGGCCTAAACCCCATGAGATTGCCATCAATCCTGCCATAAAGGAAGCGACAAGATTAGTCATTATTAATACGTTTCGACGATTTAGATTGTCTGAAATCCAACCTGTTAATGGGTTGACTACAAGCATCGGTACAAAATTTGCGAATGCAGCCATCCCAACCCATGAAGCAGATTCGGTAAGTTTGAAAATAATGTAGTAAGTCGCTACATACTGTGCCCATCGACCATTGTTTTTTAGAACCGCTCCGATCCAATACAAGCGAAAATTCCTTACTTTCAATGAGTCAAAAATTCCATAAGAAGAAGTGGGCACCGTCTGACCTTATCTATCAAATTTATTTATAGTGGGAGTTGATAATACTCATGGAAGACTAATGGTATGGAATATTTAAAACTAGAACACAGAGATAGAGTCGCACTGCTCACGCTAAATGACCCAGAGCGCAGAAATGTAGTAAGTAACGAATTGAACGAAGAACTGGTGTCAACTTTTGACGAATTGGAAAAAAGTGACGATACAGGTGCTGTTGTAATAACGGGTGAGGGACGTGCATTTTGTGCTGGTGCGATACTTGACGACTTGCTAGATGCAGGAGAAATGCAAAAACAAGGAGACGAGGCCTCACTCCCTCATATTTATCGAGGTTTTTTACGAATAGCTCATAGCAGTCTTCCTACTGTTGCTGCTGTTAATGGTGCTGCTGTTGGAGCAGGGATGAACATGGTCTTAGCTTGCGATCTTGTCATTGCTGGAACCTCCGCACGTTTTGACACAAGATTCTTAAATATTGGGCTTCACCCGGGAGGAGGTCACACGTGGCGTCTTAGAAATATCACAAACCTGCAGACGGCCAAAGCAATGGTTCTTTTTAACCAAATTCTTGATGGCGAGTCAGCTGCGAAACGCGGGTTGGCATGGGAGTGCGTGCCTGATGAAGAACTACTAGAAACCGCTATAGGTTTTGCTGCCGAAGCTGCTTCTCATCCATCTGAATTAGTTGCTTCAACGAAAAATACTTTGAGTGAAACTTCGAAAACTTTTGACTCGGTCTCTTCAGTGGAACTAGAAGTTGGTCCTCAAAGGCTATCTATGCAACAAAGTGCTTTTACTGACATGGTCGAAGGTTTAAAGAAAAAAATTACTAGCGAAAAATAAATTACTTTTATTTCAACCAACTTGAAGTCATTTCCTTATTACGTATTTCCCACTCCTCAACGGTCATTGCATATCTGAGATGATCCTCCCAAATTCCATTTATTTCTAGATATTTCTCCGCTAAACCCTCACATCTCAAATTAAGTTTTTCAACCACACGACGCGAAGAACTGTTTCGAGGGACAATTGATATTTGAAGGCGGTGAAGATGCAACTCCTCAAAGGCAAATTTGAGTATCACTACTAGCGCCTCAGGCATATAACCATTTCCGGCGCAATTTTCATCAATCCAATATCCGACATGGCCACTTTGGAAAGCTCCGCGCGTAATATTTGAAATATTTATTTCACCTATAAATTTTGCAGATAAAAAAACCCCAAACGACCAAGCTGAGCCTAAATTCATCTCTCTTTCTCGATTTGTGCAACGACTTTCGAAATAATGTCTACCTTCCATCGAGTCAGGTTTTTTTAAGTTTTGCTTGGGTTCCCAAGGAACTAACCAGTCGAAATTAGAAAGTCTCACGTCGCGCCAAGATTCAAAATCCTCCGGAGACATCGGTCTAAGTTCTACACGCCGGCCTTTCAATAGCAAAATTAGACCTTCCTCTTGTTGGATCTCCAAAATAACTATGGCACTATTTTAAATTATTTCAGAGATAATTACTTGTTGTAACCACGAAGCATTGAATACAAAATTCCGTCCAGAATATCAGACTCAGATACTAGGCATTCTGTAAACCCTAGTTGTCTCATCACTTTGACAAGAATTGCTGTACCGGCGACAATGACATCCGCTCTGTCTTCTTCAAGACCGGGATTAGATATTCTTTCAAGTCTATTTTCAGTAGCTAAAGTTCTGAAAACATCTTCAACTGCATCTTTTGATAGATGAAAATGGTGAATTTTCTCTCTGTTGTATCTTTCTAACCCTATTTCGATAGCCGCTACGCAGGAAACGGTTCCAGCCAGTCCCACTAGAGTAACCCCACTTCCAATCTCAGGAATTTCTCTTGAAGCATCATCGACATGCCCTCCTATAACACTCAAACAGGCGTGCAACTCTTCCGGTAATGGTGGATCATTGTCAAAAAACTCCTCTGCAAGACGTACACAACCCATTTGAGAAGAGTGGACGTTTTCAGCTTTTTCATTACCAAAGACAAACTCAGTGGATCCTCCTCCGATATCTAAAATTAAAAAGGGGCCCTCGAAAGATTTCAACTCAGCGATTGCGCCTTCAAATGCCAGACGTCCCTCTTCTTCACCTGTTAACAACTCTGGTCTTACACCTATTGTTGATTCGACTTGATTGAAAAAATCTTCACTATTGCTGGCATCACGTGCTGCGGATGTGGCCACCATACGCACTTCTGAGACTTCATGGACGTCTAAACTGCTACGGAAATCTTTAAGAGCATCAAGCACGCGATTCATTGCTTTACTTGAAAGTTCCCCGCTCTCATCTAGATCCTGTCCTAACTGCGTGATCTTCATTTGTCTATCTAAAGTTTCAAATTTGTTACCAATCAACAGACGGGTCGAATTTGTACCACAATCTATAGCTGCATAGTTAAGATCATTCATCTGCATGCTTCCATTTTTTGTCTCATTAGTTGATTTCCTTTAAAGCTTCATCAACCCATACACCTACAGGGTCATCTCCACCTGCTAGAAACCACGCATAGTGGGCGTGTAGACATTTAACACCTTTACGTGTTCCGCCGACTCCACCTGAGGGTTGAGGACCATTATAAGAATCAGGAAGTTGCAAATTCCTTTCCTTGCCATACCTATCGTGTGCTTCTTTGATGGATTTAGGGTCACATTCTTTTTCTGCTTGTTTAACTCCACCTTGTGATTCCAATGTCCCTACTTTGCTTCTGATAAGAGGGTCGACCAACCAATACAGTGTTGGCATAGGTCTTCCGTTAGGCAGTAAAGGGCTGTTACGGATGACACGCGGATTACCCAAGTCGTCTCTAACGGCCACCGTAAATAAACCTTCAGGCTTACGACCGAGACTCTCGGTTACAAAAACTAGGTCTTCTTTTGTCGGTTCCTTATCCACTCTGGCACTAACTTCTTTCCAATTGATCCACCAGCAACGCTAAGTAAATCTATTGCTTCTGAATCCTGGTTACTTGAATCTTCTGATCGACCATCTTGTGAATCTCCGCCTTTGGACAGAACTAATTCACTTAAATTATCAGCAAATTGGCTCATTAACTTTTTACTGATGTCAGCCATTACACCCCGCCCGAACTGGGCGACCTTGCCTGTTATCTTCAAGTCTGTAACAACATTTACACGAGTGCCTTCTGTGGTCGATTCTAAAGATGCGGTTATATCAGCCGCTGCATTACCTGCGCCACGCGTATCACGTCCTTCTCCTCTGATCACCACACGATGATTGGAATCGTCCTTCTCGACAAACTTTGCAACGCCCTTATACTGTGCTGTTATCGGACCGACCTTGACTTTGACGAAACCTTTATATTCGTCATTTTCAACTTCTTCCAACTGGGCGCCAGGCAAACAAGGTGCAATCAACTCAACGTCGTTGATCACTTCCCAAACTTTCTCGATAGGTGCCGATACTTCAAAATCGTTACTTAACTCCATTGTTTCAAATCCTTAAATGTGTCGATGTCATTACCGTTTCCTGGGCAAACAATTTCTGTGACTTTATGATTACCTCCATTCAACAGGGGTCGTGCTCCGACATCACCTTCTGTTGGTAAATATTCAAAAAACTCTGAGGAAATTTTTGTCGGAGGTCTTCTTTCACCAGCAAAAGTAGCTACAACCAAATTCTCTGGGCACTCAGCCACTGCAATCCATGCCTCTTTTGGAACTCCCGGCATGTCTCCGAGTCCTACTACAACAGCTTCATGTCCTCTATTTTTTGCCCAACTAGTGGCAACGATCAACGAACTTGATTGACCCGATTCCCAGTCAGGATTGTGCAGCATGGTGGCTTCTTGCGGTATCAAATCTGAGATATCTACCGAGCCTGTAATTACTATCAATTCATCCAACTGAGCACCTACAGCCGAACTTATAGCCCATGAAACAACAGGCTTTCCTTTGAGATTTGCGAGTAGCTTATGTCCTTTTTTGTCCCAACGCTCCCCTCTTCCAGCTGCAAGAATTACTGCCGCAACTGTCATTTACTTAGCCGTGAATTAATCATGAATTGGACCTTGGGTTTCCGATAGAGAGGTAGATGAACGTCCAGTTCTTAAAGCGATTATCTCTGCAACTATAGAAATAGCTGTCTCTTCCGGAGTTCGGGATCCTATGTCTAAACCTATCGGAGACCTGAGTCTTGTCATTTCTTCTTTGTCGATACCAACTTCGCGTAAACGATTAATACGATCTTCATGAGTTTTACGTGATCCCATCACTCCTATATAACCAACATCGGTAGCCAATGCTGAAACTACCGCTGGCACATCAAATTTTGCATCATGAGTAAGAACGCAAACAGCATCCCTAGGCCCAAAAGTCTTACCTACTTTTTCTATTAATTTGTTTGGCCACTCAACAATGACTTCATCAGCAAGAGGGAAACGTTGGGTCGTGGCGAATATTTCCCTAGCATCACAGACAATTACCCGGTACCCAAGGACTTTACCTATCTTCACTAAAGCCGCAGTGAAGTCAACTGCTCCGACTATAAGTAGTTGCGGAGGTTGTATAAATGACTCAACGAAAACTTGCACTGTTTCTTCTCTGGCTTCACCGGACTCACCATAATTCCTAACACCACTTCGTCCAGCTGCCAGCTCTCCTCTTGCGTCACGAGAGACTACTCGATCTAATTCATTGTTTCCCAATGAGCCTTCAAAATCGACTCCACTTTTTTGATCAGGAAAAACAATCATTTTCTCACCTGCAGGTGGGCCTTTTACTACAGTAACTAACGCAAAAGATTCCTCTTCATTAAGAAGCTCTTCCACACGATCAAAAATCGAAATATCTTTTTGAGTTTTTCCGTTCATTTCTTACCAATCAAGCGGTTCAATAAAAAGATGCACAGTTCCTCCGCAAGTCAACCCCACCGAAAATGCTTCTTCATCGCTATACCCAAAGGAAACAATGTGTCGTTCATTATTCTTAATGACTTCGAGTGCTTCTAAAACAACAGCTCCCTCTACACATCCTCCCGATACAGAACCCGCTACTTCTCCTTCTTCTGTTACCGCCATCGCAGCTCCTGGCAATCGTGGCCCAGAACCCTCAAGATCGATCACGCGCGCGACAGCGATTTTTTTCTCCTGCTTTTGCCAGCGACGAATATCTTTGACAATTTCTTTCATCTTTAAATTAACTCTCTCTTATCGTGACTCTGGTGCTTCATTTAGTTAACAGTATTGACAAATCTTTAAGTGAATCAAAAGAATTGCCTTCTACAAAATTATCGATATGAGGTAAAGCAGCAGCCATACCCTTTGCTAGCGGTTCATAATCCGGAGTTGCTTTTAGTGGATTAGCCCAAACAATTCTATGAGTCACACGATGCAAGCGTTGCATTTGTTCAGCAACTATTTCTGAATCCCCACGATCCCAACCATCAGAAAGAATCAAAACGGTAGCTCCTCTGGCCATTCCTCTAATTCCCCAATGATCATTGAACTCTTTGATGCCTTCCCCTAACCGTGTCCCACCTGACCAATCTTCCACAGCGTCGGATGCTCTCTTCAGTGCTGCGTCAGGATTTCGTGTAGAAAGTTCTTTAGTTAAACGCGTGAGACGAGTTCCCAACGTGAAAGCTTCTACGTCTGATCTTCCCAGCATCACAGCGTGAACGAATCTTATAAGAACTCGTGCGTACACTTCCATCGAACCACTTATGTCCAATAAAAGAACTAGGCGTCTTCTTCTTTCGCCGCCTTCTTGAAAGTGTTTTTTAACAATTTCGCCACTGGTTCTAAACGAGGATTTAACGCTTTTCTCGAAATCAAACTTTCGGTGTTTCTTGGTTTTAACCATTCGGCGAGATTTCTTTAGTTCCCCCATAAAGCGGATCTCGTTCATCAAATAAAAGAGTTCTTGAAGTTCTGCTCTATTGCAATTTGAAAAATCTTTTGAAGAAAGAATCTCTAAATTTGAGTACTTCACACTGAGAAAATCATTTTCTGATTTTGATGAATCTTCAAATTCTGAATCATCGGACAAATCATCGAAAAGAAAATCTAAAGCTGGAAGTTTGTTTACTTCATCTACTAAAGAGTCAATGCCTAACCAATGGCTTTTAAAAACTTTATTGTAAATTGATATATCTTCAGGCCTGTTTATAAGAGTTGATCGACCTGCCCAATAAATATCTTCTGAGGAGCCCGCTCCGAGTTCTGTGACAGCGAGCCCGAAATCTATTGAACTACCTAGAGAAATTTTTACACCCGTATTTCGTAACTGATCGACAAAATCAATCAAATGCCTGTCGAGAGTTTTTTGCCCATCAATAACTTGATTCAATTATCCTTGACGCACCAGTGAAAGGATTTCATCAAAACCTCTCGAGCGCACCCTTTCTTGATCTTCTCGATACTTGATTAAAGTTCCAAGAGTCTCATCAACTGAATCTTCGTCTAGATCATCAACTCCAATAGTTACTAATGCTTCTGCCCAATCAATAGTTTCAGCGACTCCTGGTGGTTTATATAAATCCATTCCTCTTAAAAAAGCTGCAGCTTTTGATACTTCTTCAGCAAGGAGAAGTGAAACTTTGGGTGCTCTAATTCTAATAATCTCTATTTCTCGCTCTACGTCCGGGTGTTCAACCCAGTGGTAAAAACATCTTCTCTTCAACGCATCATGTAGATCTCGAGTTCTATTTGAAGTGATAACAACAATTGGTTTAACTTCTGACCGGTAAGTTCCTAGCTCAGGAATGGTAATCGAATACTCCGAAAGTATCTCCAGAAGAAAAGCTTCAAATTCATCATCCGCTCTATCTATCTCGTCAATTAACAACACGGGTGGTGGATCATTTTTTACAGAAAGCGCCTGCAGCAAAGGACGTCTTATAAGAAATCTTTCATCGTAGAGTTCCCCTTCTAAAACATCTGTGGAGACATCTTCAGTTCGACCGCTTGCTTCTGCTGTTCGTAGATGAAGAAGTTGACGCGCATAGTCCCATTCGTAAACTGCTTGATTCGAGTCTATGCCCTCGTAGCATTGGAGTCGTATCAGATCACCGTCTGCCCAATTTGATAGAGACTTTGCTAATTCCGTCTTTCCTACTCCGGCTTCTCCTTCCAAAAGAAGGGGCCGATTCTGCCTTAGGGAAAGGAAAACAGCTGTAGCTAAACCACGATCAGCTAAATAATTCTGCGTTGACAGTTCTTCTATAACTTTCTCCACCGAAGAAACATCTCTTAAACCCATAATTAAGACTAGATGTCTTATTTGCTCAGCGGTCAGAAAAAATCTTTATTTTCCTGATTCCTGAAGACCTCGTTTAGTTAAAACACGAGCAAGGTGCGAACGGTATTCAGTAGAAGCGTTTAGATCAGAAGGGGGTTCAAGCCCTTCTGCAGCGAGTTCAGAAGCTTCTTCTGCTGAAGCGCCATTTTTAATAGCTTCTTCCAAAGCTTCAGCACGTACAGGTTTGAAATCCATGTTGACAAGCCCGACACCACATTGATTGCCATCTATCAAAACTGAAGCTCCTACAATTGCCCAGTCTTGAGCTCGTCGATTGAATTTTTGAAATGACCATGTTGAATTCGGTGATTTTGGGACACGAATTTCAGTTAGAAGTTCTTCTGGTTCTAAAGCTGTCTCAAGAAAACCTGTGAAGAAATCATCGGCTTCGACTTCACGCTCGCCTGACGGACCCTCGATAATGAACGAAGCTCTCAAAGCCAATGCCGCAGATGGTATATCTGAAGCAGGATCACCGTGCGCTAGAGCGCCGCCGATTGTTCCTCGGTGTCGAACCTGAGGGTCACCAACCTGTTTTGTAGCAGCCGCTAAGAGCCCTGTATTGGTTAAGACCAGTTCGTTGGTTTCAATTTCACGATGGCATGTTAAAGCTCCAATAGCTAAATGATCGCCTTCCTCGCGCACATAAGAAAGTTCATCTATGCGTCCGACGTCTACCACTATTCCCGGTGCGGCTAACCGATATTTCATAAGCGGTATCAAAGAATGCCCACCCGCCAAAAGTTTTGCCTCATCTCCATGCTCTGACAGTAAAGAAATTGCCTGTTCTTTTGAGTCGGCTCTCTGATAATCAAAAGCTGCGGGAATCATGAGTTGCTTCCACTAGCTTGGAGTACGGCTTTTACGATGTTGTGGTACCCAGTGCATCGACATAAGTTGCCCTCTAGCCCCTCACGGACTTCTAACTCCGTGGGTGCGGGAACTTCGTCTAAGAGTGAAATAGCTGCCATCACCATTCCTGGGGTGCAGTAACCACATTGAAGTGCGTGGCAGTCACGAAATGCTTCTTGCATCGGATGCAAAGTTTCACCATCTGCTAAACCTTCAATGGTTGTGACTTCTTGTTCGTCTGCCTGAACAGCCAAAACGGTGCAAGATTTTACAGATTCTCCATTTAAGTGAATTGTGCAGGCCCCACATGAAGATGAATCACACCCTATGTTGGTTCCTTTTAGGCTTGCCTGCTCTCGTATGAAATGAACCAGAAGAGTCCTTGGCTCCACATCTGCTGAAACCTCCGTGCCATTAATTGTCATAGAAACTTTCAACGACTTCCCCCTCTTTGTGAGTTTCCAAAATTTTCAAATCTCAATAACGAACTTAACAATAGTCTTAAAACTAGCCTGCTTTTCAATCTACGAACCTATCCGCCTCAAAGAACGAAAAGCTAAAACAGAGCCGACGGCATTAGCCGCAACAAAAACTACGATACCTGGCCAAGTCAGTTCCCATGTTATTCCGTCTAGGAACCCTTGTCTCGCGAAACGTAGCACGTTTGTTGTTGGATTAAATCGTGCAACTTGATGCAACCATCCAGTCATAAATTCCAAGGGAACCTGACCAATGGTCATAAAAAAACTAGTAAATGCCACCAGTTGAACAATCATTAAAGAACGAATGGTCTTAAAGCGATAGACAATCGCAAGGCTAAAAAGACAAAAAACTGAAGCCATAAGTGCGGAAGCTGCAGTTAAAAGTAAAATAGCTGGGAGTCCGCCTGAAAGATTCAAACCTCCAAGTAAAGCTACAATAATGACTCCTACTGTGGGAAATAATGAACGGATAGCACTCACCAAAACAGTTCCCAACAAAATTGAACTTCGACTACCTGGTGTTAAAAGGAGACGGTCAAAAAAGCCAGTTTCAAAGTCTTCTGCTGTAGATGCCGAGCCAAAAACACCAGCAAAAACCGAACCTTGCAAGGCTACGTATGGAGCCATCCAGTCGTAAATATTTTCACTTCCGTAGCCTTCAATTCTTGTTAGCGACCCAAAGGCGCCAGTAAAACTAATCAACATAATCACCGGCATGAAAACAATAGGTAGCAATAAGGTTGGTCTACTTACAACTCTCAAAACGCCTCTTCGACAGACCGCCATTGCTATCGATAAGGAAATACCGTTAGCCGCTTTGGGTAATGTTTGTGTGCTCATGGTCGCCCCAGTTTCTTATGTAAAGTCCTAACTGAGGCACCTGTTATCAAAACTGATCCCAATAATAAAATTCCTAAAGCCGTAGCTGCGTCAGACCAAGACCAACCCACAATCATCAATCTTCTAAGAGGGTCAATTATCCATGTCATAGGGTTAAATTCAGCTAATTGTTTAAACCAGCCGCTCATAAGTTCCGTCGGGAAAAAAGCTGAACTCATAAAAATCATCACGAATATAAGTGGGAATGTGGCTCCCACTACCTCCTGAGAACCCGATCTGATTGCTAATATTTGACTTAGTCCACCGATAACAACGACGAGAAGACAGGCTGACAAGGTCAAAACAAGAAATCCGGCAAAGCCACTAGCTATCTGAGCTCCATCAGCTAGAAATACTAAAACTATTATCACAGTCTTAATTCCTGCCAGAAGAGCTGAACCACCGACTCTGCCGATAAGAACAGGTACTCTTGCTACTGGAGAAGCTAATAGTCGGTCCATAAAACCGTTCTCTATATCTAATGCCAACTCTGTTCCTGAATTACTGGCACCGAATGAAACCATTTGAAGGACCGTGGCAGGGAGGAGGAAATCAAGAAAAGAATCAACTTCTGGGAACCCCGGAAGACTTAAGACTCGTTCAAATTGTTCTGTGTATGTAAAAGCCAGAAGTAAAGGAAAAAGTAATCCTGGTAAAACAGTAGCAAGTTGACGGAGTTCACTTACTAAGGAACGCTGAGCTAGAACAATGGTTTGGGAGAAAAAGTTTTTAATTACCCTCGGAGAAGTAGTCGTATCAACTTTATTCATTCTCCTCCTCAACCCCTTCTAGTCTTCTGCCTGTAGCGTCAGCAAAAACATCATCGAGACTCGGAGCATCCAATTCTAGGTGTTCTACTGAAATTCCCGCTTCATCAAGTGCTCTTATCACTTCTGCTAATCGTGCTGCTCCTCCATCTAGTCCAACAGCTGCACGTCCCTCCCTAGCGGGTCTTCTGTCACCAAATGAATCTAGAACAGCCTGTGCCTGCACAAGGTCTGTTTCTTCAACATCAACGCGTAATGTAGGAGAACTGATATTTTCCTTTAATTCTTTAGGAATACCCTCACGTGCGATCCTTCCAGCATCGATGATCGCTATCCGATGGGCCAGTTGATCCGCCTCTTCCAGATATTGAGTAGTCAAAAAAACAGTTGTTCCTAATTCGGTATTTAAACGCTTGACCTCATCCCAGAGTGCTTCACGACTTGTGGGGTCAAGACCGGTAGTTGGTTCATCCAAAAAAAGAATTCTAGGCTCATGGATCAGAGATAAAGCTAAGTCAAGACGTCGTCTCATACCTCCCGAATAGGTGCTGACACGTCGAGTTGCCGCTCCTGAAAGTCCGACGCGTTCGAGAAGTTCACCACCTCTTTCCTTTGCTTCAGAACGGGAAATTCCGTGTAAAACTGCCTGCAATCTGATCAATTCATTTGCCGTCATCAGTGGATCAATTGCCGCATCCTGAAGGGCAACACCAATTACCTTCCTGACATCGGCTGCTTCAGTAACAACGTTAAATCCTGATACATAAATTTCTCCAGAAGTCGGATGCAGTAACGTCGTAAGCATTCTTATTGCTGTTGATTTACCGGCACCGTTTGGCCCTAAAAAACCGAAAACTTCCCCTTCGCTTACAGCGAGGTCAATACCATCCACCGCGACTATCTCTCCAAATTTTCTAACAAGGTCGCGCGTTTCTATTACAGTTTTCATATTAAATCCGTTTTATTTCAGTCTCTTTGATTTTGGATTGATTCCCAAACCCTTCGGGAGCTCAATGGCAAATCGATATTCCTTATTCCTAAATGACTCAACCCGTCTACTACAGCATTAGCAACTGCAGGTGTGGAACCAATAGCTCCTGATTCACCAATACCTTTACAACCAAGTGGATTATTTGGAGTTGGAGTTTCCATAGGAACAAGTTCAAATGAAGGTAGTTCTGCCATTGATATTATTCCGTAATCTGCGAAATTAGCCGATTGAGGATTGCCGTCTGAATCGTAGGCAACCTCTTCTGTAAGGGCTTGGGCAACTCCCTGCGCTATTCCTCCATGCCTTTGACCTTCAACGATCATAGGGTTTATTATTGTTCCAGCATCATCACAGGTGATCATCCTGTCAAGGGTCACACCGCCCGTTTCTGTGTCAATTTCTACAACTGCCACGTGTGTTCCGAACGGATAACTGCATTTGGTTTGTTCATTTGATTCTGAGGATAGATCATCTGCTTCTTCTGCTATATCTGCCCACGTCTTGTTCACCGCTGGAGTTCCTGAAACATGGAAGGTTCCATTCGAATGATCTAAAACAATGTCGTCAAGATTAGCTTCGAGCAAGTCAGCTGCAATTTGTTTGGCTGATTCAACTACTTCACCAGCTGCTCTATGAATGGAAGAGCCACCCAGCTGTGTTGATCTTGATCCAAATGTACCCACTCCTTCGGCAACTTGATCTGTGTCACCTTGGACGAGTTCAATGTCTTCAATGTCCATACCTAACTGGTCAGCCGCGATCATAGCAAAAGTGGTCTGGTGACTTTGTCCATGTGAAAGTGATCCGGAATAAACTCGAGCTTTTCCTTCAGCAGTGATTTCAACTTTTCCATATTCGGCGCCTCCGGGAGCAGGACCGGCCGTAATTTCAACATAAGTTGCTATACCGATTCCCAACTGAACTACTTCCCCATTTTCTCTTCGCCTTGTTTGCTCATCTCTTAAATCTGAATATCCTGCCGCTTGAAGAGCTAGTTCTAAGCTTTTTTCATAATCTCCACTGTCATATTCTGTTCCTACAGCCGTTGAAACTGGAAAGTCAGGAGCTTGTAAATAATTTTTCCTTCTTATTTCTGCAGCATCCATTCCAATTTCAGCTGCGAACATGTCAACTGCCCTTTCAATAGTAAGTGCAGCTTCAGGTCTACCAGCTCCTCTGTAAGCTTCAGTTGGGGTTGTATTAGTCACAACACTTTTAGCTGCTGTTTCTATATTTGGTATGTCATAAACTCCGGAACTCATTATCAATGTGAACATGGGTAAGAAAGCGCCAAGACGTGTGTATGCACCAGAGTCCGCTAATACTTCTAGACGGTAATGAGTAATATCACCATCCTTATTGCCGCCAATAGTAAAACGATGCACATGGGCTCTTCCTGGTCCCATAGCCAGAAGGTTTTCGGTACGAGTCTCGAACCATCGGACTGGCCTCCCCGCCTTCGCTGCTAACCAAGGAAGAAGGGCATCTTCAGGGTAAGGCGGTATTTTTCCACCGAAACCACCTCCAACATCGGGCACTATTACTTGAAATCCTCCTTTTGCTTGTTCTGCATAAAGAGGTTCCAATGCACCCTTGACACCATGTGGGGCCTGATTAGACATCCACATGATTGCCTTATCACCTTCCCAGGCGGCAGCGGTTGAACGAGGCTCCAAAGGGGCTGGTGCTGTACGTTGATGAGGCACTCTTCCACTCAGCACAACTTCACAATCTTCAAAAAATGAATCGTCTGTAATGCCGGTGGCCATACCCATGGCGGAAAAATCAACAGCGATATTTGTTCCTATTTCCTCATAAATCAAAACGGAGTCAGTCGCCGCTTCTTCCATATCTACTACTACTGGGAGTGGTTCATAATCTATGGCAACCACTTCAGCCGCATCCGCTCCTTCTTCAGGGGTTTCGCTTAGAACTACAGCTATGCACTCCCCGACGAATCTGACTGTGTCGATAGCTAATATTGGTCGATTCAACATTGCTTCAGGAAACATTGGAACCTGGCCTTGAAGAATCGTAGGGCCATCCAGATCAGCAGCGGTAAAGACCCCTGCCACTCCTGGCATGGTAGATGCTGCAGAAGCATCTACCATAATCTTTGCATGTGCCATTGTTGAGCGCACATAAGTCACCCAAAGGGCCCCCGCAAGAGCCGGCTCATCTAAATCATCTGTGTAGCAAGCACCTTCGGTTAAAAACCCGACATCTTCTTTTCTAAGTACACGATTACCTAAAATACTCATTTGTATCTCCTGGTTATTTTCTAAGAAGACTGTAGCCCGACGATCCTTCTAGTGTTTCAACCAGCGGAAATTTATAAAATGAAAATTAGACAGATCACTAACTTTTGTAAAAAGGCCAAATTCCAGGAATTTCGATATCTTTAGAAGAAACTGGGACCACATAATATGCCTCTTCATGTGGTTTGACCAGATTGTATTCCGATCTCGCGATTCTCTCTATCTCTTCATCAGTCTTTAAAGCGTCTATCGAAACTCTGTAAGATTTATTCAATTCTTCAATCTCTGCTAGTTCTACCAGTAATTCATTTTTAGTATCTCTCACTTCGAACCATTCTTGTATGGGAATAACACCCAAAAGCATTAAAGAAAACAAAGAGGCAGCAATGATACTTAGATAGCCTAAACGTCGAAAAATCGATCGTGTCATCCTCTGCCGGCTAACACGGCTTCACCTTTATAGAAGGCGGATTCATTTAAAATCTCTTCTATTCGTAATAGCTGGTTGTACTTTGAAACTCGATCACTACGTGCAGGTGCCCCAGATTTAATCTGCCCACAATTCGTAGCAACAGCTAGGTCTGCTATCAAATGATCCTCTGTCTCACCTGAACGGTGAGAAATTATGGCTGTGTATCCAGCACCCATCGCTGTTTCAACTGCCTCTAAAGTCTCGGTTAGTGTTCCTATCTGGTTCACTTTTACCAAAATCGAATTAGCCACACCGTTCTCAATTCCTCGCTCAAGCCTTAAAGAGTTGGTAACAAATAAATCATCCCCAACCAACTGTGTCCTGTGGCCTAGCTCCTCAGTGAGTTTTGACCAGCCCTCCCAGTCATCTTCGGCCATGCCATCTTCTATAGAGCAGATCGGATACTTGTCACACAACGCCACAAGATAAGCGACCATTTCCTCTGAATCCAAAGAAAGATTTTCGGCTTCAATTCTGTAAATACCTTTTTGAAAAAATTCCGTAGAAGCAACATCAAGAGCTAATGAAATATCATCACCTGGAGCAAGGCCTGACTTTTCTATTGCCTCTATAAGTATTTGTAGTGCTTCTTCGTTTGAGGAAAGGTTCGGTGCAAAACCACCTTCATCCCCAACTGTCGTTGACATTCCTCGATCATTTAAAACTGCCTTAAGGGAGTGGTATACACCCACACCCCATTGCAATGCTTCGCTATATGAAGCGGCTCCTAAGGGCATAATCATAAATTCCTGCAAATCGATATTATTGTCGGCGTGCATCCCACCATTTATCACATTGAACATCGGAACTGGTAATAAGTGAGCATTAGCACCTCCTATATATTTAAAAAGAGGAATTCCTGAATCTTGAGCTGCTGATCTGGCTACTGCCAAGGAGACTCCGAGAATTGCATTAGCGCCGAGTCTGCTTTTGTCATCAGTGCCATCTAAGTCAATCATTGTCTGATCAAGCTCTCGTTGGTCTGTGGCATCTAAACCCGAAACAGCATCTGCTATTTCATTATTTACATGACTTATGGCTTTCTTGACACCTTTCCCTGACCAGATTTCTTCCCCGTCTCTCAGTTCCACTGCCTCAAACTGACCTGTCGAGGCACCACTCGGAACCATTGCCCGTCCACTAGCTCCACTGTCAAGCAATACTTCTACCTCGACAGTTGGATTTCCTCGTGAATCTATTACTTGTCTTCCGGAAACAAATTTAATTCTGCTCACAATCACCCCTTAAGTAATACCGCTAGTGAGCTCCGCCTATTACTAAACTACCCCTTTAGAGCCTCCCGAATAGGACGAATAAGAAAAAAGTTGAAATCCAAACAGTCATCAGTCTGTGGAATCACGGTTTCTGATCTCTGCTTTCAATTCTTTCTTTGTTTGGCTATCTGCAGAAAATAAATTCACATCTCTACTCTCAGCGAGTGACTCAATGTTTTTAATAAAAGCAACGAACCTAGAATTAGCTATTCGTAAAGCCCGTTCGGCTTCAAAGTCATTTTTTGTAGCCCAAAAAACAAGTTCTAAAAGAATATTTCCGAGCTCTTCGTCAGTTTCGGGAAGAGGTCTATCAGTGTGAGTTTTTTCGTCAAGCAGGTCTAATGTTTTTGATTTTTCAAATACTTTCTGTGCATACGCAAGCGCTGGGAGAGAATCTGGGATTCCGTCCAAAACTGAAGAACGTTTCTTTTCCTCTTTTTTAAGTTCTTCCCATCTTTTATGAGCGGAATCTGGATTGTCTCTTACAGTTGACTCTTGTTCAGATGTAAATATCTTTGGATGTCTTCTGCGAAGCTTTTCATGTATTCCTTTTGTTACATCAGCCAAATCAAAACGAGCGTCGTCTGCAGCTATGCGCGAATGAAATACGATCTGAAACAACAGGTCACCAAGCTCTTCTTCTAAATCCTCAGAGCCTTCCCCTGTTTCCTCATTAAAATTCTCAATAGCTTCTAGTACCTCGTAAGTCTCTTCTAATAAATGTGAAGTAAGTGAAGAGTGGGTTTGTTCAGAGTCCCAAGGGCATTGGAGTCTTAATACTGCAACCAGATCGACAAATTTTTGCAATTCCGATGCAATCGGAGATTCCAGATGCGGAATAAAACACGAAGTTAAATGATCAGGTTCGACTTTTTCAATTAAATCTTCCCATTTAAGTTTCTGCACTTTTTCGCCTTCTAGGCCTAAACGTTGCAAAATAGTTACTGCTTGTTTTGGCGGAGAGTTAACTGCCGCAACTATGTCGGCCAGAATTTCTCTACTGTCTATTTGAGTTACTAAGAGTGGACCTCTATCTCCAGCTGCTTCGGTTGCAAATCTGTGAGCATCTACAATTCGCACTCCGATTTCCATAGGATCAATCTTTAAGCAGCTCCATGCTAAATCCACAAAAGAAAGGCTTGGAAATACTTCTACCTCAACCTCAGTTTGCTCAGTTAATAGCTGAACTGTTCTTTCGGCTAAAAATGGGGAACCCGGAACTGCGTAGAGTATATTTTGGTTCTTTTTAGCAGCTACTATCAATTCTTGAACAATAGTTGCATAAACCTCTTCAAAAGAGTCTGAGGAGTCATAAATGTAATCAAATGAAACAACGTTAGGTCCCATTAAACAACTAGACGGATGCATGGTTGTTCTCACATAACGGAATTCGTGTTCTTCTATAAGTTCAAGATTTTTTGCACTACAAAAAGATGGTTCACCGGGACCTAAACCTATAACTGTCACCTTAGGTGAAGGTTTCAAATCAAGGACCTTCTGAAATTCGTGTAGGTTCTATCTGCCCGACTACAGAGTCCCACGTACCGTAGCGAGCATCCAAATCAACTTCTCTCGTGAGGGATGAGAGGTGCATAATTGACATAAAAAGCCTCTCACCTTGTTGTTCAAAAGGTATCGGTTCAATAGCACTAATTTCGTCAACTCGTATCACGTGATATCCGAACTGACTGACAACGGGACCTACTAGCTCTGTTGAAGCTTTAATGGCGCCGAGTACAGCCCTTTCATAAGATGGAACGAAAGCTCCTAAAGGCACACACCCTAATGCCCCACCATTAGCACCGGAGCCTGGGTCGATTGAAAATGTTAAAGCCAATTCTTCAAATTTCTGTCCTGATTCAAGAAGTTCGATCACATCTAAAGCTTCTTGTCTTGTATTTGTCAGAATATGACTCGTGCAGAGTTCATGACCAAGGAGTCCTTTATTAGCTTCGTAAGCTGCTCTAACTTCCGAACTGCCCTCTGCAGCAAAATTACGAATAGCTTGCCATCCACTGTAAATATTAAGACGCGGATCTGAATCTGCTATTCCCGCTGCTAGAAGTTGATCCCTTGCTTTTACAACATCTACTTCGTCAAAAACAGCGCCGTATTCACTCAAAAAGTCAGCTAATGCCTGATTCTGTATCCACTCATTAGCCGTCTCAACGAGAAGTGACATGGAAGGATTAACAACACCAGTGCGTTTTTCATTCCATTCAATTAAGGCACCTCTCTCAATTTTTGTTTCACCAACCTCAATATCAACTTGAGAAGCACCGCAACTTAATAGAAGGCATATAAAAAACACAGTTATAAAACCTTTTACATTTTTTTTCGAAAGTAAATTTGTCATCATTAAACTCACTCCAAGATGCTACGTGATTGAAGTGGGAACAGGAACCAAATCTTTCAAGTACTCGCTTAATGCCTCAACCGGATTCTCCTCAGGTATTGGAATTTGCAACTCTGCTGAGCTCTCTTTCAAATAAGCTTCCGGATGTAGCCTTTCTAAACGGGTTTGCTTGCTGAGTGGTAATAAAACGGGCGAACAGCGAGCTAAAAAACCTGAATTCATATTTTTTCTTTTAGTAACCGTGACTTCTTTTACACCACGTTCAACACATAGAGTTCGCAAATGGCCGATAGATAGTAGTTTTTCTGCTTCTTCTGGAATCGGACCGTACCTGTCTTCCCATTCTTGTCTTACTTCTTCAACTTTTGAAGGGTCTGAAGTTTCTCCCGCTGAAGCGAGTTTTCTATACGCCTCAAGTCTTAAATCACTACGAGCCACATAATTCTCTGGCAGATACGCATCGACAGGCATTTCTACTCTAATTTCAATTGCGGCTACTTCTTTAACTCCTGATGCTTCTGCTACTGCCTCGTTAACCATTTGACAGTAAAGGTCGTAACCGACTGAAGCCACATGTCCACTCTGTCCGGTTCCCAAAAGATTTCCTGCGCCTCTTATCTCCAAGTCTTTCATTGCTAAACGAAACCCAGATCCCAGTTCCGTCGTCTCGCCGATAGTTCTCAATCTTTCAAAGGCTTCCTCACTGAGTGATCGATCAATTGGTGTAAATAAATATGCATAAGCCCTCTGACCTGACCTTCCTACCCTTCCACGCAACTGATGTAATTGACCAAGCCCTAAGAGGTCTGCTCTATCTACAACCAACGTATTTACGGTCGGCATATCAATTCCGGATTCAACGATCGTAGTGCAGACCAATACATCATATTTTCGTTCCCAAAAATCTATAATCACTTTCTCTAAAGAAGACTCGTCCATCTGTCCGTGAGCGACCGCTACACGTGCATCAGGAACCAACTGTTTAATACCTGCGGCTGTCTCATCAATGTCGTGGACTCTGTTATGTACGAAAAAAACCTGTCCCTCACGCAACAACTCTCGTCGTATCGCTTCCACTACTGCACTTTCGTTATATTCACCGACAAAGGTAAGTATTGGTTGCCGATCCGCTGGAGGAGTGTCAATTAGACTTAAGTCTCTGATTCCCGTTAATGACATTTCCAGAGTTCGAGGAATTGGAGTGGCTGTCAAAGTCAGAATATCTACTTGTGCTTTCATAGCTTTAATGGCCTCTTTATGACTTACCCCGAACCTCTGTTCTTCATCAACAATCAACAAACCAAGATCCTTAAAGGAGACATCTTGAGAAAGAAGCCTGTGTGTTCCAATTACTATGTCCACGGATCCGTCCTCGAGTCCTGAGAGAACTTTTCGCGCCTGGCTTTGTGTCAAGAATCTACTGAGAACTTCGACTCTGATTGGATAAGGAACTAAACGCTCCTTAAAGGTTTCTCCATGCTGCTGAGCCAACAGTGTCGTAGGTACAAGAATCGCTACTTGGCAACCATCTTGAACCGCTTTGAATGCAGCCCTAAGGGCAACCTCTGTTTTCCCAAATCCAACATCTCCGCATATAACACGATCCATCGGAAAAGGTCTTTCCATATCAATCTTTACTTCTTCTATGGCTCTTAGTTGGTCAGGGGTCTCTTGAAAGGGGAAAGACTGTTCGAGTTCTGATTGCCATGGTGAGTCTTTTGCAAATGCACGACCTTCTGAATTGATTCTTTTTTTGTATAGCTCCACCAAGTCGGAAGCTATTTCTGAAATAGCAGACTTAACTCTAGATTTAGTTCGTTCCCATTCAATTCCCCCCATCCTTGAAAGAGTAGGAACATCTCCAGCGCTATAGGGTCTGATCATTTCAATTTGATCTGTGGGCAGGTAAAGACGGTCACTGCCTTTGTACTCCAATAACAAATAATCTTTCTCAGATCCACCCAGTTTTTGACTCACTAAACCTGCAAAACGAGCTATTCCATGATGTTTATGAACCACATAATCACCAATTGAAAAATCCTCAAAAACACGTATTGTTTCTTTTCTACGTTCCCTTACGTGTTTATGAGTTCTACGCCTACCTGTTACTTCATTTTCTGTAATTAATGCGAAATGTGAATTTTCTAAAATAAAACCTCGTTCAAGGGATCCAATCACGATGTGAATACCTGTAAATTCGTTCCTGCGGTTTTCCTTATTTACTGAAACTGACAAACCTTCTTTTTGAAAAATTTCCTCTAGTCGATTCGCACTTCCCTCACCGTCTGCGGTTACAACAATGAAATAGTTTTTATTCAGTAGCTCTGATATTCGATTTATTTTTCCAGAAACATCAACATGAAACGTCTCACCAGCTTTAGTTGATTCCCATGTAGTTGCTTTTACTTCTGCAGTATTTGTTACATTACGCGTGGAATCGATAAACCAAATCGGGGCTTTACAAGATTTCATTGAGCTATCAAAAGAAACATGAAGTTCTGGAAGTTCTGTCCCTTCAAAGGACCATGTTTTAGCCAGTGATTCAGCTAACTTTTTTTCTTTTTCTAATAAATCTTTGACCCTTGAGTCAAGACGATTTCTATCTATTAACAGTAATAAGCCATCTTTTGGAAGAATGTCGGCCAACACTGTATCTTCCTTCAAAAGCCATGGCATGAAAGATTCCATACCGTCGAATAATTCACCGTTAGCAAGTCTTTCCCATTCAGCGGAACCCCAATTCTGTCCTTCAGCCATGGATGCTGCTATCTCTAACATTTCAGAATTTAGAACCAGTTCCCTACAGGGAAATATCTCAACTCCATCTACATAATGTTTTGTCCTTTGATCAGCTACGCCGAATTCACACAACCTTTCAATCTCATCTCCCCAAAGGTCCACACGGACAGGAGAATCAGTTGTCGAAGGCCAAATATCAATTATCGAACCCCTTACAGCCACTTCACCACGATGTTCAACTTGATATTCTCTTTTATAACCAAAAGTAAACAGTTTCTCTAAAAGCTCTCCCTGATCTATCAAATCTCCCGTCTTTAGAGAAATAGGGAATCCTTGCCCCTGAATAGACAATTTCTGCACAAGAGCTCGTGCTGAGGTAACAATTACTTCCAGAGTTTCTTCACGAGTAACTAATCTGTGGAGGACTCGTAATCTTTTACCCATTGTCTCCACCCCTGGGCTAATCCTCTCGAAGGGAAGTGTTTCCCATGAGGGGAAAAAATCTACTTTTTCAAATCCAAGAAACATTTTCAGATCATTAAAAAGTTTTTCAGCTTCCACATTTGTGGGGGCCACTACAACCAATGGTTTTCTTTGACTTGAACGTGAAATGGTTGCTGAAACAATTGCATGTGCACATTCCGGTACAAAAATTTCAACGCCAGAAAGCCCTAATGATTTAACTAATGAAGGTTCTTCTTTTAAAAGTTCAGGCAGAGTCTGATAAATCTCATTGTTCATATGATTCTAAGTTTTTTTATTAAAGATCTGCATTGCGTTATCGAAACCTGTTTTAATAACGCTCTCTATTGCATCTGCTGCATTAAGCACTGACAATAAAAGTTCTTGACTTTCTCTTTTCCCTGGTTTGGAAAGAACGTACTGAGCACCTTTTTGATTTGGGAAAGGTTTCCCGATTCCGATCCGAATACGGCAGAAATCTTGATTTTTTATATGTTGCTTCACTGATCGCAAACCATTGTGCCCAGCTAAACCCCCACCTTCTTTAAGTCTGACAGCTCCGACTTCTAAGTCCAATTCGTCATGAACTATTACCAGTTTTTTTACTTCGCTGAGTCGATAGCGTCTCATTAATTTAGCCACCGCTATACCTGAATTGTTCATAAAGTCCATCGGGATGGCGAAAACTATTAACTTTTCATTCTCTCTGATTTCCGCAATAAGTGCTTGTTCTTTTCCTGCTTTTAAACTTGAATGATTGCGTTCAACTAATTCGTCTATAACTTCTCGACCAACATTATGACGAGTGCCGGCATACTTTGATCCTGGGTTTCCAAGCCCGACTACAAGCAACTCAGCTGATTCACCCCGACGTGTTAATGAAAGACGCTCGCCCCGTATTAATCGGGACATGCAAATCCCTACTACCCGTCTTCAGCGGTATCTTCAGATTCATCACTGGCACCGCCTTCCTGTCCAGCAGACTCGTCGCCTTCACCTTGGGTAGCGCCAGCTCCTTCTTCACCTTCTTCAAGAGCTGCAAGCTCAGCGGCTTCATCTGCTGCAATCGACTCAAGTGTTGAACGAGTAATCATTCCTACTGCAATCGGATCTTCAGGGTCCCCTTCAGAGATGACACCTTCCGGCAAATTGAGATCCCCTACTCTATTTGCATCTCCAACAGTTAAGGCGGAAATATCAACTTCTATCTCAGTTGGTATTCGATCCGGAGGAGCACTAACAGTAAGTGAAAACATGTTCTGATCTACCATTCCGTCCGCTGCTGACACTTCGCGTGCTTCACCGATCATTAGTAATGGAATGTCAACAGTGACATTCTTATTTGGGTCAATTCTAAGAAAATCAACGTGTAAAACGTCACGTTTAACGGGATGACGTTGAATATCTTTAACGATGGTCATTTGTTTTTTTCCATCTATTTCTAATTGAATAATTGCATTTATTCCAGAATCTGTGGTCAGTGCACGCCTCAAATCAGGCCAAGGTACGGATAAAGTTACAGATTCTTCATTAAGACCGTATAAAACGCCTGGGACGACCCCGTCTTTACGCACACGACGACTTGAGCTGCTCCCGAGTTCTCTCATTGTATTTGCAGTAAGAAGTATTTCTTCCATAAAATCTTTCCTCGAATTCAAGTTGTGACCCGACAGGCGAGTCTAGCCACTCATTTCACGACCCAAACGGCTAACACGGATCATTTGTTTTTTACACTAAATTATTTCCACCAAATATCTCTGAAACAGAAGTGTCTTCAAATACTGCTCTAATGGCTTCTGCGATTAAAGGAGCTACTGAAAGTACTTCAACTTTATCAGTTTGCATATTTTCAGGAAGTGGAAGTGTGTCTGTGACAATGATTTTTTCTATTGGAGATGAAGAAAGCCTTTCGGATGCAGG
>ENA-UPTF01000477-UPTF01000477.1-marine-metagenome-genome-assembly--contig:-NODE-477-length-28495-cov-2.705433_pt1 | contig 28495 bp, 25 predicted proteins | sample MGYA00238166_ERZ767019 | MGnify/ENA primary metagenome ERZ767019 (study PRJEB28930, sample SAMN06266391) | marine metagenome | isolation source: Sea water from 250 m depth | place: Atlantic Ocean | study... | reverse complement strand
CCGGCTTCAGGTCGCGGGAGTTCCGCATTAGGCTCGAGTTGGCGGCCTTGAGGACTGCGAACGGGACGCCGTACTGCCGGGAAATACTGTAAAGGCTCTCGCCCGGCTTCAGCGTGTGGGTCCGGGTTTGGCTGGATCGGCTGCCGTAATTGGGCCGCGGCGGCGTGCGCGGGTTGCTGGGTTTCACGGAGGGCGGCGAACCACCGGCCGCCACGGCGACCTCCGGCACGTCGCTGCCGGTCTGCTGCAAACGACCGCGCATGGCCTGGACCTGACTCTTGAGGTGGCTGTTCTCGCTGCTGACCTTGGCCAACTGCGTGCGCAGCGAGTGAATGGCGTTGATCTCCGAGGGCGGAATTGGTGCCATGGCGATGTCTTTGGCGATCTCTTTTTTGCAGGCCCTGATGAACCCCTCAATGTTGCCGGCGTGGCGGGAGTCCCGCTGCAACTCGAGATGCCGCTGGAAATGGTAGCAAGCCGAGACGTAGTTGTTTTTTTCATTGCTGGGCTCGTAAAAAATCAGCCCCAGTTCGAAATGGGCGGCGGCGTTGCCCGGGTTGTTTGCGAGCGCCTCGCGGAAGGAAAGCACCGCCCCGTCAATATTCTTGCGGGCCAGGCGGCTTTTGCCCCGGACAAAATCGGGGTCGTCCTCCAGCCGGGACTGGCTCCCGCTCGTTGGATTGCAGCCGATGGCACCAACAACCAGCGCTGCCAAAGTCAAAACCCGCCCCAAAACGGACCAAAATTTCATGGGCAAAGAATTAAACAGGAAACCGCCGGAAAGGCAACCTCTGTTCAACCCAAAAACAAATTGCCACTACACGCTTTTTCTTCGATAGCTAAGCCATTACACTCCGGCCCGTGCTGCGCAGGGTCAAGTCATCCGAACTTCTTCCATCCTGGGCGTTTCCCATCATCGGGATCGTGTTGCTGACCGGCGCCCTTCTTTTGTTGCTGGCACTCCAAACGTTTGATGCGGGTGATCTCGCCTCGAACAAAACACCCCCGAACGACCCACCCGAGAACGCCATCGGGACAGCGGGGGCACGCACCGCCCACATCGCTTTTTTCCTGACCGGCTACGCGGCGCACATGATCCCTTTTTTGCTGATTATATTCGGCGTCAGTCTCGTCACGCCGTACCTGGATCACCTGCGCCACAAATGGAAGGGCTGGGTGGCCGCACTGGTTTACATGGTCAGTGTTATGGGCCTGTTGGAGGTCTACAAGGATGGATTCAAGGTCCTGATCGACGATAAAGGCATGCCCAGCCTGGGCGGTATTTTGGGGATGGGCATTCATTTTCTGTTCCAATGGTTTGGTGTCATCGGCTCGACCATCATCTACTCCGCCCTGCTGCTCTCCAGCCTCTATTTCCTGACCAACCTCCAGCCGGTTGAGCTTTGGCACTGGACAGTGGACACGTGGGAGAACTGGCGCGAACGCCGGACCGATCCCGGCTTGGCAACCGGCGGACCTTCCCAAAAAACAATCAAACGCAAAACCAAACGCCTCGAGCACGATCTGGCTAGGCAGAAGAAGGCGATCAAGCAGGAGATCGGCCAAGCTGCCGCGGAATTGGAAGCAGACCAAGGTATCGGCGCCGACCTCAAGCCGATCCCCGAGCCGACCGTTCGCGACCTGAGCGTCTCCGGCAAGAAGCGCCGGAAGAAAGCCGAAGAGGAAGTAGAACCGGAGCCGGACGAAGTCGAGATGGGCGAGGTGATTTCGGCCGAGGAGGTCAAGGCGTCCACCGAAGAGCAACCCACCGAAACCGATACGCCCGACACTGAGGAACCGCAATCAGAGGAATCAAGCGAACCGACCGAGCATGAGGTAGCCAACACCGCCGATATCCTTGGCCAGACAGAGCCGGACGAAACCCCGCCCGACGAGGAGAAGGAGACCGACGCGCCAGCCAAGCTCAAGTTGCCCAAGCGCCTAGCCAAGACCAAGGGACCGACAGCTGTGGCCAAGACACCAAAGGTCGATGGCTACAAACTGCCGAAGTCACAGGTGCTCGATGAGCCGGATGCGCCGAGCGCTCCCACCGAGACCCGCGAGCAACTCCTTGCCAACGCCCGACTACTCAAGGACACCCTGGAGCAGTTCAAGATTGAGGTCAACGAGGGGGACATCACCAAGGGGCCGACTATCACCCGCTACGAACTGCATCCGGCCCCGGGTGTCAAACTTGAGCGAATCACCGGTTTGGCCAATAACATCGCTGCCGCCATCAAGGCTGAGCGAATCAACATCCTCGCCCCGGTGCCCGGCCGCAACACTGTTGGTATCGAGGTCCCCAACCTTGTCAAGACCAAGGTGCTTTTCCGCGACATCGTCGAGTCGCCGGAATGGAGGAACTCCAAGGCAAAAATTCCCCTTGCCTTAGGCAAGGACGTTTATGGCAAGCCGATCGTCGCCGACCTGGCTGAGATGCCACACCTGCTCATTGCCGGCGCCACTGGTTCGGGTAAATCAGTCTGCATCAACTCCATGGTCGCATCGCTCCTATTCCGCTTTACACCGGAGGAACTTCGCTTCGTCATGATCGACCCCAAGGTGGTCGAGTTGCAGATTTATAACGGCCTCCCCCACCTCGCCGCGCCGGTGGTGCACGATCCCAAGAAAGTCATTCTCGCCCTCAAGTGGGTGGTGAACGAAATGGAAAAGCGGTACCAGATTTTTGCCAAGGTCGGCGCCCGCAACATCGCTGGTTTCAATTCCCGCACCATTAAGAAGCCGCTCAAGACCGATCAGGCGGAACTGCCGCTTGACGAAAGCGAAGGTTTTGCCGTCGAGATGGATCAGGAAGTCAGTATTCCACGGGAGGATGACCTCGAGATTCCCGAAAAGCTTAGTTACATCGTCGTCATCATCGATGAGTTGGCGGACCTGATGCTCATGGCCAAAAACGATGTGGAGAACAGCATCGCACGTATCACACAGATGGCCCGCGCCGCTGGCATCCACTGCATCGTCGCCACGCAGCGACCCAGTGTTGACGTCATCACAGGCGTCATCAAGGCCAACATCCCGGCCCGTATTGCCTTTCAAGTTGCGGCCAAGGTGGACTCGCGCACAATCCTTGACGCCATGGGTGCCGACAAACTACTCGGCAAGGGGGACATGCTCTTCCTTCCGCCCGGCACGGCCAACCTCCGCCGCGCACAGGGCTGCCTTGTCACGGATGAGGAAATCAACCGTATTGTTGAAATCGTCAACACTCAGGCCAAACCATGTTACGACACGGAAATGGAGCGCCAACTCGAGGGGCCTGAGAATGGCAAAAGTGGTAACGGTGGCAGCGGCATCGACGAGGACGAGGAAATCGTCCAGCAATGCATCGAGATCATCCGCATCGAGCAAAAGGCTAGCGTCTCGCTCATGCAACGCCGGCTGCGTCTGGGCTACACCCGCGCCGCCCGCATCATGGACGAGCTAGAGGATCGCGGACTCGTCGGCCCCAACCGTGGCGCCGAGCCGCGTGAAATCCTATTCGATGTCGAAGACTAGCTGCCTGGCCAAGCGCTATTTCTTGTACCAATCGCGGAGTCTCACCTCCGAGGCATCGCCGACCAGTTTTTCAAACTTAGCCGTATCGCTGCCCCGGTAGTGGTACGGGTAAACCACCTTCGGCTTGAACTCCCGCACCGCGTCAGCTGCCTGTTCTGGCGTCATCGTGTACGGCAGATTCATGCAGACAAACGCCGCATCGATCTTCTTCAGTGCGCGCATCTCCGGGATGTCCTCCGTATCGCCGCTCACGTACACTCGCTTGCCGCCGAAAGTCATCACGTAGCCGTTGCCTCTACCCTTGTTGTGAAACCGCAGCCGTGCTGGCGTCAGATTGTACATTGGCACCGCATCGATTTTCACATCCAGTTTCTCCATCGACCCGCCATTGGCCAAAGTGGTGATGCTTTTTTTTAGCCCCTCCGGCGCGAGCGCAGCCACGGCCTCGGGAGCGATAACGACCGTCTTCTCCTTCACAATCGCCGCGAGGGTATCCTTATTGAAGTGATCGCCGTGGATGTCGGTTACCAGCACGAGATCCGGCGTACCGTACAACTTGAACGATGCGGCGCCGCCGACCGGGTCAACAAAAACTGCCTTGCCGTTCCACTTGAACACCACTGTGCCATGCCTGACCGGATGCACCTCCAGGTCGCCCTTGGTCGTCTTGATCTTGTCGGCGGCTTGAGCCGTAAGTGCGCCGGCCAAAGCCACTTCAAAAATGAATCGAGTCATTGTTTTCATGTTGAGAAAGTCAAAAAGGAGTCCAACTCAAGCCTGCCGCTCGGCCATGAATCGGCGGCGCAGGCACATGGTCAGCGCGATGCCTATGGGCAACAAAAACAGGCTGAGTTGCTGCCCCGGCTTGACCCAGCCAAACCACAGTTGCTCGACCTGGTAGTCACCCCGGAAAAACTCGACGACAAAGCGGTTGATCGAGTAGCCCGCGAGGTAAAGGCCGAACACCTGGCCGTCAAACCGTTTGTGCCGATACAACCAGGCTAGGCCGCCGTAGAGGGCCACGTTCAACAGCGCAGAATAAACCTGCGTCGGGTGGACATGCAACGAGTGCGCGGCGTCGGTTGGCGCTTGGCCAAGTGCATTGAAGGCTGGACTGTCCGCCGGAAATTGAATGGCCCACGGCAGGTCGCATGCGGTTCCGAAACAGCAGCCGAACATCAGGCAGCCCAAGCGGCCCAGCGCGTGGCCAAGCGGGATACTCGGGGCAAAGGCGTCGGCGATTTTCCAGAAGGGCTGTTTACCGTGCAGCCGGATATACAGAATCACCGCCATCGCAGCGCCGATGAAGCCGCCGTAAAACACCAGCCCGCCGCTCCGAAAATCGAGCACCTGCCAGAGCGGACTACCGGCATATTGGTCATCCCAGTAGGTGAGTACGTGCATTGCCCGGGCGCCAAGCATCCCTGCAATGATAATCCACACACCGAGATCGGAGATAACCTTGCCGTCAAGCTTGTCGAAGACGCACCGGCGGCTAGCTGTCCACAGCCCGGCGAGGAAACCACCGGCCACAAGGATGCCGTACCAGTAGATTGCAAAGCCGCCGATCTTGAAGGCAACGGGATCCATTGCGCCGTTCAGCGAATGGTGTTGGTGACCACAGTCTGAACTGGCACGCTTTCATCCACTAGGCCGGGTGGCAGCGGTGGCCTGAGCTCATTCCCGAAACCAGGCGGCAGCGGCGGCATCTGTGTCACGAGAGTCCGCCACTTTTTTCGCTCGGCATTGGTCATGCCATTCCAGCGCTCGGTGTTGCGGAAAAAACCGGCGCGTTCAGCCTGGGACATGCCAGCCAGCTTTTCAAACGACCGCATGACCAACTCCCGCTGAGCGCGGGACATGGCCTTGAATTGATCAAGGGTGGCATCCATCTTGGCGAGCTCTTTGCGCGTGAGGTGGCCCAAGGCGCGTTCCTGTTCAGCTTTGGGCAGATCAAAGAACTGGTGAAACTGGCGGGTTATCCGGCGGCGTTCCGTCCTCGGTTTTTCGCGCCAGGTCGTGATGCGCCCATCGAGTCCCTGACGCAGACGGGACGGCATTTTTTCCATGTGGTTCGTTAGCGCGACACGGGACTGGCGGCCCCGTCCAAAACTGGATAGATAGCGGAAAAACGATTCGTTCCTGAGCAGATCAGCGCGGACTTTGGCGTCCAGCTTGTCCCAGCCGGTCAACCGCCGCTCGATGTCGGTACGGAATCGTTCTGGCACAGAGGCCAACCGCTTGGCCCGATCGGCCTTCGCCGTTTTCATGAGCGGCATCAGGTGCCAGCGAAAATCCAGCGCATCGAGCTTGCGATTGCGCTCGGCCTCCGTCATGGCGGCGTATTCGTGGACCTTGGCCTGCAAAAGCTCGCGATGACGCTTGGAGGAAATCTTGAACTCACCCACCGCCGCCTCGCGTTCGGTCTTGGGCAGCAAGACGATTTTTTTAAAGACGGCAAACGGCGAGTCGACAGCCAGCGCACCGGTCGTGGCTCCCATCGCCAGAACCGGCAGAAGTAGCAAGCGGGCAACTGTGACTCGCAATTTCATGGGGTTACTTAAGGGCGGCCCAGAGTTCCTCGTCGATCGGGTCGGCCTGTTGGATGGCCTCGATGGCCTCGAAGTCACTCAACAACCCGGGGACCATCTCGGCGATGGCTGCTACCTCATGCAGGCTTGCAGCCATCTCCGCCCGGTTCAGGGTGAGGTGCGACTGGTAGCCGACGCCACCGATGACCATCGCGAGCGCCGCTGCGGCAGCGATTTGGATGGGACGAAATTGCGGGGCGAGGAGCTTCCGCCACCACGCTTGGCCAAGCGCATGGCGGGTGGCCTCGGTTCGGCGGACTTTGTCCAGCACGCGAGCGGTGAAATTGGTCGCCACCGGGGCATCAGGCAGCGCGACCAGCAGACGGTCCAGTGCTGCCCACGCGTCCTGCTCGTCAGGGTTCGCTGCCAGCCAATGCTCCAGCTTAGCCAACTCGGCATCGGTTAAGTCACGCGTGTGCACCGTTTGCAACAGGTTCTCAAACTCGGGTTGGTTCATTATCGCCTTTCCTTAAAAACCAAGGTCACACAAAAGTTTTGCCATCGGGTCATTTTTTTTGCCATTCGCCTGACTTCAGGTACGGTTTCAGGCGGCTTTTGAGCACCGACCGGCCTCGAAAAATGATCGATTTTACTGCCGTCAGAGAGATTCCGCCCATCACATCGGCAATTTCCTCGTAACTGACACCGCCCTCACGACAGAGCAGCAGCGCGGTACGCTGTTTCTCCGGCAGATCCATCAGAGCCTCCTCGACCTTGGCACACAGTTCGGCACTGAGAGTGGCATCAGCAGGGATCGGGCTGGCGGCATCCTCCACCACGCGCAGCGGCTGGGATTCGTTGTCGGGACGCGGCTCATCAAGTGAGTCGGCCGGATGCCGCGTGCGCCGCCGAATCTCGTTCAGACCAAGGTTGCGGGCGATGGTGAAAAGCCAGGTGGTGAACTTGCTGGCCACCTCATAGCGTTCGCGGGTTTTCCAGACCTGGATAAAGACGTTCTGAGCAATGTCCTCCGCCTCGTCGAGGTCGTTGATCAGCCGGTAAATCAGGTTCATCACCGGCTGCTTAAACTTCTCCACCAATTCCTCATAGGCCGACAAGTCTCCCCCTTTCACCCTCAACATCAGGGCCACATCGGGATCGTTCCTGTCAACCATACAGCAAAAATCTAAGTTACGCTTGGCCAAGCGGCAAGGTTACGAGTGAAGGAAATAGCGCCTGGCCAAGCGGAATTGTTTCGACCGCCGAGCGCGGCTAGACTCCCGCCACGTGCCGCAGAACACTACAGATCAACCCAACGCAACGGAGTTGATAAACATCCCCAATGACAGCACCCCTGCCAGGGAACTGTCGGGACTGAAGCGGTATCTAAAGACAGAATCGGCCCGGCTTCAGGAGTGGCACCGTGATGGCGGCGGCGGTCGCGAGGTGTGCCTTGGCCGGTCGCGGATGATCGACACACTGCTCCGGACGCTGTTCGAGTGGACGCTGGCAAGCCTCAAGCTGCCCGGCAACGCGCGCAAGCTCAAGGTTTCACTCGTCGCAATTGGCGGCTACGGGCGCGAGGAACTCAGCCCTCACAGCGACATCGACATCATGCTGTTGCACAACGGCTCGGCGCCGAGCCTGACCCGCATTTACAGGCATCCTCTTCTAGAGAAGCTCACCGGCACCGGCGGCTTGATCTATACGCTTTACGACCTCGGCCTGAAGGTCGGCCACTCGGTGCGCAACATTCAGGATGCGGTCAACATCGCCAACGACGACATGAAAACCAAGACGTCGCTGATCGAATCGCGCCTCATTACCGGCGACACCGCGCTGTTTGAGCGGTTCTGCAAGCGACTAGAGGCCAAGTGCGTCCGCAACCATGTCGATGACTACCTGCAGATGCGCATCGGCGACCAGGACAAGCGCCGTGTGAAGTTCGGCAACTCCGCCCTGCTGCAGGAGCCGAACATCAAGAACGGCTGCGGCGGCCTGCGCGACTACCAAAATCTGCTGTGGATGACCCACTTCAAGTACGGCACGCGCACCCTAGAGCAACTCGAGGCTCAGGGAATGATCCGCCCGAAGAACCGCATGCAACTCGACGTCGGCTACGACTTCCTGCTCCGCACCCGCAACGAGTTGCACTATCAAACCACGCGACTGGTGGACGACATGCCCAAGGCGCTCCAACCCAGGGTCGCCTGGCATCTCGGCTACAAGAACCGTTCACCGGCGCGCCGACTCGAGGAGTTGATGCGCGATCTATACACGCACCTGCGGGCGATCCACCTCATCACCCGCATGGTCGAGCGCCGCCTGGCCCTCCGCCCCAAGAACATCCATCGTCTGCCTTCGTTTCGCACCCTGTTTGGCGGCGGCAAAAAAGAGGAGTCGATCGATGGCTTTAAAATCATCAACGGCGAACTGGTGCCGACCTCATCGCGTATTTTCAAGGATCAACCGCGACGACTCATGCGTGTATTTCTGTATGCACAACAGCGCGGCCTTGAGTTTCATCCCGACCTCACGCAGCTACTGCGCGACAACGCCCCGCTGGTGGATGACGAATTCATTCACGACGCCGAAAACCATGAGACATTTCTCGAGATTCTCAACCAGCGTGGCAATGTCGCCCCCGCTATGCGTGCCATGCACGAGATCGACTTGCTGGGGCGCTACATCCCCGAGTTCGGCCGCATGACCTGCCTTGTGCAGCACGAGTTTTTTCATGCCTACGCGGCGGACGAGCACACGCTCGTCTGCCTCGAGAAACTCGACCAGATCTGGGATGCGGACAAGCCGCCATTCTCACACTACACCCACATCCTACAGGACATCGACCTGCCTTACCTGCTCTACCTGGCCTTGTTTTTGCACGATGCCGGCAAGGGCATGGAAAGCGGTGACCACGTCAGGGACGGCATGCTGGTGTGCCAGAAAGTCGGCGCGCGGCTTGGACTCAATGCGCGCCGCCTGGCCAGGCTGAATTTCCTCGTCGAGAATCACCTACTCATGGCCGAGGTGTCGCAGCGGCGCGACATCGACTCACCGACGGTTATTCACCAGTTCGCCAAGACAGTTCAGGACGAGGAAAACCTGGCCATGCTCACCCTGCTGACGTTCGCCGACTCACTGGGTACCAGCGACAACCTGTGGAACGATTTCAAAAATACGCTGCTGAAAACCTTGTACCACCTTGCCGGTCGCCGTCTTACCAGTGGCAAAGATTACAAAAAGGCTGAGGCAGAGCACTTGGCTAAACTCAAGCAGGAGGCACACGAACAGTTGCCGCTGAAGATTTCCGGCGAGGAACTCGAGGCCCACTTCGAGCACCTCACGCCGCGATATTTCCGCACCCACTCCCTGAAGCATATTCATATTGACCTCACGCAGGTCAATCGCTTCCTCAAGCGAGTGGTCAACGGCACCGGCACAAAAGTGCTTGAGCCAATCATCGCCTGGCACAACCAGCCGGCACGTGGCTATACCTCGGTGAAGATTTGCACATGGGATCGGCCGGGACTCTTCACCACGATTTCTGGGGCATTGGCCGCAACGGGTCTGAACATTTTGAGTGCGCGGGTATTTTCGCGAGGTGATGGGATCATCATCGACACCTTCTTTGTCCTGAACGCCCGAACCGGCGGCTTGGTCAAGCGGCTAGAACGCGACACATTCAAAAAGTTGATCACTCAGGCGCTGTTGTCCGACGAGTCGCCTGAATTCGAGTCACAGATCGAAACATTGGCCAAGCCCAGCACATCAGCAGAATGGCAACTGCCAACACGCATCCGCATCGACACCCACTCGGCCAAGTCGCGTACTATCGTCGAGGTCGAGTCCGAGGATCGGTTGGGCCTGTTGCATCGCATATCCAAAGTACTCACGCGACACGGACTGAGTATTCATGTGGCGCGCATCAGCACCGAGAAGGGCGCCGCAATCGATACATTCTACGTCCGATCCGCCCTCGGGAAAAAGCCAACTGACAAAGCGCTGCTCAAACAAATCCAGTCCGACCTCGAAGCCGAACTAAATTAGCGTTTCAGTGCTGGAAGCCCATAAAACTTCAGAGCGTTCTTGAAGAAAAATTTCTCTCGGACTGCACGGCTCTTATCCGCAAAGAACCCATTCACAACTGCAAGGTATTCACCGTAGGTGCCACCGCGCATGGTCACCGGCCAGTTACTGCCGTAGATCAGACGGTCTTCGCCGAACGCCTTCCACAACAAATCAAGTTCTGGTTTGTAGAAGGACAGATTCTTTGGAGAGGGCCGGCGGTGTGATTGCTGGAACAAGCCGGAGATTTTGCAGTTTACGTTTAGGTTCTTCGCCACTTTTTGGACAGCTGCAATCCATTTCGGATCGGCCGGTTTACCTTCAATGTCTGCCCCAGCCACGTGGTTTATCAAAATCTTTAACTTGGGCAAACGCTTGGAGATCATGTCAACGTCATCAAGACTGTATTGAAACATCAAAACATCGAGCGTCTGATTCATGTCGGACAGCAACTGGAGATCGCTCCACACTGCCTCGTTTTCAAAGAAATTATCGCCACCGGGCCTCTCGCGCATGCGAATACCAACAAAACGCGCATCCTTCGACAACTCGGTCAGGTGCTTTTTGAAATCCGGTGTTCCAATTTCAAGGCTACCGACCAACCCGATGTAACGATCTGGATCGTGCTTCACCAAGTCGAGCACCCACTGGTTGTCTGGAATCCATTTGCTCGCTTCGACGATAACCGTGGCGTTTATACCGTTCTCATCCGACACCTTGTCGAAATGTTCGGTGAGTACCGGTCGATACAAAACCTTGTCTTCCTTCGGTGGCCAAGGCAGGCCCTGCGCCCGGTTGGTGTCGTACAAATGAATGTGCGTGTCGATGATCGGGATATCGGCACTCTTTTGGTAGGTCGCACAACCGGCCAGAAACACCGATGTCAAAACGAGAACTATCAGTTTCTTCATGTGAAAAATGAACTAAACATCCTTGGTCAAGCCGCTCATCGGCGATTCCGCGTCGGCAAACTCCTCCACTCCAACACCCATTCGTTGCATCGTCGCCAAATGATATTTTGAGAGAGAGTAGTTTTTCCGGTATTTAAGGAATCGACCATTTTTAATCGTGCCACCACCGCCACCTGCAAACACCACTGGCAGATTCTCCTCACCGTGAGCATGACCGTCCCCAAGACTAGAACCGTAAAGGAGCATAGAGTTTTCGAGTAGAGTGCCATTGCCTTCGTCTATGCTCTTCATTTTACCGAGCATATAGGCAAACTGTCGGTTGTGCCAGGCGGTGATCACATTGTACATGTCGCGTTTTTCAGAAACGGTCTTCCAAGAATTGACGCCGTCATCGTCCTCGGTCTTGCCACTGATATCACGGTAGTGCGACAGCGCATGCCAAGTGCCCCGAACACCATCAATGAAATCAAAGTATCGGTTGCTCTGCCCATGATCCAGCATCAACGAACCCACACGCGTTGCTCCCGACCAAAAGCCAAGCACCATCAAATCCATCATGGTGCGCATATAATCCTCGTGACTATCCGGAATGCCCAACTGAGGTCGTTTAAACTCCACCCCTTTCACTTGGGAAAGCGCGGATTTATCGGCTTGTTTTTCGGCAAACTCCATCCTGCGTTCAACTGCACGAAGCGACTCCAAATACTCATCAATCTTTTGTTGATCTATACGACCAACGCGCCGCTTCAAACTCTTTGCTTGGCCATTGACCAAGTCAATCACGCCCTTGTCAGTGACACCATCGCTGGCTTTGCGAAACATCCGGTCATAGATTGTCCGTGGATTGGTATCACGAGTCGCCGGCAGTTTTTCGCCTACCCACGAAATGGTATTGCGCGGCAAGCTATTAGAGAAATAGCCCTCACCTTTCATCGACATATCGAGAGACGGCAGCATCGTGTCTTTGCCAACCTGACGCGCGATAATCTGGTCGACCGACGCGCCTCCGGCACTCACGCGCGAACCGCTATAAGAACCCCCGGTCAGCCAAGTCGCCGTACCGGCTCCGTGACCATTGCCGCGTGGCGTCCAAATGTTTCGAGCAACCAAAATGTCTTCCTTGAATGGCTCGAGGTCCTTCATCCACTTGTTCAGTTTCAAAAGCTCGCCATCGCCCCCAACCTTCTCAGGTTCCCAACCGCCCTTGGCCACGCCGTTGGGGAAATAAAGATAACCAACACGCAGCTTCGGCCGCTTCGGCGTCACTGCCAACGCCGACAGCGGCTGCATCGCTTCAAGCCATGGCAGAGCCACAGCTGCGCCCACTGCACGAAGCACGGTTCTTCGAGAGATTTGCCAAGATTTAGCCATTTTTCACTACTTCCTTCGATTCGTTGTCCGGTTCCACCCGGTTTTTGCGGAACTGAAAGGGGTAACTTTTCACCACCTCACGCACCAGTGTTTGCATCCGGTAACCGTCTTTTTTGAACGTCGCGAGGATTTTACGCACTGCAGGCTCATCGTAATACTCGAGTTGCCTGCCAAGCCCGTAGGAAAGCATTTTACGGATCACCTGACGAGCCAAGTCGTCCAACTTCTCAGCAAGGATCACCTCGCGTAAACCAACCGGTCCCTCGAATTCTGTGCCACTCGGCAGTTTGCCCTTGGCATCAATCGTGCGGCCGCGGCTCTTGGTTCGCCACCGACCAAACCAATCGTAGTTTTCCAAAGAAAAACCAAGCGGATCCATCTCACGATGGCAGGAGTTGCAGCGTGAATCCTTGCTGTGCATCTCAAGTTTTTGGCGGAAAGTGAGTTTGCGGTTTTCCTCAATTTCCTCGTCCAGTTCACCGACATCGGGCGGCGGCGGCGGCGGCGGCGTGCCGAGTAGCGAACTCAAAATCCACTCCCCACGGCGAATCGGACTCGTACGATGTGGCGATGAGGTCACCGCCAATACCGATGCTTGGCCAAAGAGACCGTAGCGCCGTTTGTCCGTGTGCGACACCCGACGCATCTCCGTCCCTTTAACGCCTTTCAATTTGTAAAACTTGGCTAACTCCTCGTTCACAAAAGTATTCTTCGAATCGATTAGGTTTTTCAGAGGACGATTCTCCCGAACAAGTGCTGTAAAAACCATCGCCGACTCCTTTTTCATCGCTGCCATCAACGTGTCGGTACACCAAGGATTGTCAATGGGATCTAGCCGCACGCGCACTCCCAACGCGTCAAAGCCAAGCCACTGCGCTGCGAATACGCTACCCAGAGTTCCCGCCTTAGGATCGGCAAGCATGCGGGTGACCTGCTCCGCGAGCACCCCCGGCTTGGCCAAGCGCTTCTCGGCGGCGAGTTGGAACAGTTCATCATCGGGCATACTAGCCCAAAGATAGTATGACAGCCGACAGGCCAGCTCGTAGTCGCTGACCTGATACGACTCATCTGTGTCCTGGGCAATTTCCGACTTCAGTAGAAACGCAGGTGAAACCAAGGCAGCCCCAAGTGCTCGACGGATTGCCATCTCAAAGCTTTCACCCGCCTTTCGCGAACGAGCATAAACCCCGTGAAGTTCTTTCGCTTCATCTTCAGTCGGTGGTCGCCGAAACGCACGAAGCATAAAGCGGTCGATAATTTTCCACGCTGCCTCTCTTTCAGTAATCTTCCCGCTTGGCCAAGCGACAAAAACGGGCGAGTCCGCGCTCGGTTTGCTATCCAGCGGCACCGCCGCTTCAACCGCCTTGTCAACCGCGCTAAGATAGCGTTCCATCAAAATTGGCTGCAGAAAGAGGGTGTTCGCGCTGTTCTCGAACCCGCTTGTTCCACTAAGATCGATCGGGAAATCAGCAACCAAATTCAGGTCCAAACCCAGCAGGTCGCGCAGCGTGTTGCTGAACTCGATATGCGTCAGTCGACGAACCGGCTCATAACCAGGATTGTCAACCTGGCTGTAGTCAAAGTGGTTAATTTCCGAGTCGAGCCAATTCAGCAACCGCTTCCTCTCCTCCGGCTTGGGTTGCGGTTTTTTCTTAGGCGGCATATCACTATTTTCGACCCGCGCGATGACCGTTTTCCACAAATCGATATTCTTGACCAGCGGCTTGGCCCCCAGCGCCGCCTCTAAGTTCACCTCCCCTTTTTGCGCATCGGAATCGTGGCAATCGAGACAGTAATGCTCGATCAGGGCTGATCCCGTATGCTCCACGGCGGACAAGCCATTGGCCAAACAAAGCCAAGTCGCTGCAGCAAGAATCACTAATTTGCTTTGTTTACTGTTGATCACTTTCACAACTCCACCAACGCAAGATCATCCGCACTTGGCCAACCGATGGCGAGGCTGAGATCATTATTCCTTCACCGAACGGGCAAACGAGTTTGCCTTTAGGTCGCCGGCCTTGATCACATGTGGACTCTCCGCAGCAACCTCTTGCCAAGGCCCTATAATCGAATCGGCCAACTGTATTTGGCCAAGATGACTAGAAAAATCTGCTCAAATCACATAGTCCAATGGATTCACCAGTGGACCCTGCAAATCGCGCACACGATCGCACATATGCGCCACCGTCACCCCCTCCAGTACGCCTACGATAGCATCGCGCACCTCCTGCATCACGCTGCGGATCGCGCACTTGTCCTCGTCGGGGCAGGAACAGCGCTGATAATAATTCACACTCACGCACCCCACGGGAGCCAACGGCCCCTCCAAATGCCGGATGATATCAGCCAATGAAATCTGATCCGGCCCGCGTTGCAGCCTGTAGCCACCGGCTACACCACGCTTGCTTTGCACAAAACCAGCCGACTTCAAATCGTTGAGAATCTGCTCCAGAAACCGGCGTGGAATATTCTGCTGCTGCGCAATATCCTTAATTCGAATCACACCGGGGCCGTGGTTCATTCCCATGACCAACAATGCGCGCAAAGCATACTCTCCTCGTTGGGACAGTTTCATGCCGAGGGAAAACTAGAATCCCGACTGATTGAGTCAAGTATTGTTTGGAAGTATAAAAACCCCAAAATCGCCTATTACTTAGCGATTTCTATCAACTCGATTTCATAGCCCTCGGGAGCATCGATGAAGGCAAAGCCACCGCCGGTCTCCTTCATTGTCGGGCCATCGGAGTATTCCATCCCTAGCGTGGCCAGGTGTTTGCCGAATTCTTCTAAGCTATCGACCTCGAAGGCCACATGCGTGAGATCCTCCTGCACCTCCACCGGGCCGCTCGAGGGGTAATGACAAATCTCAATGGTCTCCTCGCTCTCGGGCGCCTTCAGGAAGGCCAACTCGGAGCCGCGCGGTGACTTGTGCCGACGCACCTCCTCGAGTCCAAGGACGTTTTTATAAAAATCAACGGTCTTCCCCAGATCGTTGACTCGGTAGCGAGTGTGCAACAGTTTTTTTGCCAAAGCCATAACGCGGCTTACCCTATCAAGCCGACTGGGTCGAGCCAAGCGCGGGCCAGCTTGTCATCTGGGCTGACCGAGGGTAGGTTCACCCACATGCACCACCAATGGATTTGTCCCGCGATCGTCGCCGCCTTTTTTGCGTTTGGCCACTTTCCCCCCGCGCTTGGCCAACCAACCACCAACGCCAAGGGCGTCCGAGCTGATCCCGAGAATCCGCGCTATACACACCGCGCGCAGCACAGCCGCGACGGCATTGGCAAATTCTATATGGGCCGCGAGATCGCCCACGTGATGGGGCACCTTGGTGCCGGCTGGCTCGAGCGCCCATCGCGCGAGGTCGAGGAAAAACCGCAGACACTCATCCGCTCGCTCAAGCTCAAGGCCGGCGACAACGTGGCGGACATCGGCGTCGGCACTGGATACTTCGCGCGACGCATCGCCCGAGTCATCGGCCCTAAGGGCACAGTGTACGGGGTGGACATCCAGCCAGAGATGCTTGAGCTACTCGCACAGAACCTTGGGAAGCTCGGGATAAAAAATGTAAAAGGCGTGCTCGGCACGATCAAAAATCCCAACTTACCGACCAACACCATCGATCTCGCGTTAATGGTCGACGTGTACCACGAGTTTTCACACCCGCACGAGATGCTGCAGAACCTCTGCCGCGCACTAAAGCCGGGAGGGCGAATCGCGTTCGTCGAGTATCGGATGGAGGATCCCAACGTGCCGATCAAGCTGCTGCACAAGATGTCGCAACTGCAGGTGATGAAGGAGGCTACGCCGCACCCGCTCGAGTGGGTACAGACAATTTCCGTGCTCCCCCGTCAACACATCATCGTCTTCAAGAAAATTGCCCCAGAGACAAAATTGCAATAGTGGTAGAATTAAACGCAGAGGATACGTTGTTCGGTTTTCACTACCTCTCCCCCTTGACCAAGCTTAGCCAATAAGCCGGAAACTGTTTGCTGTTGACCGGGCAACACCAAGCCGGGAGCGAATTCGGCAAGTGGAGCCAGGACGAACGAACGCTTGTGAGCTTCCGGATGGGGCAAAATCAGGGTTGGCATATTGCGCGTCTCAGTGCCAAAGGCAATCAGGTCGAGGTCGATCACGCGCGGCGCGTTGGCTAAGCCGGAACGGGTGCGGCCCAGTTTGCTCTCTAGCGCCAATAGATTATCGAGCAGTGACTCCGGCGTGGTCACAGATTTCGGCCGGAGGCCAAGCGCTGCGTTGAGGAACGGCGGTGAACCCGGCGGACAATCTACCGGCGCGGTACGCCAAAGCGACGAGCCAAGCGCCAAGCCCGTCGACCAGCCGGCGATCTCGGCGGCGGCATCGCTCAACGTCGCTGCGGCGTCGCCGAGGTTTGCACCCAGCGCCACATAGGCCATCAGCGATTTGTCGCTCACGCGCTTGGTTTTGCCGTGACCCACCGACCGGCGCAACCCGAATCCGACACGAGCGTTGACACTTGGCCCCGACCGCATAGCGTCTTGCGCCGTGAGTGTAAGGGTAAAAATTTGCGGCATCACGTCAATCGACGATGCTCAAGCGGCGGTTGAGGCCGGTGCGGATGCGCTAGGTTTCATGTTTTACAAGCCCAGTCCGCGTTACCTCACTCCGGAAGAAGCTGGTGCGATCATCCGTGAATTGCCCGCTCACGTGGCTAGGGTCGGCGTGTTTGTCGATGCCGACGAGGCGACCATCCGCAACACCGCCACCACGGCCGGACTGGACACGCTGCAATTTCACGGTAACGAGCCACCGGACTTTTGCACGCAGTTCGAGCTCCGAACGATCAAGGCGTTTCGAGTGAAAGATGGTGAATCGCTTGGCCAGTTGGCCGACTACAGGACCGATGCGTGGCTGCTGGACAGTTATGTGCAAGGCGCACTCGGGGGCACCGGCGAACGGTTCAACTGGGATTTGGCTCTGACGGCCAAGCGGCTTGGCCACCCGATCCTGCTTGCAGGCGGGTTAACGCCGGACAATGCCGGCGAAGCAGTTGAACAAGTAGTGCCGTTCGGGCTCGATGTGTCGAGCGGCGTCGAGGCGGCTCCCGGCCGAAAAGATGCCGCAAAAGTGGCCACTCTCATCGCCAACGCCAAGGGCTGTTCTACCGCCGATGGGCTCTGGACCGAGTATTGAGTTTTTATAGCGATTTAGTAACCTCGCGCTGTCTCGGCGCGTAATGACAGCAGCTTGTTTTCCCGGGGCACTCCGTCACTAACCATGAACCTGATCTACTTCAAGACAACGGCCGCGAGCCTGACCGCATTCATATTGTACACCACGGTCTCGGCCGTGGACAAAAAGCTTACGCTCGAAGAGTTGTTCCCAACCGACCGCGTGCTCGATGTGCAAATCACCGTTGCCGAGAAGGACTGGGACAAGATTCGCCACCAATCGCGCGACTTCGTTTCGGCGTTGCACGAGAAGCGAAAAACGGAACCGATCGACGGCCCGTACGACTACGTCAACGCCGACATGACGATCGACGGCGTGAAATTTGAAAAGGTCGGGCTCCGAAAAAAGGGATTTATCGGCTCGCAGAGCAGCAGCCGGCCGTCGCTCAAGATCAAGCTGAACCACACCGACAAAGAGCAGGCCATTGGCAAACTAACGAGCCTGACGATGAACAACAACAAGCAGGACAGCACCATCGTGAGCCAATATATGGGCTATTCGCTTTTCAACGCCGCCGGGTCGCCGGCGTCGCGCTGCGCATTCGCAAAGGTGACAGTCAATGGCAAGAATCTTGGCATCTACTCGCACGTGGAGTCGATGCGCAAGCCGCTTCTGGCGCGGGCGTTCGGCGATAACAACGGCACGCTTTATGAGGGCACGGTAGTCGATTTTTACGAGGGCTGGGAGGGAAGCATTGAGCACAAGCGCGGCGACGACAAGCCAGGCCGTGAAAAAATCCGACAACTGATCCAACTGCTAGAGAACGATAAGGTGAGCGAGGAAGCCATCGGCAAACTTGTCGACCTCGATTCATTTTACCGGTACTGGGCCATCGAGGGACTGCTCGGTTTTTGGGATGGCTACTCCGGAAACTCGAACAACTTTTTTATCTATCTCAATCCGAAGACAGACCGGTTCCACTTCATCCCTTGGGGGGCGGACGCGCTGTTCCGCAAGCGCGGCATGCTCAACTTCGAATTTCGCGCGCCGATTTCGGTCAAGACCAAGGGCCGGGTCGCCTATCGCCTATACCAACTGCCGGAAGGCCGTGAACGTTATCGCAAGACTCTCCACGGCCTGCTCAAGGAGCACTGGAACGAGAAAAACCTGCTCGCCGAGTGCGATCGGATTGAGGCCCTGATCAAGCCACATCTCAACCGCGAACAGAATCGCTTTAGCCGCTCACTGGACGGTACACGTGATTTCATCGAGGCACGACGACGGGATATAATGAAGGAAACAGAGGACGCAATGCCAACATGGCGCAAGGAACCCAAGCCACCGCCTGTCATCGCCGCCATCGGTAAAATCAAGGCCAAGTTCTCCGCAACGTGGATGGAGGATTCCCCACGCGAACGTACAAACATTGGCAAGGTGGAACTCAGACTGTCCATGGGCGGTAGGGAGGTCTCGCTGAAGGATGCTGGCGTACATGCGTCATGGACCGGAAGCTTCGGCCGCAGCAGCAAGCCGTCCGTGCGAATCGTGGCGACGCGAGTCGACAACGACAAGCAGGTGTCGTTCGATCTCGGGATGGAGGAGGACACTTTCCATGCAGGCAACGACATTCAATCCGGCGGCGTGTTGAAAGAGGGCCGCGGCTTTTCGTTCGGACCGCTCGGCATGCAATTCATCGGCGGTAAAACCAGGCTCACCTCCGCCGGCATGCAGGAAGGTGACAAGGTTGAGGGCGAGTTCGAGGGCGACGTGATGAAACTTATCGGAATGGGCCGCTGACCGCCGCTTGGCTGAAAGCTAAATGGCTACCCAGTCTTGCCGCAGCAGGCGCTACCGCGTTGGCCGCCGTGTTGGCGCAACAACCTGACAATCTCTTCACGCACATTTCGTTGGCCCTCGTTCTCCATGAAACCGGGAGTAAGGGCAATGTCCAGCGCCGATCTCGAACCGGCCGTCTCGGCATTGATCCGCACGCCGTTCTTTAGCAACCACTCCACTGCAGCTACTTGATTGCCCACAACCGCCAGGTGTAGCGGCGCCCAGCCGTCCTGATTCAACACGTTGAGGTCAATGCCCTTGGCCAAGGCGGCCTTAAGCGGCTCCACCTGACCAAGCTTGGCCGCCTGCCAGACGTTCGTTTCCTCCCCCTGATCAAGCGACAATTGCGGCGCTGCCAAGTCGTTTCCGCAGCCGATCAACAACAGCACCATAAATCCGCTTGGCCATGAGCATTTCATTTCGTCTCCAATATTTTGCGGACGATCTCCTCACCGATCGCCAGCGATGCGGTCGCCGCCGGGCTGGGCGCGTTGAGCACATGTAGGGCCGCCGGCCGTTGGATCAGACAGAAATCCTGTATCAAGTTGCCCTCCCGCGCCATCGCCTGTGCGCGCACACCCGCGCCGCCCGGCTCAATATCGGTCACACGGATGATTGGCACGAGCTTTTGAAGCGCCTTGCAGAAGCGCCGTTTGCTCAACGACTGCCACAACTCAAGCGCGGTCATTCTCGGGTATTTCACGACGAAACGCCACAGGCCGGAATAAGTCACCGCATCCCACAGGTCGCGCACGTTGACGTCGGTCTTGCGATAACCCTCACGCGCAAAAGCCAGTACAGCGTTCGGGCCGGCCTCGATACCGCCGTGGATCAACCGCGTGAAGTGCACACCCAGAAATGGGAACTGAGGATCGGGCACAGGATAAATCAAGTGGCGCACTAACCCTTCGCTGCCCTCGACGAGTTTATAGTACTCGCCACGAAACGGAACGATTCGCGTCTCGCGTTTCTCGCCGGCCAACCCGGCGACACGGTCGCAATGCAGTCCGGCGCAGTTTACGAGGTACCTGCCAGCGAACTCACCCTTGGGCGTCGTTGCGATCCACTCGCCACTGCGCTGCTTGAGCCGCGTAACGCGAGCGCCGGTTTGCACGTCGCCGCCGTTGGCCGTGATGCGGCGCTTGAGTTCGCTGCAAACTGCCGGATAGTCAACGATTCCCTCCTGCGGCACACGCAGCGCAGCGATGCCACCGACGTTCGGCTCGCGCTCGAGCATTGCCTCACGCCCAAGAAACTCTATGCCTTCAAGTCCGTTTTGCCGGCCGCGCTCCTCGAGTTTGCGCAATCGCTCCAGCTCGGTGTCGTTGCACGCCACAACCAGTTTACCGCAGACCTCGTGATCGATGTCGGCCTCACGGCAAAACTCGACCATTTGCCGAATACCGCGCACGGCGAGGATAGCCTTGATCGATCCCGGTTTGTAATAGAGGCCACAGTGCAATACGCCGCTGTTGTGACTACTTTGGTGGCTTCCAACTTCCGGTTCCTTTTCCAGTACGCAAACGCGGCTTCCCGGCTGCATGGTTTGCAACCGCCAAGCCGTCGCCAGGCCAACAACGCCTCCACCGATGACAAGGTAGTCCGTTTTCATCCGGGCACCCAACCGCGATCGACGAGTATCTCCTGCCCAGTCACCGCGCGGCTAGAATCACTCGCGAGGAACAACGCCACGTCGGCGACTTCATCCGGCTGATTGAGATCCGGGATGCATTGTTCCCTGCGAATCTGGCGCTTGACCGCCGGGGTGACATGATCGCTGAGTTGCCGCTCGGTCATTATCCAGCCCGGCGAAATGGTATTCACGCGAATCCGCCGATGCCCCAGTTCACGGGCCAGCGATCGCGTCAACCCGATCGCCGCTGCCTTGGTAGCGACATAGGCACTCATGTTCACCGGCGCGGTATAAAACGTGATCGACGAAAAGTTGACGATCGACGCCCCCTTGGCCAAGTGCAGCGACGCCTCGCGGCAGACTAGAAAATAGGCCCGAATATTGATGGCAAAAAGATCATTCCACGCCTTCGAAGTGACGTCTTCAAGGGCGATGCGCGGGTCGCACGCGGCGTTATTGATGAGCACGTGAATGTCGCCATGCCGCTTGGCCACACGTGCCACCCAGCGCTTTATCTCGGCCTCGCTGGTGAGGTTAACCTTGGCAAATTCAGCCCGGTCGCCCAGGCGCTTGGCCAGGCGCGCACCGGCCTTCTCGTCCAAGTCACAAAAGCAAACCACAGCTTCCTGCACGTGGAATGCCTCGACCATCGCCCGGCCAATACCGTTGGCCCCGCCGGTGATCAATACCAAACGACCGGCGAGTTCGTCGTACACAGCCATCGTGTAACACTAAAGTGCCGGGGCGACGGAGGCTTTCATTTTGTCGAGTCCAATCCTCGCGGCCTCGAGAGCGTCCATCGCCCAGTATTCGCGATTGAACAACTCGAGTGACAATACCGGCGCCGCACCGACCTGCAAAAAGCCTCTCGTGATGTCGGCGATCGGCGCGATACCGTCGCCGGGGAACACCCGATGCTGGTCGCCAATTTTGTCCAGCGGCGGGTCGGCCGGATAATCGTTCCAGTGAAAATGCTGCAACGCCTGCGGGCCGAGCATCTTCAGCCCGGCGAAATCAGAGCCGCCCTTGTACGTGTGATAAACGTCACCCAAAAAACAGGCGCTCGGGTGGCCTGCCTCAATCGCGATGTAAATAGCCGTGCTCACGCGGCCAATAGATGGGTTGCCGCCCCACATCTCGATCTGTGGCACGACACCGATCTCGTCGCCGATCTCAAGCAGCTTTCGATACCGCTTGGCCGCCGCCATCGGGTCAACTGTGCTGCGGGCACCGGCCGGCGGCGCGGCGATGCGCTTGGCGCCGAGTTGGGCGAGTAGATCCATGTCACGCCGGGCCTCCTCGAGGCCCTTGGCTCGCTGCGCGTCGTCATCGACAATCCAACGCGCAAAGCCAATCGCACTCTCGACTGTCAGCCCGTGATCCTCGATGCGCTTACGCAAATCCTTCAGTGAGCCGCCTTTGTTCTTGTAGTCATTGAGCTTGCCCAGCCAGGGCTCGATGGCGTCGTAGCCCGCCTTGCCGGCAACATCGACCTCCCCGGTGACAGACAATTCCTGCCCACGGATCGTGCTCATGTTTAGGCAGTACCGGAACGGATCACTGCCACTTTTCCTATTGGGCTTAGCCTGCGTCGTGGCGCTGGCAGCCAACAAACCGGCGGTGGCAACACTGGTCGTCTTCAATAAATCGCGGCGGCTCATGGGATTTTGGGATATATTAGGCATGTTTGCTTCGTAGGTGGTTCGTCAAGTTTACCGGCGGATTGTTGGAGCGAATCGGAGTCGCAGGCGAGTTTATTTTTGCACCAAGTGCGGCGCCTTGTCATCTCCGTTGGTAAGTCGATTCAGCGTGTAGCAAACGAGCGCATTCACAAGCGGCGAACCATCGGTGGCGACGATGTTATTCAGGTCGAGCTGATAGACGTAGCCGGGGGTCAGCTTATCCAAATAGATCATCAACGTTCTGGCGCCCCTTAGGAGTTTCAAGTCTGTAATCTGCACCGCTTCCTTTCCGAGTTGTGGTGAGCCGTAGCCCTGCCGGTACTCGTAGTAGTAGCGAGTGAACTGAAAATGATCGTGATGGCACGCACCCTTGGCCAAAGGCTTGGTGAATGTCAGCTTGAAGCCGTTGCCTAGTAGCTTCATCGACTCGACTTCCATCGGCGTTTTTCCATTCCACTTGATTCGCTGCACTCCTTGTCCGCCGACCCAAGAGAGGTGCGTTTGGCCGACCCACAAGTTGCCGTCCGCACCAAAGACAAATCGATGGTTGCCAGTGCCAAGCCCGGCGGCGTCGTAGAACGGCACACACGCGCCCTGCCATTCGCCGGCGACCTTGTCTAACATCACGCGCATAATACGGGGTCGATTCATTTCGCCGACGAACAGTTGACCGGCGAACGGGCCAAACTTGCCGCCGGAGGAATCAGGGATCGGTTGAGTCGGGCTGTTGGCCATCAACCCATGAGGGAAAAGCACAGCTCCGCGGGTGCGTTTGCCATCAAATTCAGTTGAAGCAACCTTGAGCGGGTTGCGCCCCTTTTTCCATTCATTCGTCCATGCCAAACTCGCTGGGTGTCCGTAAAATTTCCCGCGCTGCACGTGAAACAGTTTACTCGTGCCCAACCAGTCACCCTGATTGTCTGTCACAAATAACTGCCCATCGAGATCGAAGCCCAACCCGTTTGGTGAGCGAAAACCGGGGGCAAACGGTGTCATTTCCCCCTCCGGGGTGATCATCAACACCCAGCCGCGATACGGCGTGGCCGTGTACATGCGGCCGGACGCCCTACCATAGCTTTTGGCCTTGAAACCTTCGCGCGACAGCCCGTAGTGGCGAAACTCCCCCCGCAACTCGGGCCGGATACTCGCCCCACTAGAGGCCAGATTCAGACCAACGTACAAGTTGCCGCGTGCATCCCGTGCCGGCCCAAAGGCGAACTCGTGGTAATTGCCGGTCATGCCAAAATCATCGCACACCGTTTTGTACTGATCCGCCTCGCCATTGCCGTCTGTGTCAGTAATGCGCGTCAACTCCGGCCGCTGCATGACTACTACTTCGCGGTCGTTTATCGCCACTATACCAAGCGGTTCCTGCAATCCATCGGCAAATAACTTCCACTCGCCCTTGCCGGAATCGTATGTGTACACCTCGCCACGGTGAAAACAGGCGACCAACCGCCCGTCCGGCAAGAAGTCCAGCCCGCCGACCTGCGGATCGAGCCCCTTGGGTGTGGCTATGTTCTGCAGAGAGTAGTAGTCGCCTATGCCCCCCGCACGTATGGAAACAGCGGCAACCAACCCGGCGAACAACATTGCGTGTCTTGCAAATTTCATCGTGATTTAATTGGCAAGTTGGTGGGTGACAGTAAACTCACGCGCCTGCTTATCTCTCAACTCCAGTATCCCCTCCTTCAGCTTTCCAGCACTGTAAGTAGCCACCACGCCGTCGGCAGAATCGACAGCAAGTCTGACAAGTCCCGTATTATTCGGAATGCGGAATGACCGCCGAATGCCCAAGCCGGTATGCAGCGGCTCAATGAGTTCATAAACATCCACGCCGTTGACTTCGTAGTGAAACTCTGGATGGCCATTCACCTTACGATAACCCTTGAAACTAGCCACGGACTCGACTTCGCCAATCTGCAGCGGCAAGGCCGACTTGGCCTCCCAATAGCGTGTGCCAAGCACTCTGGCCAAGCCATTGCCGTTGCCCTTCCAAACCGGCCACGGATCCACGAAGCCGCCATACCAAGCGTAGCGCAGGCGGCATTGGCCAGCGTCCCAGCAGTAATTCTGCCCGTGTTCCAGCCCCACGGCGATCGCTGCCGGGGAAGCGTCTGGCATGAAAATGCGATAGATCAGGGGGCGTTTATGTCCCCATGCATGAAACTGTTTTTGTGCCTTTTTCCCCTGCCGGGCGAGTTCGGGTATGTTTTGATCCTTGGCCAATTCCGGCATGGAAACACCAACATACATCACGCCGTACATCACGAAACCGTGCCCAGGGAAAGTACAGACGTACGGATAAATCCCCCTTTCCAATGGCGCGGTGAATTGAACTACATGCCGCTCTCCCGGCGGCAGCACCGGCGTCGACCATAAAACCGCATCATGATCTGGTACCCAGTTTTTCGCCTCACCATCAGCGCCCAACGCGAGCGCAGCAGTCGCCACGACAAGCCGCTGGCCGGGCTTTGTGAAAACAAGGTTATGCGCCATATCATCGCCATTGATGAGTTTTACCTGAACCGCCTGCCCCATCTTGGCGGTGAATCGGACGACGTCGTATCGCAACCCAGCCCGCGCGGTAATGTTCACCTCAACCCGATCGTCGTTGAGCTCTTGGCCAAGCGCCGGAGCAATCACCAACCCTAACAGTCCAATCTGAACAAACAGTCCGATAACGAATCGTATTCTAAAAACAGGAACCCCCATTGATCGCGACAGAAGATAGCGAAGCGCCGCCACTTGTCGATGCCGTTCGCACCCGTAACTCAGTCCAAATCCAGCAGCGACAGATTGCAGTCGGCCCCGAACTTCATCGACTCCGCTTGGCCAAGTAGCTCGAACGCAGAATGAGCCGCCACCTCGGCGGCTAATGCAGCCGAGACCTCAAGCGTGCCAAGCGAGAGCGTGTCACGAATGCGCACCACCCGAGCCTTGGCCGGGTCGGAATCGGGCAACGACAACAGCATAGCGCGGATCGCCTCAGCATCGGTCTCGAAATCCATCGGCAACTTGGCACACTGTACAGCACGAGACGTGAGCACATTGGTACGCAGCGCGGCAGCATCCACCTCGGCAACTAGCCGCCTGGTCGTTGCCTCGGCCAAGCCGATGCCGATGGCGTTGCCATGTGTCTCCGGCGTTAGACCGCGCACGAAAATCCGCCAGATGAACGGTTTGGTAGTCAAATGCTCCGGCATAAGATGATAGCCGTGCACACTGCGGCCGATCGTGTTGGTGTCCATGCCAGTGCCACTGATGTTTTTGCCGATTTGATCGACAATCAGCAGGTCGATTTCGTCGAACGGCAGCGCAGGCATCATCGCCGCCGCCTCGGCACACAGCTCCGGCTCGCGCTGGGGAATCACATCGGCTGCAAGCACCTCAACGCGCGCCGAGTCATGCATCGCGTTCTCGACAATGGCCACGCCACCGAGGACGGGAGCCCGTTCAAAAACCACCTTGGCCAGGCGCGTCAATGCCTCCTCGTAACCAAGCTTTAGCGCGGCGGCATGATACGCCGAGGCGCCGGTGTGTTTGCCCAGGCCCACGACGAGCATCTTCGTCAGCCCGCTACCCATTGGCCCAGCAAAATCTGTGTGCGGTTTGATGCGGTTGATCACAACGACCCCATCCGCCGCCAGTGCCTCGGAGCTCCAGGGTACGTCCTGCCCATCGTCCACCTGACCAAGCGACTTGACCTCCATCGAGGCGCGAACCGGAACGCCCATCGACGCCTCGGTCACGCCGTAGTCGGCAAGCAACCCAGCCTGCCCTTCCGGCGTCGCGCCGCCGTGGCTGCCCATCGCCGGAATGATGAAAGGCTCCGTGCCGGCGCTTTTCAACTCGCTGATTACGGCGGCTACAACCTTGGCCAAGTTCGAGATGCCGCGGCTCCCTACACCGACAGCGACCTGCATCCCCGGTTTCAACCGTCCGTGAATCACCGGAAAACCAGCGGCAACAGAGGCGGCAACATCCACCGGCGACGTGGCATCAAACCTCTGATGCACGCGAAACATTTTGGGGAATGCGACAGCCATCAGATTGGCAAGCCAACGAAATCGCTTAGCTAATCGCGAGCTTTTTCTTGCTCACACCGCTTGGCCAAGCGATGCTGCGTTCACCGCTTAACCTTCATTTAAATGAACAAGACCCATATCGATCGTAGGAGTTTTCTCGCCACCACAGGCGTTTTCGGCGCCAGCTTGGCCGCGGCTAGCGCTCGTGACTGGACCGGAAAAAATCCGACTCGCTACCCCGATCCCGATATCATCTCATTGGATCCGCGATTCGACAAATACAAGCTCGGCAACACACCCATCCGGCGGCTCTACACCAATCCCAATACGTTGTGGACCGAGGGCTGTGCGTGGAACGGCGTGGGTCGGTACCTGGTTTTCAGCGATATCCCGAACGACCTGCAAATGCGCTGGGTCGAAGACGACAACCGCGTGAGCGTGTTTCGAAAGCCCAGCGGCAATAGCAATGGCAACACGTTCGATTATCAGGGGCGGCAAATCTCCTGCCAGCACGGGCACCGCCGGGTAGTGCGCTACGAGTATGACGGCACCGAGACGGTGCTGGCCGCCAGATTCGACGGCAAACCGCTCAACGCCCCGAACGACGCGGTCGTTCATCGCGGTGACAACTCGATCTGGTTTACCGATCCCGGCTACGGCAGCATGTGGAATTACGAAGGCAACAAAGGCCCATTGCACCTCAAGGAGGCCATCTACCGCATCGATGCCAAGAGCAGAAAAATCACCAAGTTGACCGACGACATTTTCAAGCCAAACGGCCTCTGCTTCTCGCCCGACCTGGGCAAGCTTTATGTCTCCGACACTGGTGACGGGAAAAACATCAAGGTATGGGATGTCGATGGCGAGAAACTGAAAAACGGAAAAGAGTTTGCCTCGATGAAGCTTGATGGTTTCGACAACCCTGGCAACGCGGACGGCATTCGTGTCGACGTGGATGGCAATATCTGGGCCAGCGCAGGCTGGGTTGGCGCCGGGTACGATGGCGTACACGTCTTCGCCCCGAACGGCGATCGCATCGGCCAGATTTTACTGCCGGAGATTTGCTCGAACGTCTGCTTCGGCGGCCGTAAACGCAACCGGCTGTTCATGACCGCCAGTCAGAGCCTCTACGCCGTTTACACTGACGCCATCGGCGCCCACATGACTTGATGCCCCCAGATAACTTACCAAGTAGGATGAAAAAATAGAAACTGGGCGACTTTTCGCTTTTCACGCGGAGATTCGTCCCCATGATTCGCGCGCTTATGGAAGAGTCATTGGTTTTGTTGAAACCTGATTGTCTGGAGGGCCGCAAGTGCGGCGAGGTGTTGAAACGCTTCGAGGAAGCCGGCTTCGAGGTGTACGGCGTGAAGATGATGCGTTTGTCGGACGAGATACTGCAAGAACACTACGCGCACCTGACCGATCTGCCGTTTTTCCCTGAAATTCAGGGTTTTATGCAGTCATCACCGGTGGTGGCAATTGCACTGCGAGGCGAGAATGCCATCGCCCACATCCGTGAAATGGTCGGGCCGACCGACTCGACCGTTGCCGATAAAGGAACAATCCGTGGCGACTTCGGACAAGATAAAATGCAAAATGTGGTTCACGCCTCCGACTCAATCGAGAACGGCCAGGCGGAACTGAAGCGCTTCTTCGCCGAGGACGAGTTGTTCGGCTGAACCGCTTGGCCAAGCGCAACCCAATCTGACCTATGAGCGACTCGAACGATAACTTAGCCGTCGAAAAAACCCTCCTCGCG